>JAEEGL017216601.1_pt1 | contig 16007 bp, 13 predicted proteins | sample 9134231 | NCBI WGS metagenome assembly JAEEGL01 (sample SAMN16246548, study PRJNA631951) | gut metagenome | biome: gut microbiome; feature: rumen; material: fiber-attached | host: Bos | place: Iran: Karaj | collected 2018-10 | reverse complement strand
CATGTGGATGATAATGTCCCATTACATTACCTACAGCTGTTGCTGATTTTTTATGTGCTTTATCATATGTATTTTTATCTCTAAACATAGCATATAATATACGTCTTTGTACAGGTTTAAGACCATCTCTTACATCTGGTATAGCACGATTTTGAATAATATCTTTAGCATATTGTCCAAATCTATCACCCATTATCTCTTCAAGAGTGTAATCATATATTTTTCCTAATACTTCAACTGTTTCTTCACTTTTCTTTGCCATAATACACCCCTAACTAATTTTATAATTATCTTCTAATGAGAATTCTACATTTTCTTCAATCCATTCTTTTCTAGGATCTACTTTATCTCCCATTAATACCTTAACTCTTTTTTCAGCAAGTGCTGCATCAGATATACTAACCTTAATTAAACTACGTGTTTTAGGATCCATAGTTGTTTCCCATAATTGAGTAGCATCCATTTCTCCTAAACCTTTATATCTTTGAGTCTTAGTATTTTTACCTTTATATTTTTCTAGTAATGCTTTTCTATCTTCTTCAGTCCAAGCATATTCGCCTTCTTTACCACATTCAATTTTATAAAGTGGAGGCATAGCTATATAAAGATGTCCTTCTTCTATTAATGATTTCATATATCTATAGAAGAATGTAAGTAATAATATTTGAATATGAGAACCATCTACGTCAGCATCGGTCATTATTATTACTTTATCATAATTACTTTCGCTAACATCAAAATCACTTCCAGCACCTGCTCCTATAGCGTATATCATTGTATTAATTTCTTCATTTTTATATGCATCTTCTAAAGATGCTTTTTCAGTATTTAATACTTTACCTCTTAGTGGTAATATTGCTTGATATTTTCTATCTCTACCTGTTTTTGCAGAACCACCTGCTGAATCTCCCTCGACTAAAAATAATTCATTTATTTTAGGATTTTTAGTTTGAGCTGGAGTTAGTTTACCACTAATAGTTCTTTCTTTCTTACCTCTATCTTTTCCATTACGTGCTTCATCACGTGCTTTTCTTGCTGCTTCACGTACTGCTTTACTTTTTATCATTTTCTTAAGTATTTTGTCTGCTGTTTCTTTATTTTCTTCTAAGAAAAATTGTAATTTTTCAGATATAATACTTTCCACTACATTACGTGCTACTGGAGTACCTAATTTTGATTTAGTTTGTCCTTCAAATTGTAGTAATGCTTCAGGTATTTTTAAACTTATAATAGCAGTTAATCCTTCTCTAGTATCATTACCTTCTAAATTTTTATCTTTTGCTTTTAAATATCCATTGTTTTTAGCATAATCATTAAATACTCTTGTTAATGCCGTTTTAAATCCTACTTCATGAGAACCTCCATCAGTAGTCTTAACGTTATTAACAAATGATATTAATTTTTCATTATATGTCTCAGTATATTGAAATGCTACTGATACTTCTATTTTATCTTTTTCACCATTAAATTCAGTTACTTTATGAAGTGGAGTACTTCCTTCATTTATACTTTCTACAAAAGCCTGTAATCCTCTTTCATAATGAAATGTTTCTTGTCTACCATCTTCTTCATCTATTACTTCTACTGTTAAACCTTTAAGTAAAAAAGCACTTTCTTGCATTCTTTCACATATAGTAGTAAATGAAAAATTAGTTGTTGAAAATATTTCATCATCAGGCATAAATCTTACTTTGGTACCCGTTTTAGATGTTTTAGATAATTTAGTTAATTTTTGATCAACTTTACCACCATCTTTAAAAGAAATATAGTGTTCATAACCATCTCTTTTTATATTTACTTCCATCCATTTAGATAGTGCATTAACAACAGATGCACCAACACCATGTAATCCTCCAGATACAGAGTAACCACTAGATTCAAATTTACCACCAGCATGTAATACTGTATATATTACTTCTGGAGTATCCATACCACTAGCATGTTTTCCGACTGGTACACCACGTCCTTCATCTTCAACACTTACGCTATGATCAGAATGAATGATAATTTTGATTTTATTACCATATCCATTAATTACTTCATCTATAGCATTATCTACGATTTCCCAAACTAAATGATGTAAACCCCTTTTATCTGTTGAACCGATATACATACCAGGTCTTTTTCTTACTGCTTCAAGACCTTCAAGTATTTTTATCGAATCTTCGTTATATTCATTTTTCTTCATATCATTCACCTTAAGGTATTATATCAAAAAAAAAATCAATTGACAAACAAAAATACAAGTAAATTCAATAAAAAATAGTAATAAACAAACCAAAAAGCCAATTTATAATAAAATTGGCATTTAATATTTAATCAATCTATTTATAGAATTTTAACTTATTCACTTCAAATAACAATACATATTACATTATTTTGTTATTATTTTCAAGATTATTTTCACAAGGTTTAATTTCTTTTAAATCTGATATTTTATATGCACCTTCAAAGTTTTCTCCATCAATAGATGTAACAATTGAGATTAATTCATTACCATTTATTACTGAATTATATATACGCTCTTTAATATCATTATAATTTCTATCACAATATACAATGTTACCATGCATATCAAAGCAAACACCTAAAACTGTTCTTTCAGTACTACTATCATAAACTGGTACAGAAGGATTTTCATTTGAATATAAATCAAAAATACTTGAATATAAAACTGCATTGTCTCTTATAATAACTGTAGAATTAAAAATTAAGGAATATATTTCTTCGCACTTTTTTCTTATATAATCATTTTCTTTTTCTTCGAGTGCTTTTCTATCTTCCTTTTCTTGCTCCTCTTTTTCTGGTATTTTCTGTTCATAATCGTCAAGTGCTTCTAATTTTTTCTTAAGTCTATTCATTTTCTCTTCTAAACTTTCAAATTTTTTAGAATTTTCTATATCCAATGTTTCATTTAAAATTTCTTTATTTTGGCCATCATTATTTTGTACATTTTGATTATTGCTTGATTTATAAAAATCTATCTCTTCAACTTCTTTTACACTCTCAATCGGAAATTTTTCATTTCTAAATTGATTTATTACTCTTAAAATTTTCAAAGAATTATTTTTTTTAATTTCATCCGTCATCTCATTACTTTGTAATTCTAAAAATTTCATTATTTTTTCGATTTCTTTTTCTTCCATATTTAAAATTTTTTTAACTACTTGATTGATTTCTGCTTCACCTAAAGAAGTAGTATCTATCATTTCTTTCAATTTTTCATTTATTTTTTCAAATTCTGATATTTCATTTTCTACTTCAGGTATTTCAAAATCAAATTGATGAAATTTATCATATTCATTAAAATTTCTTCTATTCTTTATTTCATTTATTTTTTCATTCACTTCATTATTTTTTTTTGACGTCACTTCTAACCTTTTATTCCATTTCATATTTTGATATTTCTCCTTTTATTATTCATTTTAGTTATATCACATTAATACTTTTAATTCAAGCTTAATTATAATTCATCAAATCATATTATTTTCAAATATTTGTATGCTTTTGTATATTCTTCATCAGATACTATATTAGCAATTTGCACCAATTTTTCTTTACTAACTCGTTTGTATCCTATGATAAGAGTTTCATATATTTCTAAATTTTTGTGGATATCCATACCTTTAATTTGATCAATAGTAGATAAATACAATTTTTTCAAATTTTTGGGTAATTTTAATTTTTTTATAGAATAAGGTTCCAAAATTTTTAATTCTTCCAAACTAGTAGGTAAATTCAGAGTATCAAATATTTTAGTTCCTAAATATCCTTGTAAAAATAATTTTTTTAAATTCGATGGTAAAATTATTTCATCATATTTATAATGTTCTACTTCTATATTTAAGTCATAAACATTTTCAATACTGGATAAATCTAAACATAAATTATAGTTAAATGGTATACAATACAAATATAATATTCCATATACTGATCTTAGATTACTTAAATTTTCATATAAATCACTAAATTTAAAATATGCATCTTTATATATAATTTCAAGATTTTCTAAATTATATATCTTTGATAATTTATAAGTTATATAACCATATATATATCTAATATTATATGTTAGTAATTTTTTATCAATTATTAAGTCACCTATATAACAAATAGTATCTTCAGTTATTTCTTCTTCAGTACAAGCTATACTTTTATTACCAAATAATTTAGAAAAATCTTCATAATTATTTCTTCTATCTCTATAATCACTTAAATCATCATCTACTACAAAATCTAATTCATATAATAACCTAAGTTCACTTATAGTTAAATTACAACTTGGATTAAAATATAATTTTTCTTTTAATTTAGATAACATTTTATCACTCATTTTTTTATAATAATTCTTTTAACTCACATAGAGTATTTAATGCTTGTATAGGTGTCATATTCATAGGATCAATTTCTTTTAGTTTTTCTTCTACTTTTGATTCAGTTTGATTCATTAATTCATCAAGAGGTAATGTTTCTTGTATTTTTATATCTCTTTTCTTTTCTTTTGTTTCATATACTTTTAATATTGCTGCAGCTCTTTTAATTAATTTATCAGGTAAATTAGCTAGTTTTGCTACATGAATACCATAACTTTTATCTACACTACCTTCTTTAATTTTATGCAAGAAAGTTATTTCTCCGTCTTCTTCATGAGCACTTACATGTATATTTTTTAAATTTTTTAGATTATTTTCTAAATCAGTTAATTCATGGTAATGAGTAGAGAATAATGTTTTACATTTTATATGATCATGTATATATTCAATTATTGATTGAGCAAGTGCCATACCATCAAATGTAGCAGTACCTCTACCAAGTTCATCAAATAACACTAAACTATTTATAGTAGCATTACTAATAGCATTATTTGCTTCTTTCATTTCTACCATAAATGTAGATTCACCACTTACTAAATCATCACTAGCTCCAATACGAGTATATATAGCATCAAATATAGGCATAATAGCTTCTTTACAAGGTACAAAACATCCTATTTGAGCCATTATTACAGTTATAGCAAGTTGTCTCATATATGTACTTTTACCTGCCATATTAGGACCAGTTATTAATTCTATATTAGTATTATTATCCATTATAATATCATTACATACATACTCAGTATCTAATACTTTCTCTACCACTGCATGTCTATTATCTATTAATTTTAAATTCCTATCATCAGTTAATGTTGGTCTTATATAATTATTCTCACTAGATATAGTAGCAAATGATTGTAATACATCTATTTCACTAATTACTTTAGATACCTTTTGTAATTTAGGTATATATTCTTTTACTTTATCCCTAATACTAACAAATAAGTTATATTCTAATTCAATAATGCGTTCTTCTGCATTAAGTATTAATGCTTCTTTTTCCTTTAATATAGGTGAAATATATCTTTCACAATTACTTAAGGTTTGCTTTCTTTCATATCCATATTCATCTTTAACTAAGTTAGTAGCACCTTTAGATACTTCTATATAATAACCAAATACTTTATTATATCCTACCTTTAAAGTTTTAATACCAGTACGCTCTTTTTCTTCAGATTCAAAACGTGCTACAAAGTCTTTACCACCTTTTCTAAGTGATTTTAACTCATCTAATTCTTCATTATATCCTTCTTTAATTAAGAATCCTTCTTTTACTCCTACTGGAGGATTTTCATATATACTTTCTTCCAATATATTATATAACTCAGATAAATCTATTAAATTATCATATTTTAAACTAGTAAGTATGTTATTAATATCTGGTAATACTTTTAAACTAGATTTTAATTGTAATAGATCTCTTGCATTAGCACTTCCAAATGCTATTCTACCTGATAATCTTTCTAAATCATATACTTCATATAATAACCCTTTTAAATCTTCGTGTAATATAAATTCATCAAGTAAATTTTGTACTGTATCATATCTTTTATTTATTTCATCTTTATTTATTAAAGGATTTTCTATATATGTTTTTAATAATCTAGCACCCATTGCTGTTTTAGTTTTATCTAGTACCCATATTAAAGAATAATTTCTTTGTTTTAATCTTAATGTCTCAGTCAATTCTAAATTTCTTTTTGTATGTATATCCATCTTTAATACTTGATTATTTTGTTTTAATATAGCTTTTTGCATATGTGATAAAGAACGCATTTGAGTAGCTGTTATATATGTTAATAAATGTTTAATTACTTCTACTAATCTTTCATCTTTAATATCTTCATATACATACTTATATTCTTCTAAATCATCTATATTATCATTTATACTTATTACTATTTTAAATTGATTTTTTAATATATTAATTATATTACTATCTAATTTAGAATTAGTTACTACTTCTTTTAAATTAAGTGATACTATTTCACTTACTAAATTAGTAGAATTATGAGAAAGTAATGAAGTATATATAACACCAGTAGTTATATCTGTATAACTTATAGAAAATGAATTATTAAAATCTAATACACTACCTATATAATTAAAATCATTCTCATTTAATGAATCACCATTAGTAACAGTTCCTTTACTAATTATTTGTATTAAACCACGTTCTACTATTCCTTTAGCAGTAGCAGGATCTTCTAATTGTTCACATATACCTACTTTATATCCTCTATCTACAAGTTTTTCTATATATACATTTACAGCATGATGAGGAACGCCACACATAGGAACCTTTTCTTCTAAACCTGCACTACGTCCTGTTAATGTTAATTCTAATTCTCTAGATACAGTAACTGCATCTTCAAAGAATACTTCGTAAAAATCACCTAATCTAAATAATATTATAATATCACTATTCTTATTTTTTATATCTATATATTGACGCATCATAGGAGTAATTTTTGTTAAGTCAACGTCTTTAAGTTTCATAATATCACCTTGATTTATTTTAGCACAAAAAATAAATAAAAGTCTATGCTTTTATTTATAGTTCTCTCTTAGAATATATATTATAAGATCTTTTATAAGATATATAATTAAATAATATAATTAATATTATACTTATAATAGGTATATATGAAATATAATTATTAAGAATATCTATTGTATTTTTATAATCAGGATCTATAGACCTTAATGATATTAATAATACAGGTAATATAGATAATACTGCAAATAATATTATTAATAATATACTATTAGCTTTTTCAGTACCATATTTATATACAAACGGAGTTTTTAATACAAATAATAAGTTAGTAGCACCACCAAATACTATCATAAGTAATAAAGTACGTAATAGATTTATTGGTAAAAATATTTTACATATTAAACTAGTTATTAAAACAATAATAAATCCTGTAATAATAAGTGATATATTAAATAAGTATTTACCTAGTACAACATCTTTCTTTGTTACAGGAAATGTTAATATATAACTATCTGAATTAGCTTTTTCTTCTTCATATAATATTGAACTTGCTAATCCACCAAGTATAGATATAGGAAGAGTAATTCCTACATATGTAACCATCTCCATTTGTTTATCAAAAAAACCTAAAAAAGTAAAAACTATTGACATAATAAGAGTTGTTATAATAAGTCTTTTATATGATTTAAGTGCGATAAAATCTTTAATTATTAATCTTTTAATTATATCCATATTACTTATCACCTCTAGTATATAGTAGCATAATATCTTCTAGTGTAGCTTTATTAATATTTTCAAATTTATATTCACTTGAAAATTTTTTATCAACTAATACTTTATATTCAAATCTATCTTTTTTATATTTTATATATTTATCTTTATCTAATTTATTAAATTCATCCTCACTACACTTTATCAATAAATAATTATTTAATAATTCATCTCTAGTTTTATCAAATAATATAGTACCATTATCAATTAAAATAATACTATCTGCTATTTTTTCTAGATCTGTTGTAATATGACTTGATATAAAAATAGAATTATTTGTTCCATTTACATATTCTGAAAATATATCTAAAATATCACTACGAGCAATAGGGTCTAAACCACTAGTAGGTTCATCCAATATTAATAATTTTGGATTTGTTGAAAGTGCTACTGCAATTTTCATTTTAATAAACATCCCTTTAGAGAAATTCTTTATAATCTTATTTGTTGGTAATTTAAATTTATTACAATAATCAAAAAATACTTTTTCATTCCAGTTTTTTTGCATATCTTTCATTACTCTATTGATATCTATTAAATCATAATATCCAGGTAAAAAACTATTATCTAGTACTACACTAATTTTTTCTTTTATCTGTCTTTCATTTTTCTTATTATCTAATCCAAATATATTAATAGTACCAGAGTCAATATTAATTAAATTTAATAATGATTTAATAGTAGTAGTTTTTCCAGCACCATTTTCACCCATTATACCTACTATTTTACCTTCTTTTATATTTATATTTATATTACTTAGTTTAAAATCATCATATGCTTTATTTAATCCTTTTATACAAACTATATCATTCATAGTATCACCAATATAATTATAAATTATTTTAAAAATTATGTAAATTAAAACAAAGTAAAAAATAGTCAATAATTGACTACATTTTACTTTTTAAATAATCTAGAGCATCATAAAAAGTCTTTACTTCTACAATATCTATCTTATATTTTTTCTTTTCTTTTATCTTTTTTGCTTCTTCATAATTGTCACCAGATGGTACAAGGAAAACATCTGCCTTCTTTTTTACAGCACCTTTAAGTTTATACTCTATTCCACCTATTTCACCTACATTACCATCAGCATCTAAAGTACCTGTTCCAGCAATAACCTTACCTCCAGTAATATCCTCTTCTACTAAACTATTATAAACAGCAAGCGCTATCATAAGTCCACCACTTGGTCCAAATTCATTTTCATTAAAATCTAATTTATATTTAGGATTAGTATTTAATACATATTCAGTTCCAAGTTGTATTCCAATTGCTATAACTCCATCAAAATCTACATACTTAACATTTCTTTCATATTCTTTATTATTATTCTTTACTATAATCTTAGACTCATCATTTTTATTCTTACTTGTAGCATGATCACGTATTTCACGACAACTATTTATTTTTTTACCATCAACTTCTATTATCTGATCTCCAACTTTTAAATCAGTATTTGCTACTTCAAAAATATATATTACATAACACTTTTCTTCCTCTACTTCTACTTCTTTATTAGCTGCTTCGTATGCAAATTTTATTGCAGATGTATAAGATTGTTTCATAAGAATTTGTTCTCTAACTAAAAGTTTATCATAATCAAGTGTTCCAATAATATTATCTTTTTTTGATTCTATTTTCCAATCTGGATGAAAAAGCGCTACTAAAAGTAAAGGTAGAGTACCAGGTAATTCTGATACATAAGTTAAATTTATACTTCCTTTTGATTCATATCCATTTTCTACCTTTACACGCTTATTTAAATTATTTAATCCCCCTGGAGTATCTATATAATAAGGTAATTCATAAAAACAGATAATACATACAAATATTATAGTAAATAATATACCAGCAATATTTTTAATAATTTTAATAAATTTTTCTTCCATTTTATAACACCTATACTAAATAATAACACACTAAAAAGAAAAAAGATAGTAATATACTATCTTTGTTTTACATTTTCATTTTGACCCATTACTTCTAAGTAATCTTCGTAACTAGCCCACCACATTCCATTATCATCCATGTAGTATTCAAATTCTTGACTATCTTCTTTTGTTTCTTCTTCTTTTGTTTCTTCTTCTTTTGTTTCTTCTTGTTGTTCTTCTTGTTTAGTTTCTTCTTCTTTTGTTTCTTCTTCTTTTACTTCTTCTTGCTTTGTTTCTTCTGCTTTTGTTTCTTCTTGTTGTTCTTCTTGTTTAGTTTCTTCTTCTTTTGTTTCTTCTTGTTGTTCTTCTTGTTTAGTTTCTTCTTCTTTTTCTTCTTGTTTAGTTTCTTCTTCTTTTGTATCTTCTTGTTTAGTTTCTTCTTCTTTTGTATCTTCATTATAATCTTCAGCAAGTGATGTAGAACCACTTATAAAATCATTATAAGATTCTTTACTATCCCAGTAAGTTCCATCTTCAGCAATGTAACCATCAAATTCAAATCCATCACTCATATAATAATCATATGCTTCTTTACTTTCCCATATAGTACCATCTGGTGCAGTATATATTGAAGCATCAGTTTCTTCCCAAACTACAGTTTCATCACTATTAGAACCAGCAATATCTTCATAACTTTCTTCTACAGAAGTAGCACTATTACCATCTTGATTTGAAACTACTTCAGTATTAACTTCATTCGTTACAACTTCTCCCATTTTGAAATTATCATAATCTTCTTTGCTTTCCCATATAGAACCATCTGGTGCAGTATATTTACCATCAACTTTAATGCTTTCTTCTTTTTTATCTGTTTTTGCTTTTTCATATTCTTCTTCATTTGTATATACTTTTCCATTAGGTGCTACAAAAACTTTATCATCATATTTTACTTCATCTGTAACATATTCATTTTTTCCATCTACATCATAAGATATTACATTACCTTTTTCATCAACAGCAACAAAATCTTTATCTTTTGTCTTAGAATCTGGTAAAACAATGTCTTCTTTTGCATTATCTGAGCTAATGTCTTTAACAGATGCTTTTAATTTATCTGCAAGAAAAACACTTTTTTCATCTTTCTTACTTTCATTTTTAGAAGTATTTTCACTTGATTCTGTTTCCTTTGGATTAGTTTTTTTTGGTTCATCTCGTGTTTGTGGTTCGCTATAAGTAAAAGATGTTGTAGGCTCTTCATCCTTATTCTTATCATTATTACAACCTGCTAATGGAGTGATAAATGCTACAGCTAAAGCTAATGAAGCTAATCTTATTTTATTTTTTTTCAAGAACTTTTCTATAGCTGTTTTATTTAAATTTTTAATTTTAATAGACTTTAACATACATGTCCCCTCTTTCAGTATGCTGCTTATAATAACATCTTTTTATATATTTGTCAATTTAATTCTATAAAATATTATAGTTAAATATAATTTAATATGATAAAAAAAATTACAACTATTATTACACTATTTATACTATTTTGTATTTTTAAAAAATATAGTCTAATAAGTAAAAGCATAATATACTCATGTAATCTCTTTTTATACAATATTTTTCCTTCATTATTTCCTATGTTTATTATTTCATCATTACTTATGAATTTAAATTTTATAGAATATATAAATATATTTTTTAAAAAATTTAATAGAGTAATTTTTAAAATAAATAGTAATGAATCATACATATTATTTATAAGTTTAATATCAGGATGTCCAAGTAATGCTAAAACTGCTAAAGAAATGTATGATAATAAAATGATAGATAAAATAAATATACAAAAAATATTGTTATTCTCACATTTTTCAAATCCATTATTTATTATTGCCATGATAAAACATAAAACTATACTTGTACTTATTTCACATTATATAAGTAATTTTATAATAGGAATAATAACTAGAAATTTATATATTTCAGATAATTATTATAATAATAAAAATGTTATTACCAATAAAAAAGTTTCAGTTATATTATTTGAAAGTATCAGTAATGCATTAAGTACTCTACTATTTATATTAGGTACTATTGTAACTTTTTATATAATAACAACAATAATTAATATACCTTTTTTTAATATTATATTAGAATTATCTCAAGGAATAAATTATTTATCATCAATGAATATAGATTTAAAATTAAAAACTATTTGTTTAGGCTCATTACTATCTTTTGGGGGCATATGTATACATTTTCAAGTATATGGAATATTAAATGAATTAAAATTAAAATATATACCCTATTTACTATCTAGAATCTTTCAATCACTAATAACTGCTTTAATAATTTATATTTTTTATTAAACTTCCTATACTTTTAGCATATACTATTTTAGAAATGAAGGTGTAAATATCAATTTTTATAATCCTTATTTATATTCTATGCCATTAGAAACAGCTAGTTCTAGTTTTCTTAGTAAATTAAGTTTATCATCTATTATTAATGGTACATCAAAAACATTAAATTTTGTTAATCAAGCTATTCCAGTAGTAAAACAAGTATCACCTATGATGAAAAATTTAAAAACAATGTTTAATGTAATGAATGAGTTTAAAAAAAGTTATACAAATGATAATACTAAAATAGAGTATAAAAATGAAGAAGAAAATATAAAAGATAATAACTATGGTCCAACTTTCTTTATATAAAAAAGAGAATATAACTATTCTCCTTGTATTTTATCTATCATTTTTTTTAATTTATCGATCTCTCTTTGATTCTTATATCTAAGAGTGAAATTACAATTTTTAATTTTTTCTTTTATATCAAATAATTTTTCTAATTCGTATATTAAATATTCAGAATCATTTTTTAATATTGAACCATATTTTAAATCAGTATTTGAATATTTCTTTTTTCCTTTTATAAATTTTATAATTACATATTTTTTTTGATGATCACAAATAAATTTTTCATCTTGTATTATATAACCTAATGAAGTAACAATCTTTCTTAACTCATATATTTGATTATTAGATGCTAAAACTAGATTATTACTTAATATTTTATTATCTAATATATGGTTTATAGTAGTAGTACCCATCCCAGCTATAACTATGTAATCATCTTTTTTTATATCAATATTATTTATTCCATCAGTTAATACTATATCAATATTTGAATTATACTTTTTTTTATTAATTCTAGCACCATCTAAAGCATTATCATTTATATCTGCTGCTATACAAGTACAATTCTTTTCTTTTTCTAAATATATTGAAAGTAATGCATGATCACATCCTACATCTATTACTCTACTACCACTAGGAATCATATCTGCAATTGAATGAAGTCTTTTTGATAAATTCATTATTCACCTATATAATCACGTAATTTTCTACTACGAGATGGATGTCTTAATTTTCTTAATGCTTTAGCTTCAATTTGACGAATACGTTCTCTTGTAACTCCAAACATTTGACCTACTTCTTCCAATGTACGTGGTTTACCATCTTCTAATCCAAATCTTAATCTTACTACTTTTTCTTCACGTTCAGTTAAAGTTTCAAGAACTTGACTTATTTCATCCTTTAACATTTCATTAGTAGCAAATTCTTCTGGACTTAAACTACTTTCATCCTTAATAAAGTCTCCTAAGTGTGAATCATCTTCTTCACCTATTGGAGTTTCTAAACTTACTGGATCTTGACTAATTTTGTATATCTCACGTATTTTATCAACTGTAGTATTCATTTTCTTTGCTAGTTCATCTTCAGTAGGTTCTCTATTTAATTCAAGAGTTAATTGACGTTGAACTCTAGCAAGTTTATTAATTGTTTCAACCATATGAACAGGTACACGAATTGTTCTTGCTTGATCAGCTATAGCTCTTGTAATAGCTTGTCTTATCCACCAAGTAGCATATGTTGAAAATTTATATCCCTTAGATACATCAAATTTATCTACTGCTTTCATAAGTCCTATATTACCTTCTTGAATTAAATCCAAAAATAACATACCACGACCAACATATCTTTTAGCAATACTTACAACTAAACGTAAATTAGCTTCAGCTAAAATATTCTTAGCCTCATTATCGCCTTCCATAATTCTATCTGCTAAAGCAGATTCTTCTTCTAAAGTTAATAACTTAATTTGACCAATTTCTTTTAAATACATTCTTACTGGATCATTAATAGTTAAATCTTTAGTTAATGTAGAATCATCAAGTAATAATCCACCAGATGTACTATCGTCTTCATCCTCTTCAGATACAACAGCAATATTATTTTGATTAAATGCATTATATAAATCATCTAAACTATCAGAATCTAACTCTAATCCTTTTAAAGCTTTAGCCAATACTTCATATGTAATAAAACCTTTTTCTTTACCAAGTTTTACTAATTCTTCTTTTCTTTTCTCAAAACTTTTTATTTCATCTATCATTTTCTTCACTCCTCAACTTATGATCAATCAATTTTTGTGCTAATGCTAACTTTTCTTCCATTGTACTAGAATTTAACATATCACTCTTATATTTATTCATAACCTTTAAGTCATTATACTCTTTAATATTATTTAAATAATCATCAATTTGCTCCATAGTATAATTATCATTTAATTCTAAACTCTCTATTCTACCAATAGTTTTTACTATTTCATCATCATCATTTACATCAGTTAATAAATCAGCTACATCAATATATCCATTTTTTTTATAAAACGTACTTATTTGAAATCCTAAATGTCTATAATTATCATCAGATATGTGTGTTATTTTTTTATCATATTCTTTTATTACTTTTTCATCATACAACATATAATATAAAAGACTTTCTATTGACTTAGTATATTTATCTGTATTCTTCTTATTTGATTTAAAAGATGAAAAAGTTGATATCTTCTTTTTAGGTTTCAATTTACTAATTATAGTATCCTTACTAACTTTGGTTTCTTCAACCAACTTATTAATGGTTACTTCTTTTAATATTTCATCATCTATAGAATTTATCTCATCAATCATAGCTTTTATATATTTTGACATGTCTTCAGTCTTATTTATATTCATCTCTGATTTTAATAATAATTCTTTAAACTCTAAAATATTATAAGCATTTTTAACTAAACTAATAAATTTATCTTTACCATATTTTTTTATGTATTCATCTGGATCTAATTCATCAGGTAATCTAACTATTTTAGGATTAATTCCTATTTTTTGTAATTCTACTATAGATGATTTTGTACCCTTTAAACCTGCATCATCACCATCAAAACATAATATTACATTATTTGATAATCTCTTAATCAAATTTGCTTGAGACTCTGAAAATGCAGTACCTAAAGTTGCTACAACATTATCAATACCAATTGTAGACGCCCTTATAACATCCATAGGGCCCTCCATAATTATTATTTCATTCTTATCTTTAGCTGATTCTTTAGCTCTATGATAATTATATAGATAGTCCCTTTTCTTAAATATCTCAGTTTCTTTTGAATTAACATATCTATTTACTATATTACCTTGATATGCACGCCCATTATATCCTATAACATTTCCATTCATATCTTGAAGTGGAAACATTACGCGATCTCTATATACATCATATAATCCATTATCATTTACATTAACAATACCACTTTTAAGTAAATCTTTATCTGAAAACTCTTTCTTTACTAATAACTTAGTTAACATATCATACTCATTTAATGATAATCCTATTTCAAACTTTTTTATTTCATTATCAGTAATTTGTCTTTCGTATAAATACTTTCTAGCACTTTTTCCTAATGTACTATTTATATTATTTTGATAAAACTTCTGACTAATAGAATATATATCATATAGAGTTTTATTTTTCTTAATTAATCTATCACTTGGTGTTAAATTAATATTTAACTCTATACCACTTATATCAGCACATTTTTTTACAGCTTCAATAAATGATATATGATCAAAATCTTGTAAAAATTTAAAAACATTACCAGTAGCACCACATGAAAAACATGTATATATTTGTTTTTCTCTTGATACACTCATACTAGGAGAATGATCTTCATGAAATGGACAAATACCAAAATAGTTTTTCCCCCTAGTTTCAAGTTTAATATTACAACTTGAAATTACTTCTACAATATCTACTTTATTACGTATCTGATTAATTAAATCACTATCAATCTTAGGCATGGGCATCACAAAAACTTTCCAATAATAATATACGAGATAAATCGACAATTTCCTTTTTTTTATTTAAAATTTTTTAATTTTTTTAAAAAACGACACATATTATATCACATTTTCTTAATTTTTAACAAAAAAAAGATTATAATTTTCATTATAATCTAAACTTGTAATTTAAAATATGAAGTGCACAATAATGTGCAATAAGTTTTAAAATTATATATAATACCTTCTAGGTAATTTGTTTGTCATTAAAGGAGGTATTTAAAATGGCAAAATATTGTCACCTATCTTACGAAGAT
>JAEEGL013826100.1_pt1 | contig 16007 bp, 14 predicted proteins | sample 9134231 | NCBI WGS metagenome assembly JAEEGL01 (sample SAMN16246548, study PRJNA631951) | gut metagenome | biome: gut microbiome; feature: rumen; material: fiber-attached | host: Bos | place: Iran: Karaj | collected 2018-10 | reverse complement strand
TGTTGCAGAACAGCTTCCGCTGACAGTCGAATCGAGGATCCACGAAAGAGCTCGCCGCAGCCATCCTCTGACAGATGAACAGAAAAAGAGCAACCGAGAGAAGTCCAAAGTGCGTGTCCGAGTCGAGCACGTCTTTGCGACAATGACCATGTCATTCTACGGACTGACACTGCGGTACATTGGCAAAGCACGTGCGACATTCAACATCGCGTTTCTCAACCTCACCTACAACATTTACCGTTATGAATGACTCTGCCGTATGAAATACAGAGGCGTCATTTCTGTTACCAATTTTTAGCGAATAAAGAGAAAATGATATGAAAATGGCGACAAAAAGGAGAAGGATTACGGGAATCACAAGCGCAATTTAACACGATTTTCAAAAAACTGCTCAAAATGAGGCTAGAAAATATGAGAAAATTAATATTTAGAGGTGCCCTTATGATAAAAGGCAACATTCTTTATAATATAAAACATCTCTAACGTCTTCTCCAATTAATTGGATAGATCAATCATTTCCCTTGGAGATGATACAGACTTTCCTGCCTAAGCCATGCAATATAACCTAAATAATCGCTTACAGAAATGTCAGTAGGCGTTGAAGAGAATTGCGTGTTATCGCCATTGAGTTCTATTCTAGTATCCTTATTAGCTACTAAAACTCGGTCTTGAGGTGAAAAATATTGATGAAGAATCAATCTACTAGGAGAATAAGAGATAGGATCTATTTGAAATCTATTGATTTTATAAACGCCAAATGCTTGTTCTGTAAGAAGATTGCCAAGACTACAATGGTCAAACCAGTCACCTATTGGTCCACGTGAGCAATCTTTGCCCACTAGAATTAAGGGGACTCTAGTAATAGCTGATACACCATAACGGGAGATTTCATTTGCTTGTAATGGAAGCATAGCGTGGTGATCACCAGTTATAGCAAGAATTCCATTATCAAAAAAACCGTTATCCTTAAGTTTTTTGACAAAATCTCCAATAGCCTTATCGGTAAAACGCGTGGTTTGCTCGTAAGAATAAGTTCCTCTTTGATTCGGGTCTTCATACGGAGCGTGCATCGTGACGGTGACTATAATAGCGAAAAAGTGATCTTGATTACGTAATGTATCAAAGGCGTTGTTTAGTGCAATATTATCGCTTACGCTATTAAAAATAAATCGAGGTACATTCGCGCATCTTGAATCAGTATCATCATAAACATGATCGAAAGGGAGGTACTTTGTAAATTGCTCAAAACCACCAATGTTTGAAGCATAGTGGAATAAAAAAGTTTTATAATTTGTTCTTTGAAAAGATGAAGAAATGAGTCCTTGTAAAAACGTTCTTGATAATAAGGTGCTTTCCCTGGACCGTATAAACATGGATGTCCTGTTAATATAGAGAAAATACCTGTTGTTGTGTTTGCTCCGTTAGAAATGTAGTTTGTATAATATGTACCTTTGAAAAGTAAGGCATCGATGTTTGGGGTCCAGTCATTACAGTCTGAAAAAGCTTTGCTGGAAGAGGTCGATAGGGATTCAACAATTAAAAGAATGATAAAGAATGATGTTTAGTGGATGGGCATTTGCTGGATTTCTTTTGACTAAATCGTATTGAAGAGAGAAATTTTGAATTGGTTGATAATTGGGGGAATACTTCTTTTTGACGGTGTCTGAATTTGCTTCGACAAAATTATAGACACGAAAGTCATATACGGATTTTGAGAATTCTGAGGTGCGCAATAAAAAGCTTCCTCCGAACAATAATAAACTAAAGACAAAGAAAGACTTTTTAAGATGAATGGCCTGTGCTCTTGCGAAATGATATAGACTATATAATAAACATATAAGCAACAAGTAAAGCCTTCCCAAAGAAGAAAAACAAAAATCTCTTATCATTGGAAGTGATGTTTTTAATGCACCCGCAAATTGCCCGACAGTTCTTAGAATAAGTCTGTTATTTAACTGGTGGACAACTCCAATATCTATGATAAATAGTAATAAATATGCTAAGACAAGGGCAAAAGACAATAATCGTATTAAAAAATGACAATTAGACAACGCAAGGGCAAGAGCAAGTACTATACCTGCTACGGGTAAAAACTCGGATTTAAGGAGGAAAAAATATTTCATGAAAGCGGTATTAAAATCAAATGCATGTACAATTTTTGAGAAGGCCTGCGCTTTTATAAGCAAAAATAATACCGCTAATATCATAATCATTGCATAGGTGAAAGCGTTGAGACGGGTAGTGGGAAAATACAGGTTATTCCAAAACTGTGCAAGGATAATAAAGGCAAGTGCAAGAAACACGATTATGATTCTGTAAGCTGAGACCTGACGCCAAATTACAAAAAGCAATGGGGAGGGCTTGGGGTTGATTGTTATGTCTCTGACATAAAAAGTCTGATTAGGCTCACATCCGAAGTCGACACGAAAGTTTTTCACGTTCTTGTTGATAGCGAGCGTAATTTCCTTCTGATTCGCCTTTACGCCTAAAAGGACGCTATTTTTTTGATTGAATCCTACGTTCGTAGAAAGATCGTAAAAAACCTGTAGCGGCCAAGCAGAACCAGTTCCTTTGTTTAGGCGGATGCGTACGTCACCGATATAAGAGTCAAGTGAAAAGAAAACAGCCATAGCGTCATTTGTGTTTGAAATGAGTCTGCCATCTTCGAAGACACAGTTGTTAAGCGCTGCCCTGCGTAAGGACAAATCAAGAGTTGGTTGGTTGATCATGCTTTGGTGCCTGAGTTGTCGTAATAGATCCGATGTCGTTGGATTCGACAGCTCAACGACAAGAGATAAAAGCAGGCAAAAAAGTAAAATTATTATTACTTTGTTTCCTGATTTCATTGTTACGCTTCTCCTCTGATCAATCTAAGTATAAGGAAAACGCAGTGTATAGTAAATGTATATAAAAACTTTAACAAAAATGACAAAATGAAACACATTAGAATGTATACGAAGTAGATTAAAATTGTTTTATGATTTGAAAACGCAGTTAAATCAAGATGAGAGCAGATGTGAGAAATGAGAACATGATGCACAAGAAAAAGAGGATACGTCAATCCGCTAACGAAGGTAACTGTACGAGATATTTGACCAAATACTAATCGATTAAAAAAAGGTGACAATGTCTGCCATAAAAGGGCAATGAATATAAAAATCAGCCAACTTGTCACAATTGCCTTTGTCCAAGGATTTAAAGCATGTCCAAATTTCATTCGAAAAATGACGCATATTAAAGAGGCGATCCAAAGGTTTTTATTTTGGGCGTCTCCTCTAAAAAAACGGATGAATGCAATGCCTAAAAGGAAATATGGAAATTGTAAAAAGAACCAAATTGAACGGATTTGCCTTATAGAAAAGACATAAAGTGCAAGGCAAAAGAGGCTGCAGAGCCGCCAATTATAATGAAATGCATGCGCTAATAGTGGATAAAGTAGATATAAAATAAGAATGCAGCCCAAGAACCATTCCCCGAGACGGTAAAAAGTTCCAAGATATCCAAAGCCTAGGGCTGATATGTAGCCGTCAAGTCCAATGATACTAATTGGCAAATATTTAATCGGCTTGGCGAAAAAACTTTTGTCAAGAAAGAGCACGTAAGCTGACACAAAAGCTATCCAAAACATCGGATACAAAGTTTTCGCCCTTTTCATGTAAAAATTGAACAGTCCTGCCCCTGAAAGTTCTATAACAGGGTAACGAAACTCAAGCGAAGCGGCGGATAAAATGAAAAACAAACCTACACCAATATCTCCTAGATAACAACCAAACCAATTATTGCTGATGAAGTTATTGGGATAGATGAAGTTTCCCGCAATATCATAGCCACATATTGAAGCATTGAAATGGATCGTAAGAATACACCAACAGGCAAAAATACGTACAATGTCGAGCTCGATGAGTCTAGGCTTTAGCATACAATGACCTCTTAATCATCGATCGATACGGGCAAATGACGAGGGCCAAAAACAAAACGCTTCAGTTTAATTACGCACTTATAAATACTCTGTGGCAAAAGAATTCGCAATAATCTTTTTACAGAGTTGAAAAACGTAGTTTGTTTAGTGGGGGGTGACGAGAAAAGTGCATTTAATTGTGTGATTTCAGATGCAAATGGGGCATAAATACCATGTGCTGAGAACACGCGATTAAATTCTCCAATGTAATAGGTAAAGTCCGCAAATTGAATAGAAGCAAGAAAGTCTGGCATTACGTAAGCAGGATAATAACCCGAATCTTGCACGACGAGTGAATAAATCCTCTCAAATGCATGTAAAAGGGTACCGTCAACAGCATTAGGTTCTTTAGGAAAATCTTCATAAGTCCATCCGTGCTCAAAGAGTTTCTGCAAGGCTTTAGAACGGAACCAAAACACCGTCCCCAATGGGCAAACAGGCGACTTGTTTTCGGCAATTGGTACGTGAAGCTGAAGTTTTTCGTACAGAGCGTGTGTATTTGAATAATTAATGCCGTATTCATTGCCCAAGGTAGGATAATAAACACTGTTATGCGGTGGAAGATTAGTGACAAGGCCAAGGAATTTATCAGTTTCAAAGAGGTGAAGCACGTTTTGTACGTAAGTACTATTGCACAACGCGCTTTCCGTGATAATGTAGGAAAAACTTGCACCTATTGAATACGGTTTCATCTGCGTACCTTTTTTGTCATGGTAAAAGCAGACATATTCATAGTCTTTAATAATATCAGCTGCGCCTACAACTAAACTGCTGACATCGCGTCCCCTGTTAGGGATTACACGTATAACAGTCTTATTGGGAAGTCTGTTGAACGCTTCGCGCATCTGCTCAATGCTGTCAACATGAGGTGTGTTAACGTAAATGTCGGCGTTAGGCGGCATAGAAGAAGCGTAATGAACTGTCTCTTCAATAAGATCAAGATAATATAAATGGATGACTAGCGCAACTTTTGCATGAGATGTTTTTTCCTCTAGAAGTTTTTGGGTGGGTAGAACATAATACAATCCCAGCGTTCTGACAAAATCGCTTTGGTGACAGGTTCTGATGAGATTCTCGATAATAAAGTCCGTGTTATACGAAGTGTGATTTTTCAAATACCTAAGGAGCTCTGCCGATTGTTCGCCAGTGGTTTGAGTCAAAAAAAATCCTTGCTCATGGAAAAAGACCCTTTTTTTGATTACCGGGCACCGTTCTTTTTCAATGGCACGTTTGGGATCAATTAGAAGGTAATAGTCGGTGTAGTTAGCATTATCTGGAATATGGACATACACATCCCAGCGAAATCCTTGGTCTGCGAATAATTTCGTAAAGACTGTTTCATGTTTCCCGATTGCATCCATATAGCTCTGCAATGGCGGCAGTTTGTCCCAATATTGTTTCAGTTCTTTGGCATTCAGAAATTTGTTGCGATAAACAGTAAAACAAGATTGTATGTGCTCAGGTATATATCCATACGGGTTAACACTGAAGAGATGTTTATCGTCCGCGGCGTGCGATGTCATTCCCCAGAAGTCTAATTCGGGGTTGCGGTCCATTGTTTCGAACATCTCTTGAAGTGGGTAAAATGGCCCAATCAACGTGTCATTTATTAGAACAACTTCATAATAGGTTCGTAAGTTATCCCATCCCTCGTACTCGAGTGCTATTTTATAACCCCATATGTCAAAACCACTGTTTTCACGTACCAGAATGTGTCCCGTATGCTTAAGAAATACCTTTCGTGTTGAGGGGGTTATGAAACCATTCGCGACTATGATAATCTTATCACTAACTTCTTTTAGCGCTCTTAACATATAATCCACATAACGGTCGGCGATGCCATCCTTGTCATAGAATGAATAAATAATAAGACGATTATGTCTTGCATTGCTCATTTAGGTTCTCCTAACTGTTTAGTCATCAATTACAAGCGGTAGCCCTCTTGGCCCGAACAAGAATCTTTTGCCCCGTAATATTAAACGATAGAGTCTTTGGGGAAATATGTTTCTCATGATAATCTTTAATGCATGCAATGAAGTAGAAGGACTGGTTGCTGGAGCGATAGGAGTGCTTTGTCCGAGCGCTTGTAACATATTCACACGCTTTGACAAACAAGTACCATAAAAGCCTTTTTTTTGTGACAATATATTAAATTCTCTTACGTAATGTGTAAAGTTTGATATAAAAATTGTTGCTAATGATTCAGGCATTACGTATGCTGGATAATAACCCGTGTCTTGAACAACAAAAGGATGAATACGCTCAATCGCATGGGAAATGGTTCCGTCTACAGCGAGAGGTTCTTCTGGGAAATCTTCGTACTGCCAATCTTTTTCAAAAAGTTTTATGAGTGCTTTTACCCTAAACCAAAACACAGACCCATGAGGCGCTATCGGCGCTTTATCTCTAGACATGGGGACATGTAAATCTAACTCATTAGCTAATTTTAGGGTGTTATCAAAATTTGGTCCCCATTCACCTCCCAATGTATCAAAGTAATGCCCATTAAATGGAGGAATGTTTGTAAGCAACCCTAAGTATTTGTTGTTTATAAAGGTCGAAATAATATTGTATACATATTGAGGACTGTGTAATGCGCTCTCGGCTGCTAAATATGCAAAGCTTTTTCCTACAGTATATGGTTTTAACTGTTTGACTTTTTTGTCGTGGTAAAAACAGACTAAATCATAGTTCTTAATAATATTCTTAGCTCCAACTAATAAACTACTAACGTCTCGGCCTCTATTTTTGACCAGTTGGATCGTAACTTTGTTGGGGAGGTGGGAAAACTTTTTTGCTATGACAGACACATCTTTTCCATTTGGGGTGTTGATATATATATCCGCGTCGTGAGGCATTGATGACGCATAATGTAACGTCTCTTCCAATAAATCTATATAGTAAAGATGAATAATCAGCGCAGTTTTTAGTTGTATTGGCGTTTTTTGTTCAATTGGCGCATCTGAAGGCAGGACATAATATAAACCTAAGTAGTTAACTATGTCTCTTTGATTGCATGTGCGAATTAAATTCTCAATTATCATATCTGTATCATACGAAGTATGATTCTTTAGGTATGAAAAAAGTTCAATTGGTTGCTCCCCCATTGTTTCCTGGTAGTAATAATCAGAATTTTGAAAAAAACTCCTTTTTTTAAAAACAGGACATTGAAATTCTGTAATTGCTCTGACAGGGTCTTTAATTATGATTTGATCAACAGATGTATCTCCATCCTGGCGTGGATCAACATAAACTGCCCAAGCGAATCCTTGATCGGAGAAAAATTTAGTAAAATAACTCTCATGTTTTCCTACAGCCTCATCGTAGGAACGCGGTAGTGGAAGCTGATCCCAATAATTCTTTAATTCTTTTGTCTTTAAGAATTTATTACGAAATACTATAAATGAAGACTGAATATGTTCAGGTATATATCCATAAGGATTGCAATGGAATGGGTCAAAAGGCAGTGTATTATGCTTAGTGATGCCCCAAAAATCGAGCTCGGAACGCTGTTCCATGGCATTGAACATAATATAAAAGCTATGCACTGGGCCCATAATCGTCGAGTTCATGAGCACGATCTCATCATATTCGCACAGTTTGGCCCAAGTGATATATTTCATTGCAAACTTGTATGCGCCGACATCAAAACCTTCATTTTCCCTCACAAGGATATCATCTGAATACTTGCGGAAAAGGTCTCGTGTTGTTGGCGTGATGGGGCCATTGGAGACAATGACAATTTTCTGTGAAAACTTTTGTATTGCAGCAAGCATAAAATCGACATATCGATCAGCAATGCCATCTTTGTCGAAGAAAAAATAAATTACTAAACGTGAATGAACCTTGAAAACATCTGAGGGCATATTTTATTCCTCTCGTTCAGCGGCTAGAATCGTAGCAATTTTGTGACCGTCGCCCCAAATGGCAGGGCTGTCATAAGGTCGATCAGGGTAAACGCCATACTCTAGGCTAATGTTTAAGTGTTGCTCTTTGATAAACTTCTCAACGCATTCTTTCAACGAAACAGGAACACCGCTGCATACGTTAATGACGCCATTTATCTTATTCTGTATACTTGCAGCCACTATCATTTCAGCTAACTGATGGATGTCAATAAAATCGTATTGATTATTACCTGAAGTAAATGGGAACGTCTTTTGACCTGCCTCTGCAGCTTTCACTATTTTGGAGAATATATTGCTGCCGCGAGAGTCGTTGCTGGTAATATAAAAAGCTCGCAACCAATGGAACACGCACGCACTCTCTCGTGTTGAAAGAAGAAGGCTTTGCCGTAGTGCATTTTTGGCAATGCCGTACTGTGTTAAAGGGGTACAAGGCGTGTTTTCATCTATGGCACCTTCCCAGTAGCCGACTTCGTGCATTGTACCCATAACAGACAGCATTGGCAGGCCGGCTTGAATCATGTTGTTTAAAAAGGTCACATGGTGCGAAAGCTCCCTCATGTGCGTCGGCGAATTGTGAATAAAACCATCTTTCCATGCCAGATGAATACAGATATCAGGGCACTCAAGTTGCTCATAGATATCCGGTTCTCCTGAGAAAAGTGATGTTGTCGTTCGCTTGGCGCGTGGGTCGACGCCATCAAATCTGACATCAGCAGCGATGATTTCATAATCCTGTAGGTCGCACAGTTTTTTGACAACATAACGCCCTATATAGCCGCCGGCTCCTGTAACAAGTACTTTTTTCATTGATCAAATCACCCTTTAATTGGTGTGCACGCTACTAGCAATTTCTTTTAGATATCGTGCCAGCGCATCCTGCCATGCGGGCAATGGCTCAAATCCATTCGCGGTTAGTTTACTTTTATCGAGTCGACTATTGAACGGGCGAGCAGCCTTTGATAGTCCGTATTCTGCAGTAGTCACGGGAACAACTTTTGTATTGTAACCAGCCTGACGGTAGATTTCTTTGGTAAACTCATACCACGATATGTATCCGCCTTCGTTAGTGGCGTGATAGTAACCGTATTTTTCACTCTCGGACATATCAACTAATAAGCGTGCTAAGTCAATTGTGTACGTAGGGGTTCCAATCTGATCAGCCACAACACGGACGGTGTTGTGATTTTTACCCACATTGAGCATGGTCTTGATAAAGTTATTGCCGTTTTTGCCGAAAACCCATGCGATTCGAATTATGAAGTAATTCTCGAGCGTGTTGGCCACTGCTAGTTCGCCAGCAAGTTTACTGGCGCCGTACACGTTGAGAGGGTTGTAGTCCTTACAGTCAGGCAGCCACGGCTCTGTTCCCTGACCGTCGAAGACGTAGTCGGTGCTGATGTAGAGCATTTTACAGTTGGAGCGAGCACATGCATCGGCAATGTTCTGCGTGCCGTCGCGATTAATCTTCATCACTAGGGGACGCTTGTCTTCTTCCTCAGCAAGATCGACTGCGGTCCAAGCAGCACAGTGTACAACAACGTCGGGGTTGATTTCGCCAATAACTCGCAGAACAGCCTCGCGATCAGTGATGTCAAGAGGAACACCACTTTCTAGTTTAAGGTCGCTGCCGACGCCTTCATATCCGCGCTGACTTAGTTCATTCATCACATCATGACCAAGCTGGCCAGCAACACCTGTGACAAATACTTTCATGATAACTGTCTCATTCCTTATATTAAAATATTTAAAGAGGTAGGAAAGAATGCGTTTCTATTCAGCCTCTTTGATTGCTGACGCGGCATTATCTACTACTATACATACGTGCGTAATAATTCTGATATTCACCGTTGATAATGTGCAGCCACCAAGGTTTATTGTTCAAATACCACTGAACGGTTTGATGGATCCCCTCATCAAAATGCGTTTCCGGTAGCCATCCGAGTTCTCTGTGGATTTTTGAGGGATCGATAGCGTATCGGCGATCATGCCCAGGGCGATCGGCAACATAGGTTATAAGGCTTTCAGGTTTGTTTAACTCCCTCAGCACGGTTTTGACGACTTGCAAATTAGTGCGCTCGTTGTGCCCCCCAATATTAAAGACCTCACCCGCCTGACCTTGGCGAATGATTAAATCTATAGCACGGCAGTGGTCGATCACATAGAGCCAGTCGCGCACATTTTCGCCTTTGCCGTATACGGGCAAGGTCTGATTGTTGAGAGCTCTGGTAATGATTAGGGGAATAAGTTTTTCTGGGAAGTGATAAGGACCGTAGTTGTTGGAACAACGAGAAATGGTTACAGGTAGGTGGTAGGTGCGGCTGTAAGCTTGGACGAGCAGATCGGCTGATGCTTTGGAAGCCGAATATGGACTGCTGGTATGTAATGGCGTAGACTCTGTAAAGAAGATGTCTGGTCGATCAAGCGGTAAATCGCCATATACTTCGTCGGTCGATACCTGATGATAGCGGCCAATGCCGTACTGCCGACAGGCATCTAGCAAGACACTTGTACCGATAATGTTGGTGCGTAAAAACAGCTCAGGATCGACGATGGAGCGATCAACATGGCTTTCTGCGGCAAAGTTGACGACGATATCAGGCTTGTGATCAATAAAAAGTTTGTCAACCTGACTGCGATTTGCTATGTCTCCTTTCACGAACGTGAAATTAGGACGGTTCATGGCGTCTGCAAGCGTTTCTAAATTACCGGCATAGGTAAGCGCATCGTAGCAAATGATTCGATCTTCAGGATGCTGCTCCAGTTCAAAATGCACGAAATTGCCGCCGATGAATCCTGCACCGCCTGTCACAACGATGTTCATAGACTTTTCCTTTCTCTTGACTAGGACTGTTTGATGCTTTTGTAATAAAACCCGAGTTCGTTTGCAACGTCTTTCAACAGTGGCGCTTTCTCATCCTTTGCAGATGTAATCGGATTAGCCACGCCGCCCCAGTCGATCCCTATGTCTGGATCGTTCCAGAGGATGCTTCCCTCGGTAGCAGGGGCGTAGGGGTTGTCTGCCTTATATAAAAACTCGACATCGTCAGTTAGCGTTGCGAATGCGTGGCCGAAACCACGAGGAATCAGAAGTTGTCGTTTATTCTCAGCACTCAGTTCTACCGCGACCCATTTTTTGTAGGTCGGAGAGCCGATACGCAGATCTACCGCCACATCGAGCACCGCACCACGGCAGCAACGAACCAACTTTGCCTGAGCAGCAGTTCCTTTTTGAAAATGGATACCGCGCACGGTGCCTTTTTGCGCAGAGTAACTTTGGTTGTCCTGTACAAAATCGTAACGGAGTTTAGCTTCCTCCATCGCTCTTTGCGACCAGCTCTCCATAAACCAACCGCGGTGGTCGCCGAAAACTTTGGGTTCAAGAATATAAACGTCAAGGACATCGGTTTTTATCACGTTCATTAGTAATAACTCCTTAAATGGGTAAACTTAATCTATCGTATACTGTAGTTTCCCCTCAGCTACGGCACGAAGATGTGCCCCATAGGGGGATTTCCCGTATGAACTCGCCGAGTCAAGTAATGTTTCGCGATCGATCCAGCCGTTTAGGTAAGCGATTTCCTCTACTGCGGAGATTTGCAGTCCCTGCGAATGTTCAACGACTCTGACAAATTCACTGGCTTGAGCCAGTGCGTCGACAGTGCCTGTATCCAGCCAGGCATAGCCTCGACCAAGCGTAATGACATCAAGCGTGCCTTCTTCAAGGTACATCCTATTCAAGTCAGTGATTTCCAGTTCGCCTCTCGCTGAAGGCTTTACCAGTTTCGCTAGCTCGCAAACACGGTTGTCGTAAAAATATAAACCGGTAACACAATAGTTCGATTTCGGATGGATCGGCTTTTCTTCGATAGAGATGGCTTTACCGTTTGAGTCGAATTCGACGATACCGAAACGTTCTGGGTCATCGACATAATAACCGAATACTGTTGCACCTTCAGTGCGCGAGGCTGCTTTTTTCAAGTGATTGGTCAGCCCATTGCCGTAAAAAATATTGTCACCCAATACCATGGCACAGCGTTCTCCTGCAATAAACTCTTCGCCTATCAGAAAAGCTTGCGCTAACCCTTCTGGCCGCGGCTGTTCCGCATAAGAAAGAGACAGTCCGTATTTGGAGCCATCCCCTAAGAGCCGCTTAAAATTTGGCAGATCGTATGGCGTTGAGATGATCATGACATCCCTAATTCCCGCGAGCATCAGCGTGGAAAGTGGGTAATAGATCATTGGTTTGTCATACACTGGCAAAAGTTGTTTGGATGTAACACGAGTCAGAGGATATAAGCGGGTACCAGATCCGCCGGCGAGAATAATGCCTTTCATGGGAGACCAACTCCTTAAACGAAAATAAAGTGTCCGATTCTTCGGGTAAGAGTGTTTTTGAGAACATGTAAACGAAGGAGGGTGAGCAGTTTCTGGAGCTTTTTCATGGTTGGAATCTTGCAATATGTTTGCACTAACGAGATTTGTTGCGAAGAGAGTTGCGAACCGTACATCTGTAAAAAATAATGTGCTTGTGCGTAAGTAATATCAATAGCATGACGCACTTCGTCTGCGTGGAAAAGACGGTTTAGTTTATAAGTGAGTGTTCCCATATCTTGTGCGCCTATGCTGTTGTTCCTGTGTTGTCGATAGAGGACCGTTTTATCATAGGAAAAGCCAATATGTCCAAATGCAGCACATACTAACATCAGCCACCAGTCGTGCATAATACAGTATAATGGCTTCTCCAAAATTAGGTTTGCTAGTGCTCTATTGTACATACATGCACAACCAGGAAAAGTATTTTGTATGAGCGCATAATTTAACGACGTGCGTTCAAATTTATCACACATTGCCTGTTGATAAGAAGGGTGAATAATATTAAGATTTTCGTCAGTGAGCGAAAGATCTGTATGGACTAGTAATGGAGTGTATTTGCCATATTGATGTTCCATTTGTTTCATGAGCTGCAAAGTGTGTTCGATCTTGTGAGGAAACCAGACATCATCTTGATCACATAACATTACATAATCATCTTTATGATTGATCATGAGATCCAGATAATTATGTTTTGCGCTACCGCTGTTTCTTAATCGCCGGAAGATATTGATCCTATTCGGATAACTCTGCTGATATTGGCTTATTATTGAGGTTGTACTGTCCGTTGAGGCGTCATCGGAAATGAACAAATAAAAGTCCTGTACTGTCTGTGAGAATAGTGAATCAAGTTGTTCTCTCAGATATTTAGCACCATTATAGGTTGCCATTAAAATAGTGATCATAGCGTGTTTGTGTGCTTGCTCTCCATAAAGGATCTATATAAATCGTGTGTATCCTGGGGCGTGCCATCTGCTGCGATTAGCCCGTCATGTATCCAGATAGAACGATTACAAAAAGCTTCAATTTGTCCCAGTGAGTGGGAAACGATAACAATCGTTGTTCCTTGGTCCCTAATTTCATGGAGCCTGTTAAGGCATTTTGTCTGAAAATTCATGTCACCGACAGCGAGTATTTCATCAATGAGAAGAATATCTGCATCAACGTTGATTGCGACCGAAAAGGCAAGCCGCATATACATCCCTGATGAGTAAGTGCGGATGGGATTTTCAATAAAAGGCTCCAATTCAGAAAAAGCAATAATCTGGTCTAGGCGTTTGCTCGTCTCTTTTCGGCTGACGCCAAACATCGCAGAGTTGAGATAGATGTTTTCGATTCCATTCATGTCTGGATGAAAGCCGGCCCCAAGTTCAAGCAAGCAAGACACACGGCCGTTGACGTCAATACTGCCACGGTCTGGGAAAAGGATGCGAGAAATGAGTTTTAATGTGGTGCTCTTACCTGACCCATTTTCTCCGATAAGTCCGACAGCTTCGCCTTTATTAACATTAAATGAAATTCCGTTGAGAACCCAACGTTCACTGTATTTGTTACGATTACGAAAAAGAATTCTTTCTTTAAGTGTAGTATTGTGATCGCGGTAAATCTTGAAACATTTGGCAACTTTATGCACTTGAATAACAGTCATTTTGTATCAAAGCTCCTCTGCAAAATTCCGCTGGAGTTTATTGAAAACGAACCAACCTAAAGCTAATAAGGCAAAGCCCATCGCAAGAGAGTGGAGTAAAGTACTCATCTCAGGGACTTGAGAATAATACAAAATGTCTCTGTAGGCAGTAATGACAGGGGTGAGTGGGTTGAGCATAAAAAAAGGAAGAAGTTCTTCGGGAACACGCGAGATAGGATAGAGAATTGGGGTCAAATACATCCACATCATTGATATAATCCCAAAAACGTACTCTAAGTCACGGCAATAAACTGTGATTGAGGAGCTTAAAAAGGCTATGCCGAGACAAATGATGTACTCAACAGCCATGACGAAGGGGAGTGTTGCCAGAGCAAGTAAATTAAAACCGATACCAGCTACAGCAATAACAAAGAAAACCACTGCAAAACAATAAATCATATTGACAAAGCTGGTCGTTACAAAAGCGATAGGCAAAACCTCTCTGGGAAAGTAGATTTTTTTTACCATGCCGCCCTGCGCAATGACTGAACTGCATCCGCTTGTTAATGACGCGCTGAAGAATGACCAAGGTATCAGCGCCACAAAAAGGAATAGGTAGAATTTCTCTATGCCAATACGCATAATTGTAGAAAAAACGATAGAATAAACGATTACCTGAAGCAACGGATTTAGAAATGTCCATGCGAACCCTAAAAAGGAACGTTTATAGCGACCATGTAAATCGCGACGAACAAGGTTATAAATCATTTCGCGGTAGTTGTATATTTCTTTTGCTCTGGAGAAAAACGACATTTGTAACATGCTCCTTTAAAAACAATTATTAAAGCGTGAATATATTAAAGTTTTTTAATAGGGACTGTATGTACAAGCCTTCTAACCAGTGAAGTGGCAAAAAACTTTTAGGGGGCTCTTAAAAGCTAAAAAACGAAAAGCGATAAAATGTTTTTGTTTGTTATTATTTACGAACGTAACATTTTTCTGTATATAAATTTAACTAGCGTACGTGGCGCATAGCGCAAGAACATAATTGCAATTGCCGAAATCAGATATTGTTTACGTGTAATGAAACCGTTTTGTAGCATTTTTTTCTTGAGTTTGAAATAACTGGCAGTATTTTGTGGACTTTGACGACGGCGAATCAGATCGTTTCCTACGCGCGAGTACAATAACACTTCGGGCAGATTAATGGCCTTGTAGCCCGCCACCAAAAGGCGATACCATAAATCGTAGTCTTCGCAACCGTAGAGAACCTGGCTGTAATTCCCAACTTCCAACACAGCTTTACGGCGGAACATCACCGAAGAGTGATTAAACGGATTGCGATAACGTGCGAACCTTAGTATCGATTGGGAGTCTTCGGGTAAGCGGCGATAAGCTGTAATATTCTTATAATCTCCTATAAACTCAGCTGCTGCTCCGCCAACGAGCGTCAATTCGTTGTCTTGCGCAAATGCGTGCAATTGTAGCTCGCATCTATTAAGTGGTGCAATGTCGTCAGCATCCATGCGTGCGATCAGGTCATTAACGCACAGTCGCACACCGCGGGCAAGTATCGCGCCTAGATGTCCGCCGCGTTTGTGAATGTCGCTGCAGTCAACATAATTATAATAGATCTTTGCTGGTTCAGCGTATTCACAAACCACGGCGCGCAAACTCTCTGGCGTCTGATGGTCACAGACAAAAACAATCTCTGCTGGTGGCACAGTTTGCCGCACAATGCTGTCCATACACATGCGTACGTATTCAACTGGTTCTCTGTGTCCCAAGGGGACGAGCACTGAATACTTTTCCATGGAGGTAACTCCCAAACGGCGTAATTTGTAAGGGGTAGTATGTTCCTACTTGAGTTAATTATACGGATGAGCGCTAAAAAGTCAAAATATAAAAACGTTATTATAGCAAAAGGCCCTCTGATTTAATTAATATCAGAGAGCCTTATCTTCAGATGGTGCGGGGGGGGGGAATCGAACCCCCATGGATTGCTCCACAAGATCCTTAGTCTTGCGCGTCTGCCAATTCCGCCACCTCCGCATGACAAAGGGCATTATACCCAAGGCCGTTTATTTCGTCAAGTCCCCAAATTTGGCCTTATGATTTTAGCGCACCGTCTGGCCGTTCCTCC
>JAEEGL011638674.1_pt1 | contig 16007 bp, 11 predicted proteins | sample 9134231 | NCBI WGS metagenome assembly JAEEGL01 (sample SAMN16246548, study PRJNA631951) | gut metagenome | biome: gut microbiome; feature: rumen; material: fiber-attached | host: Bos | place: Iran: Karaj | collected 2018-10 | reverse complement strand
TGATCGCCGCGGTCAACGCCAAGGTGCCCGAAAGACTGTAATCCCGAATCCTTTTCGCTCCCCCGAACGGGGGAGCTTTTTTCGTATAATCCGCAGTTATTCAACGTGATTTTACAACTCCGTTACAAGTGCCGTGCTATAATGAAAAACGGGAGAGGGAATTGCGCTTTACAGGAGGCTATATGGCACGGATTCTGGTTTTGGAGGACGAGAAGGCGATCAATGATCTCATTGCGCTGAATCTCGGCATGGTGGGGCACACGGCGATGCAGGCATTCACCGGAAAGGAAGCGCTGAAGCTTGCGCGGGAGGTGCCTTTCGATCTGCTCATCATCGACGTGATGCTGCCGGATACGGATGGGTTCCGGGTCTATGAAAAGCTCAAAGGGATCCCGGCGATCTTCGTGACGGCGCTCGGCGAGACCGCGGACAAGGTCAAGGGCTTTGAGCGCGGCGCGGACGATTACATCGTGAAGCCGTTCGAGATGGCGGAGCTTCTTTTGCGCGTGGAGGCGGTTCTGCGCCGCACGAACAAGAGCGAGAGCCGGTACAAAATCGACGATCTGGAGATCGACTTCGAGGCGAAGAGCGTCACGAAGGACGGCGTCCCGGTCGACCTTGCGATGCAGGAGTATGCGCTTCTGGAAACGCTCGTCAAAAATCGCAACATCGCCATGTCGCGGCAGCGGCTGATGCGCGAAGCATGGGACATCTCGTTCATGGGCGAGACGCGCACGGTCGACGTACACATCCAGCGCATCCGCAAAAAGCTGGGACTGGAGGACCGGATCAAAACCGTTTACCGGCTCGGATATCGGTTTGAGGAAACGCCGTGAAGCTCCGGCAGAAAAGCTATCTTCTGACCGTTCTGCTTGCGGCGATCGTGCTGTACGGCAGCACGTTTTTTCTGCTGCTTCAAAACGTCCGCGCCGAGATCGCTTCGGTCGAAGCGCGTGCGCTCGGCGAGGAAAAGGCACTGGCGCACGCGGCGGACGGGCTGTTTGCCTCCACGCCGCCGGGCGATCGCGCGATCTACGCAAAGGGCTTTGCGCGCTACGACAGCGGCGGCGCGTCGTTCGTGATCGGACGCGGGGACGAGATATGGGTCTCGTCCGAACCGGCGCCGCCGGATAGCGAGCCGGGAAGGATCCGCTGGGTCCGAAAAAACGGCGGGACCGCGGTCGTCGTTTCGGATATGCTTTCGGACGATGTATTTCTGCGATACAGCATTGACGCGACGGACGCCGTGCGGCGGCTCGTACGGGAAGCGGTCGGCACGGTGCTGATCGCAACCGTTCTGTCCGGCGGGTTTGCGGTCGCGCTGTATCTCATTCTGGAACGCGTCAACCGCCCGATCGAGCGGCTGGCGCACGAGCTTCGGACGCCGCTGACCGTCATCCGCGGCTACGGCGAGCTTTTGGAGCGCGCAAAGCTCACGCCGGAGCAGCAGCATCAGGCGGCGCAGTACATCGTGACCGAGAGCGAGCGGCTGGGCGAGATCTCGAAAAAACTGCTTACCCTGGCCGACACGCGTAAAAACGTGTTCCGGCCGGAGCGCGTAAAGCTTGCCGAGATCGCCGCGCATCTGCAAAGGACCTATCCGACGCTTGAGACCGAGATCGCGTGGGATTCGCTCACCGCCGATCGCGCGCTGCTGCTTTCCATGCTCGGAAACCTGATCGGCAACGCGGTCAAGGCGTCCGCGCCGGACGCGTCTGTGCGGATGCGGGCCGTGCCGGGCACGATCGAGATCATCGACCGGGGCTCCGGCATGACCGAGGAACAGCTCAAATACGTCAACGATCCCTCTCGCGCAAAGAATCCGTCGATCCGGAGCGGGCTCGGCGTGCCGCTGTGTCACGAGATTGCCGCGCTGCACGGCGCGACGCTGCATTTTACCTCGAAGGAGGGCGAGGGCACAACGGCGACGGTGCGTTTCAACGCGCCAAAGGCGCATTGATATCCGCCTGCGGCGTGTGATATATCCATACCGTATGTGATATGTGCTCTGTAGGCACGTTCAGGTGAAGGTGTCGCCGACAGGCGACGGATGAGGTTCCCTTGTGATATGCGCCGCAGACGCAGCGAATTTACAACTTCGTGACAACTCCGTGAAGACTCCGTTACAAGTCCCGTGCTACGATGGGACAGTAGAAAGGAGGCAACAGCCATGAAAACATTCTTTACGAAACACAAGATCCTATTGATTACCCTTTCCGCGGTCCTTTGTCTCGGGGTCCTTTCGGGGCTGATGCTCACCGGCGTGATTCGCTACGCCACGAACGGCAGCACGTTCGAAACCTTCGCGGACGCAAACCGGGAACAGCAGGCGCTCGAACCGGAGAAGGCCGGATCGGAGGCTGAACCGGAGAAGGCCGGATCGGAGGCTGAATCGGAGAAGGCCGGATCGGAAGCCGAACCGGTATCACAGACGATGACGAAGCCGACGCCGACTCCGTTTGAGGTGAAGCTTTCCGCAGATGATATCAAAGCCGTCACCTATGAGGTACAGCAGCGCAGACGGTACGTAATCCCCGTTCGGACAGCCATCTGCCCGGCGGAAAACAAGATGCTGTGGGAGCAGTCGAGTCCGGACGCAGCCGACGAAGACCTTGCAAAACAGGCGGCGGAGGCGTATACGCAGACCCTGTACGGAAAGTCGTACGAGGTACTCACGGGCTGTCCGCTTGATAACGCAGGCGTGATCCTGTACACAGACAAAGAGGGCGACCGTGACGCGTTTCTCCGCGTGACCGACACGGCGGGTATGTATCTCGTGACGATTCGCCAGGCGGACCGGAAGCTGATCTGCGCCGATCTTCTGACGTACCCGGAAACCGTCACGATCGACCGTGAGAAGGATGCACTGCGGCTTGCGGAAAAGCTCGGCTATCACAGCGCCGTGCTGTATCGCGAAGGCAGCAGAAGGTTGAACGAGGGCATTTATATGCTCGCGACCGACACGGACGAATGCCTTGCGTTCTCCTACTGCGGAGATCAGCTCTGGCAGTTTGCACTTTATCCGAATCGGGAAGCGATGCTGGAATGCGAATACTTCCTTGCGGATATTCAGATGGACTATCAGACACCTGCATATCCGAGAAACTTCGTCGAGGCGGAAGCGCCGCAGTACGGATACGATCGGATGATCCCGGGCGATAAAATCATCCTGAGACTGAAGCGCCTGTATAATCAGTTGTCCGGAGACGCCGCGATCATGAACTCGGATCAGATGAAGGCGACCTTCTATCGCGACGAAAGCGGCGCGCGCGAGGATTGCTGGAAGATCACCGGAGAGGGATTCGACGTCACCGTGTCCGCGTATTCACGCGACGTAATCCGATTGGACTGCAGCATCCCCTGCAAGGATCTGCTTTCGGTCCCGTACGACGCCATGGGCGGTGCGGAATACGAAGCCGTCGCAAGACAGATCGGCGAGGAGCTGTTCGCCAGGCTCGGGATCTATGACGAAAGCGGCGACTCGCACGGCAAAGCCGTGAAATCCGTCGACGTCAATGCGGTGTACGACGGGAAGTGCTGCACGATGGACGTTTATCTCGAGGACGGCACAGTCTATGAGCTCGGTTTCGCGAACGGCGTGCTGATGTATGCCGAACACTATGCGAACGACCGGTTCTTCTGGGTCGGCATCAATACCGGCTGGGTCGCGGATACGGTCTATGTGAATGCCGCGACGGGCAAGCAGTACGTTCCCGACTACCGCGACTGGGACGGCGATCTGCACGTCTCGCCGCGGCCGGAAAGATAACGAAAGAGCGATTCAAAAACGGCGAAGCTGCTCGCCGTTTTTTGTTTTTGCCGCATTCAGACGATGTAAAGACGGGTGGATGCCGAAGGCGACGGGAGGATTGTCGACGAATGATATAACTGCATGACAATCCCTCAGTCTCGCTGCGCTCGACAGCGATCCCGAAACATGGTCGCACCTCACCTCGCGTCTTGGCCCCCTTGTGTAAAGGGGGCTGTCGCCGATAGGCGACCGGGGGATTGTTCTCGTACAGCGAGCGCTCGGATCGGCGCCCCTTTACACAAGGGAGCCTCAGTATGCGCGAGCGGCCCAAAAGCCTTCCCCTGCTTCAGCATGGGGAAGGGGGACCGCTTGCGGCGGATGAGGTTTCCTTATGAACGCGCCGCAGGCGCGTTACCGCAAAAGATTGGCAGCGATGGTTTTTCGTCGCGAGGGCGATTACAACCGAGCAGAAAAACCGAGCGTGACCTTGGTACGCGCGGGAAGCGCGCAATCTACCGCCGTAATGGAGCATGATACGCTCGACCTGACGTGCGATCTGCCTCTGTAACGAAGTGGAAGCGGAGTGGGTCGCACCCGGAAAAATAGAAGGCGGCGTTTTGCAAAATCGAAATCCCTACAGAATGAAATAAAACGTCCCTCCGAAAGAACCGGGTCCGCCCCGACAAATTTACAACTCCGTTACAACTATGTGACAACTATGTGACGTTTTGGACGAATTTGCGTCGTATTATGTAAGCAAGACCTGTGAAGGAAGGGCATGAAAATGAAACGAATCATCATCGTATTGTTTGTTTGTCTGCTGTCGATGGCGTGCGGGACGCCCGCCGCGGTTCCGGCGGACGTAAAGCCCGCAGCAGAAAAGACCGGAGAGGTCCTGACGGCGGGGGAGACGAATGCGACGGGGACGAACGGTACTCATGCACAATTTACGGAGGAGACCGAAGATACCGCGGCGCGGCAGGAACCCGACCGGGAAGCGGACGAGGTCCGTGTGAAGAACGAAGCAGCCCCGGATCCCGCCCCTGCGCCCGCATGGGTCGATTCGCGGTTTCCCGGGAAGTTCTCGGAAACGCCTGAAATGGGTGAACGCAGCTATAAAAGCAGTTCGATCGACATCACGATCACAACATATCGGGTCGAGGATACCTATTCAAAGCTCACGACTTACCATGTCGCAGACGTCTATGTGAAGGACGTGACCTCAATCAAAACAGCGGCGGCACGCAGCTTCGACACGCGTTACGAGGATACCGTGAAGAACATCGCAAAGGATGCGGGTGCGCTTCTTGCGATCGACGGCGACACGTATACGCACGTCAAAAAGAGCTTCGTCATCCGCAACGGCGTTCTGTACCGCGATACGCCGATCGAGGATACGGATATCTGCATTCTGTACCGTGACGGCCGCATGGAAACAAAGAAATGGGGCGAATTCACGCTCGAGGAGGTCGTGGCGGCGGATCCGTGGCAGGTCTGGGGCTTCGGACCGGCGCTGCTCGACGAAAACGGACACGCCGTTGAGATCGAGCATAAGCTGTCTTCCTGGAATCCGCGCGCGGCGATCGGCTACTACGAGCCGGGTCACTACTGCTTCGTGATCGTCGACGGACGCGAGCACGGTTGGTCCGAGGGCGTACGGCTCACGGCTTTAAGCCGGCTCATGGAGGACCTCGGCTGCAAGGCGGCATATAACCTCGACGGCGGCGATTCCGCGCAGATGTACTGGAACGGTGAGATCATCAGCAAAAGCCGGAACGAAAGCCGCGTGATCAGCGATATTATTTATATCGCACCGGAAGAATAAAGCTTGTTTCCTCCTTGGAGACGCGTTGCCCGCCTCTTTGCGGCGGGCAATGCAGCTCCGAAACCGAAGGAGGATCATATAGGTTTCGCGCGGCAAAGCCTCTCCCCAAATCCTCCGCGCGAAAAAGGCCGCCCGGCAGATGCCGGACGGCCTATGTTTTTCGGATTATCCTCTCATATTGTAGTTTTCACAGACCAGGTTCATCGCTTTTGCAAGCTTGTGGATATAGATGAACGGACCGCACACGATCAGAGAGCCGAGAATATCCCAGAGCCAGAATGTGGATGCGCCGAATCCGTATTGGATGCCGCGGCGCTGAAGTTCGTTTCCGATTCTGCGGGACATCCTGCTGAACCAGATCAGCGGCACGATGCCGAGCGTCAGCCATGAAAAAACGAAGAGCACAAGGCAGAAGTGCATGGTCTTCCGTCCGTCGTAGCGGCTTGCTGCGGTATTGATGCTCGTCGAAATGTTCGAGAAGAACACAATGCTGTAGATCCCGAACGTGACAAAATCCAAAAGGATGTATTTCCACAGCTTGCGGTTCGTCTTGAGACGCCTTGCCGGCGGCTGATACATCGGAGCGACGACGACGGGCGGCTGAGCGTACCCGTACTGCGCCTGAAACGGATTGTATTCCGGCTGCGGCGCATAGGGCTGCGGCGACGTCGGCTGCGGCGCAAATCCCTGCGGCGCAAATCCCTGCGGCGCTTCAGATGCCTGCTCCGCCGTGTATCCGAAGGCTGCGCCGTATGCCGGATTGCTCTGCGGCTCGGGTGCGGGCTGCGGATCAAATGTGCGCTGCGGCTCACAGACCGGCGGCGCGGGGGTCGAAGGGGCGGGACGTTCACCGGAATCGAATGATTCCGGTGCATGGAATCCGGCGGGAGGCCGGGTGTCGGGCGCAGACGGCGCTTCCGAGAAGGGATCGGCGGCAGCGGGGCGCACGGGAATCTGCTGAATGGGCGCGCCGCAGTGCTCGCAGAATTTGGAATCGTCGCTGATCGGTTTTCCGCATTCGCTGCAATACATGAGAGTACCTTCTTTCTTTAGGATTTAAGCAACGGATCGTGTTTGAAAGAAACCCGTCGATCGGCGCCTGCTCAGCCGAGCACAACGCTCGTCTGCGCACCGATGGTCAGGGTCGTGCCGGAAAGGGAAGCGTCGGAAAGACCGATGACCGCGCGAAGCTCCGTAAAGCTGCCGAACTTCGAGATATCGACCGCCTTTTCGGCGTCTCCGGTGTTGTGCAGCACAAGAACGGTCTTGCCGTCGTAGGTCGAGGTAAAGCCGCCGATCTTCGTGCCGCCGACCGTAACCGCATGGTATTCGCCGCGCGCGATCGCCGGGTTTGCCTTGCGGATCATGATCAGCTTTTTATAATAATTATAGAGACTCGCTTCGTTCAGAATCTGTTCGGCAACGCCGTCCGTGATCTGATTGTTTTTGCTGTAGGTCGTGCCGCTCGGATCACTGACGGTGTCGCCGTCGTTCCAGAGCATTGCAAGGCGACGGTTTGCGTCGGTGTTCGCGCTGCCGCGAGAGCCGCGCATTCCGAGCTCCTCGCCATAGTAGATGAACGGCGAACCCGGACCGAGGATGTAGAGATTGGCCGCCATCTGCATATAGCCGGATTCGGTGGTCAGATAGCCTGCGGCGCGGTCCGTGTCATGATTGGCGATGAACGGAACGAACATTGCATCCGGATTTGTGTCCTTGATGGATTTCAAATAGTTTTCGACATAGGTCGAAAGCTTATAGGCGTCGCCCTTCTTTGCGGTGTTTGCAAACAGACCGCCGGTCTGCGAAGCCGTGAAATTGAAGCAGTTCATGGCCGGATAGTAGCGCGCGGTAATGCCGTCCCCGTCCCATACCTCCGCAACTGCGTACATACCGGGGTATTCTGCGCGGAGCGTGTCCATATACTCCTTCCAGAACGCGACGCTGGCGTCGTGATCGCCGAAATAGTTGTACTTCGCTGCGTCGAAGCGGAAGCCGTCCACACCGCGGTCGAGATAGTAGCGGGCGATCTTCAGCACCTCTTCGCGCACCGCGGGGTTGTCGAAGTTCAGCTCCGGCATACCGCCGTCAAAGTTGCATTCATAGAAAATGTCCGTGCCGGAGAGCGCGGAGAACGTGCGTCCGGCAGGGGCTGATTCGCCCTTTGTATAGTAGCAGTAGTAATCATAGTACGGATCCGACGCGTCGCCGTTCCGGTGCGCGAGGGTGAAGTTTTTAAACCATTCGTGATTGCGCGCCGTATGGTTGATCGGCAGATCCAGGATCAGCTTGACGTCGCGCGCATGGCAAAGCGCGATCAGCTCGTCCAGATCCTCCTGCGTGCCGAACTTCGGATCGACCGTGTAATAATCGGAGACGTCGTATTTATGATAGGAAAGCGAGGAGTAGATCGGCGTCAGCCAGATGCCTTCGATCCCGAGCGACTTGCCGGAATCGGGATCGCCGTCGTTCAGATAGTCCATACGGTTGATGATGCCGCGAAGATCGCCGACGCCGTCCCCGTTCGAATCGGAGAACGAGCCGACAAAGATCTCATAAAACACGCGCGCGTTGTCCGGCGCGGGGGAGGAGCCCATCAGCTTCGGGTCGGAAATCGCATACTCTCCGACGGGCGTCTCTTCGGCGGGTTCTTTTGTGCAGCCGAAGCCGAGCAGAAGCACAGCGGCAAGCAGCAGCGAGCAACAAATCTTCAGGGTTGTTTTCATGTAATAGTACCTCCCGGGAATCGTACTGCTTTCATCGTATATTTTTTTTCGAAATTTGTCAAGAATGCGCTTTCCATAACCGATCAATTATGGTATAATCCGGGCATGATGAAACGAATGGAATTATACAGCAAAGATGCGCTGCCCCCTGAGCGCGCACGAAAAAAACGGGCGATGATCGCCATGCTGATCATAGCCGGGATCGGGCTTGCCGCCTGCATCACGCTCTGCGCGCTTGTCACGCGCAGAAATATTCAGCTGTTTCTGCCGCTGACGATCGGCATTTCCACCGTCATGGGATGGATCGCGATTACGATCCTGCACGGATCGTTCGGGAACGCTGCTGCGCAGGTCAAGCATATCGACCTGATGCTGAACGAGCAGCGCAAGACCGTGACCGGCAGCTTTGAAAAGACCGGCGTTGTCAGACGCGTCAAAAACGGCATGAACGTGCGCAAGGTCCGCTGTGTCGAAAACGGGTTCGAGCGCGTACTGTCGCTGAACGAGCAGAAGGCGTCTATGCTGCCGGACGCATTCACGGGGACGGTGCAGACGGTGTACGATTACATCGTCGCTTACGAGGTGGAAGAAGATGATTAAACGGATCTTCAGAAACTGGTACAGGTATATCCTTTGGGCGCTGCTTTCCGCCATTTTCTGGGCATGGCTCATCATGCTGTCGGCGGATGCGGTCCCTGCGAAAAAGGTCGTGCTGCTCGCGGATCTTCCGGAACTCGAGAACAACGGTCTGGAGATTGCGCTGGAAAAGGACAAGCCGGACGGCATCCGGTTCGTGGAAACCGGACGATTTGAAAACGTGATCTTCGACGCGACGCAGGTGCTGCACGGCGATCTGTATCTGATACCGGACTCGGACACGGAGGAGTATCTCGCGTCGTTCAGCGAGATCGACCGGACGCTGTTCCCGGGACAGACGTTCTATGAATCGGACGGCAAGGCGTACGGGATTCTTCTGTACGATGAAGCGCAGGGACTTTCGCTGGGCGGAGCGTATATCCGCTATATTCCCGGAGAGCGTTGCTGGCTGTTCTTCAATAAGGATTCGCTGCACATCGGCGCATGGAACGGCTCGAAGGACGACGCTGCGATCAAAGTCGCGCAGAATTTGCTGCAATTGAAAAAGGAGGGCGAACAATGAAGAAGAGGTGGGGGATCATGCTGCTGGCGACCGTCATGCTTCTCGGCTGCACGGGCGGTCCGAAGCCCGATGTGATTCAGGTCGAAAACGCGATTCCGACGCAAAAGATTGAGGGAAGCACTCTCTATGTGAAGAGAGTTGAAAATCTGCCGGACGATTTTATTTTAGGGATGGACGCGTCTTCGGTCATTGCGGAGGAGCAGAGCGGCGTTAAGTATTATAATTTCGCGGGCGAAGAGCAGGACGTGTTCAAAACGCTCGCGGAAAACGGCGTCACGCATATCCGTGTGCGCGTCTGGAATCATCCGTATGATCAGGACGGACACGGCTACGGCGGCGGCAACAATGACGTCGAAAAAGCGGTCGAGATCGGCAAACGCGCGACGAAATACGGCATGAAGCTGATCGTCGATTTCCACTATTCCGATTTCTGGGCAGACCCGGGCAAGCAGATGGTCCCGCTCGCATGGAAGGACATGAACGTCGGCGAAAAGACGGAAGCGCTCTATGCGTTCACGCGGGATTCCCTGAATCAAATGAAAATGGCCGGCGTCGCCGTGGGCATGGTGCAGCTCGGCAACGAAACGAACGGCGCGCTGTGCGGCGAACGCAATTTTGAGGGCATCGCAAAGCTCATGCAGGCGGGCGGGAAGGCTGTACGCGAGGTTTTCCCGGACGCGCTCGTCGCGGTGCATTTCGCAAATCCCGAGCGAAGCGACGCTTACGACGGTTATGCGAGCAGACTCGACGTTTTCGGCGTCGACTATGATGTTTTCGCTTCCTCCTATTATCCCTATTGGCACGGCACGCTCGAAAACCTTGCGAACGTGCTGAACGACGTCGCCGAAAAGTACGGCAAGAAGGTCATGGTCATGGAGACCTCGTATGCGTATACCGGCACGGACACCGATTTCTCCGGCAATACGATCTCGGACGAATCCGCGAACATCGTCAAGGACTATCCGTTCACGGTGCAGGGGCAGGCGAACAGCGTGCGCAGCGTCATCGACACGGTTGCGCACGTGAAAAACGGGATCGGCGTGGTCTACTGGGAAGGCACATGGATCACGGTCGGCACGAATTCGTGGGAGGAAAATCACGAAAAGTGGGAGAAATACGGCTCCGGATGGGCTTCAAGCTACGGCGGCAGCTACGATCCGGACGATGCGGGCAAGTATTACGGCGGCAGCGCGGTCGACAATCAGGCGATGTTCGATCCATCGGGCAAGCCTTTGGAATCGCTGCGGGTATTCAACCTCGTGCGGTACGGCAACGAGGTCGGGCTTCGGGCGGATGCGATCCGCGATACGGTCCTGGCCTTCGATCTCAAAGGAAAGATCGAACTGCCCGAAACGGTCGACGCGATCCTGACAAGCGGCGAAACGAGGACCGTTCCGGTCGCGTGGAACGTCTCCGACGCGGAGATCGAAAAGATGTACGCGGGCGGCGTGAAAACCTATGAGATCATGGGACTTGCGGAAGGTCTTCCGGCGCACGCCTATATCTCGATGGTCAACTTTAACTATCTGAAGAACTTCGGCTTTGAGGACGGCGCGACAGAGCCGTGGCAGGTCGAGGACCGCGGCGGTGCGAATCAGCTGTACGTAGAGGATAAGATCACCGACTCTTTGAACGGTACGTACCACTTCCATTTCTGGAGCGCGGCAAAGAATTCGGTCGATTTCTCGCTGTTCCAGGAAGTGAAGGATCTGCCCGCCGGGATGTATCGATTCACGATCTCGATCATGGGCGGAGACGCAGGTGATACGGAGATTTACTGTTATGCGCTTGTCGACGGCGTTGAGGCAGGACGTACGCCGATGAAGATCACGTCCTACGGAAACTGGGATACGCAGACGGTGAGCGGCATTGAGGTCAAGAAGGGGCAGACCGTAACGGTCGGCATTTCCGTAAAATGCGGCGGCGCCGGAAACGGGGCATGGGGCAAGATCGACGACGCGCTTCTGAACGCCGAAGGATGACGATCTGACGGGATGGGGAAAGGACGCATTCAAAGCGCCCTTTCCTTTTTTTTGTTGCAAATACGACAAAGAGAACGAACTCCGGATTGTTTTCGCGCAGACGGCGTTGCTTGCCGAATAAAAGCCTTTGCGGAGGCCCGTCTGAAAAAATTTTATATATAAAAATGATTATTTATGGATGATTTTCAATAAAATGCGGTTGACAATCGGCACAAAAATGAGTATATTATAGTTGCATCGTGGGGTTACGGCATCATAATATAATGCCGTAACATCCGATGAGAGATCTTTTCAAAAAAGGTATTTCGATACCGAAATAACAGGAGGAAAACAATGAAAAGAACGTTGGCAATCATGCTCGCGCTTCTGATGGTCGTCGCACTCGCTGCGTGCACCAAGCAGAACGGCGGCGAACAGGCAGCTCCCGAAGGTGACTCTCTTGCAGGCACCTACGAGATTACCGTTTGGGTCGGCGAGAATGCAGTTGATCTGACCAAGAAGCAGATCGAAAACTTCAACAATACCAATCAGGACGGCATCAAGTTTGTTGCGACGGTCAACCCCGTTTCCGAGGCGACTTCCGCCGATCAGATGCTGGGTGACATTTCCACCGGCGCTGACCTCTACTGCTTCGCGCAGGACCAGTTCGCCCGCCTCGTTCGCGGCGGCGCTCTGAAGAAGCTCGGCGACAAGGCTGCTGAGATCGTTAAGACCGCAAACGACCCCGGCGTCGTTGCAGCTGCGACCTCCGGCGACACGCTGTATGCGTACCCGCTGACCTCCGATAACGGCTACTTCATGTACTATGATAAGTCCGTCATCCCGGAGGAGGACGTTGATTCTCTCGAGAAGCTGATCGAAGACTGCGAGAAGGCGAACAAGTTCTTCGCGTTTGAGGCGAACACCTCTGCGTGGTACATTGCTTCCTGGTTCTTCGCGACCGGCTGCAAATCCGATTGGACCACCGGCGACGACGGTTCCTTCATCTCTGTTGACGATACGTTCAACAGCCCCGAAGGTCTGATCGCGGTCAAGGGCATGAAGAAGCTCCTTGATTCCAAGATGCACCTTTCCTCTTCCGCGGCTGCGGAATTCGCGAGCGATGCGGCGATCGTCGTGACCGGCACCTGGGCATATGACGACATCAAGGGCCTGCTCGGCGACAAGATGGGCGTCACCGACCTGCCTTCCTTCGAAGTGGACGGCAAGGAATACCACCTCGGTTCCTTCAACGGCTGCAAACTGATGGGCGTTAAGCCGCAGTCCGATGCAGTGCGCGGTGCTGCGCTGGATAAGCTCGCACAGTACCTGACCGACGAAGAACGCCAGATGGAGCGCTTCAATGAGCTCAGCTGGGGTCCGTCCAACCTCAATGCGCAGAAGTCCGAAGCGGTTCAGGCGAACCCGGGTCTTGCAGCGCTTCTGAAGCAGAACGAGTTCAGCAAGCCGCAGGGCCAGATCGAAGGCAGCTGGTGGGATATCGCGAAGGTCATCGCGGACGACGTTAAGGCTGCGACCGACGAAGCGGGCCTGCAGGCAGCGCTCGACAACTACGATGCAAAGATCAGCGCGGTCTTCACCAGAACCGATGCTGAGAAGAATGCATGGGGCGCGATCGGCGGAATCTGCGGATCCACGTGGGATAAAGACTTCCCCATGACCGAGGTCGAAGCGGGCGTCTTTGAGACCGAAGCGCTGGAGCTCCACGCGGGCGAAGAATTCAAAGTCCGTCAGGGCGGCAGCTGGGACGTCAACTTCGGTAAGGACGGCGTCGCAGGCGGCGACAACTGCGTTGTCGAAGCGGACGGCACCTACAAGATCCACTTTGTTGCAGAGACCGGCATCATCACGCTGGTTCCCGCAGAATAAGGAATCAGTCAAAGTCAAACAGGATTTGCTTTGACTGCACCGTAAAAAATAATCGGTTGGAGTCGGCAGACGTTGACTCCAACCGGTTTTTTTAAGGAAAAGGGTTTATGAATCGCCGGGCTTGCAGTGCTTCGGCAAGCGGCGGTTTCTCCTCTCGGTAATGAATAGGAGGCAAGAATATGTATAAGAAAAAGACAGCCCCCGCGATCGTGAAGATCATACTCGGTTCAATCCTCGCGGGGATATCGTGGCTCATCGCCTCGGTTCTTGTTCCGAAGATCAATAAGTCCATCGTATCAATCTATAAGTTCGGAGAAGAGGGCTTCTGGGTTTGGGCGATCCTGACATTGATCTTTGTCGCCGGAGGCGCAATCTTGCTGGTGATGGGCATTCTGGAGCTTGTCCGCACACTGCAATACAATAAAAAAGTAGAAAGCAGCGGAATGTGCATCAAGCGCACGAACGAGCGCAACCCCATCGTCGTATTCTTTGAGAAGATCTGGAAGGGCATCAAAAAGTTCTTCCTCGGCATTGCAAACGGATGCAAGGATCTTGTCATGACGTTTGTTCACGGCGATTGGAAGACCAAAGTCTCATATTTCGTGATGGGCTTCGGCAACATCGCACGCGGACAGATTTTGAGAGGCATTCTGTTCCTGCTGTTTGAGATTGTGTTTATCGTCTATATGGTCATTCCGAAGGGCGGCGGATACTGGATGTCCATGCTTCCCTCGCTCGGCAAGGTCGCGCCCGATCCGCACGGCGCGTACAACGAGGTGCTTGACCAATGGATCAAAACCCCGGGCGACCAGTCGTTCCGCATCCTGCTGTACGGCGTTCTGACGATCTTCTTCATCGTCGCTTTCATCTATACCTGGCGCGCGAACATCAAGCAGAACAAGATCGCGGAAGAGATTTTGAAGAGCGGCAAACCGCTGAAGAGCGGCAAGGACGATCTGAAGTCTCTGGTGGACGATCAGTTCCACAAGACGCTGCTGGCGCTTCCGACTGCCGGTATCCTGATTTTCACAGTCATGCCGATCGTGTTCATGATCCTGGTCGCGTTCACGAACTACTCCTCGATCAACGACGGTATGGAAGTCGGACTGTTCCACTGGGTCGGATTTGAAAACTTTAAGACCATGTTCTCCTGGGACGTCGGCGGCGTCAACTATTCGGCGACGTTCGGCGAGATCCTGCTTTGGACGCTGATCTGGGCGGTGTTCGCGACGTTCACGAACTACTTCCTCGGCATCCTCGTCGCAATGGCGATCAACAAGAAGGGCATCCATCTGAAGAAAGTCTGGCGTACGGTCCTGATCATGACGATCGCGATCCCGCAGTTCATTTCCCTGCTGTACATTTCAAAGATGTTCAGCTTGAACGGCTTGATCAACGGCTTCCTGATTGATCTGGGCATCATAGAACCGGCGCAGGCGATCGACTTCCTCGGCGGCAACAATCCCGTTCTCGCCCGTGTCGTGGTCATCATCATCAATATCTGGATCGGCATTCCGTACCTGATGCTGATCGCAACTGGTATTTTGATGAACATCCCGGCGGACCTCTACGAATCCGCCAAGATCGACGGCGCAAGCGGCTGGAAGCAGTTCAGCAAAATCACGCTCCCGTATATGCTCTTCATTACGGGTCCGTATCTTCTGACGAGCTTCACCGGCAATATGAACAACTTTAACGTTATCTACCTGCTGACCGGCGGCGGGCCGACCAACCCGGAGCGTTCCGGCGCAGCCGGCAACGTGGGTTATACGGACCTTCTGATAACCTGGTTGTTCAAAATCACGCAGAACGGCAACAACAATGCGGACGGCAATCAGTACTACCTGGCTTCGGTCATCGGTATTCTGGTCTTCATCGTGGTCGGCGTAATCTCGTTGGTCGTGTACAGCGCGTTGCCTTCCGTTAAGAATGAGGAGGATTTCCAATGATGAATACGACAGAAAACAACTCTATGAAGCGGCACATGGGCATCAAGGCGATGTCGCGTCTCAGCAACACCGCGATCCACATCATTCTTGTGCTCATCAGCATTATCTGGCTGATCCCGTTCGTCTGCATCGTAATCCAATCCTTCCGTGTCGAACCGACGAGTATGTCTCGTTATCTGGTCAACCACCCCGATATCGAGTTCAAATGGGGATTTGACAACTACGTCAAGCTGTTTGTCGAAACCAAAGAGGTCGACGGGCAGATGGTTGCGACGAGCACATTCAACGGCGGCTTCCTGAAATGGTATCTGAACACGTTTATCATCGCGCTGGTTGTGGCGATCCTGCAAACGGTCATCGTTCTGTGTATGTCTTACACACTCTCGCGTTTCCGTTTCAAACTGCGTAAGCCGATGATGCAATTCATGCTGATCCTCGGTATGTTCCCGGGGATGCTCGCCATGATCATTCTGTATCAGGTATTGAAGGATCTTCATCTTGCCGGTTCCGAGGCTTCCAGCATCATTCCCGGCTTGATCCTCGTTTACGTGGCTTCGTCCGGTATGGGCTATTATGTATCCAAGGGCTTCTTCGACACGATTCCGAAATCGCTGGACGAAGCGGCGCGCGTCGACGGCGCGACCAGAGCGCAGGTCCTGTTCCGCATCATCCTGCCGCTTGCAAAGCCGATCGTCATTTATACGGTTCTGACCGCGTTCATGGGCCCCTGGGCCGACTTCGTATTC
>JAEEGL016611726.1_pt1 | contig 16008 bp, 31 predicted proteins | sample 9134231 | NCBI WGS metagenome assembly JAEEGL01 (sample SAMN16246548, study PRJNA631951) | gut metagenome | biome: gut microbiome; feature: rumen; material: fiber-attached | host: Bos | place: Iran: Karaj | collected 2018-10 | reverse complement strand
TTCCATTTTATTCCTCCTTTTCTTATTTTACAGATTAAGCAATAATATTACTTGGTCCGTAAAAACTTCCGCCCATACCATAACCATAACCAAGTCCATAATATGGAGAAGCGGTTAAGTAAGCAGGAATGGGACTTGGACGGAGCTGAGAGATAAGATATGAGTTCTGCTCACTTTGTGAAATTTGACCTTTAAGTGCTTGATTTTCAGTAGTAAGAGCAGTAATACGATCCTGCACTAAGAAATCAAGAATTGCACGAGTATTAGCATTAGCATTATCAATAATATCACGAGCCCCGGTAGTAACAGCAGCACGGTCAGCACAAGCTTCGGTTGCGATATTGTAATTAAGTTGTGCAAAGGCACTGCTAACATTTTGGTCAGTTTGGCAATTAGCAAGTTGTTGGGCAGCTTGCATATTTGCTAACTGGCTAGAAAGAGTAAAGGTATTTTGCATACCTGCTATAGTGCCAGAAGTAATAGCATTGGTAATGGCATTAGTATTCTGGCAACTTTGTAAACCTAAATTACAAAGATCACTTTGGATTGCAGCAGTTCCTGCGGCAACAGCAGCATTAGTATTAGCAAAACCAGTTAATACGCTAGTATTGAGGTCGTAGAATCCACCTCTTGTAGCACCGAGGGAGTCTAATCCATAAATAGTAGTTGCAGCATTAGTGCCGGCACCGCCGCCACTCCAACCGCCATTTCCCCATCCGCCCCAAGCGAATAAGAAGAGAAGAATTATCCACCAGCCAGAGCCACCAAAAAAGCCGTCTCCGCCATAACCACCATAGCCTCCACGACCACCACTAGTCGCAGCAGCAATATCGGCTAAAGAATAACCATTTTCAGAATTGAACATAACATATGTCCTCCTTTAATAAAAAATATATTTTTACAACTTTCAGACATAAGTTTATAGCTTTTGCGCGCTTAAAGTCCTAAACTTTGTTTAAAAGCAGTAAATTCTTTATCAAAGTCTATGCCACGCTGAGCGCAAATATTGCGAGCGATTTTTTCAATATCAGCGGTATTCCCAGCTTGAGCAAGACTAAGGAGGTTTTGCCCCATTGGGCTTTGCTATGCTTGCTGCTATAAATACTATAACATCATCTGTTCTGGATTCTAACGATTTTTTACCATCTACATCATCATTTGAATCGGATTATTATTCAATTAAAAAACCTCCTTATATGATTGAGGGGTCTATGAATCAGTAGGAGTTGCTGGTACACCATTCGCAGCCGCTTTAGTAACTTTTGTTGCTAATAATTCGCTTATTCTAGCTAAAGCCTAATCAAATTCCGCACGAGTTATAAAATCACCTTCTATTGGTTCTGTTGGTAATGGTTTTAACTCATACATATTAAGAAGTGCTACACCATCCATTCCTACTGTTTTTGTATAGATTCTTTTATTTGCTATATCTGGGAAATAAAAGATAGAACCATCAAAATCAATAGATGATGCCTTTACTTCTTCTAATGAGGATACTGGATGTCCCTTTAATCCACCAAAGGATTGAGGAGGTAAAATATTTGGGCGAGGATTAATAGGAGATACAGACCCAGGCTATTGTTGGTAATAATTATACATTTTATCTGCCCTCTTTTCTTTTCATAATTTTTGTAAAAATTTTGTATCGCTCTTACCATTTTTATGTAAAAATTGTGAAAAGAAAATTTTAATATTTTGTCCCAAAAAATTTACTAAAAATTTTTGAAGTTTTTTAATAAAAATATACAATAATTATCCGATTTTTAATATGGACAAACTAAAATCATATGATTAAAAAAATTTTTATTATTATAGAAAGGATATTGAGAAGAAAGGAGTATCACAATGGCATTTAAACTTATTGCTACTAATGGTCAAGTACAGTATAATGTAGATGAATTTGTAGTTGATTCATTAGATGATTTTAAATCTTTACCTACTCGTAGTGCAATGGGAAGCACAGCCCTATGCCTTTCTAATAGTAATGTATATGTTAAGAATAGTAAACAATAGTGGGTTCTTCTTGGTGGTTCAGATAGTGGTGGAGGTAGTGGAGGCGGAGACGGTACTCCAACTGGTCCAATTAGTTATAATGATTTAACTGATAAGCCAAGTATTAATGAAACTGTTATTTAGGGGCAAATAGGAATTGATACTATCCCAACTGAAGTTATTGATGAAATGTTTAATAATACTTAAATTGGACGGATTTTATTAAGAGGGTTAAAAAATTTTTTATATTTACTAGGAATAATATTTATTTAAAAAGGAGGACCAACAAATGCCAATTAAAATGATTGCAACAAATGGTCAAGTGCAATATAATGTTGACGAATTTGTTATTGACTCTCCTGATGAATTAAAAAAATTACCTAGTCGTAGTGCGCCTGGAAGTGTTGCTATATGTACTTCTAATGGAGAAGTTTATATGAAGAATGGTTCAGGGCAATGGGTAGAAATGTAATTGGGAGGCGATGACTTACGGATCTTGTAACTTATGCCCTTTGTAAAAAATATGTTAAGGCATCGCTCGCTGGAGCTGGAGCAGTACAAGGAAAAGATGGAAAATCTGCTTATCAAATAGCTGTTGAAAACGGATATTCTGGTTCAGAAAGAGATTGGATTTCTAGCTTAACTGGCAAATCTGGCGAAACACCTTATATTGGTAGTAATGGTAATTGGTTTATTGGGGCAGTTGATACTGGGGTATCTGCTACGCCATCAATGAATTATAATGACCTTACAAATAAACCCACTTTAAATGGGGAGACGATAGAAGGAGATGTAGAGATAAATTCTATTCCTCTTTCTAACATTGATTTATTATTTAGAAAGGAGTAAATAAATAAATGGCTAAAAAATATTATTTAGACCAAGAAGGTTTAGAGCGTTTAGTACAATATATTAATGATGCTTTAAATCATAAGGCAGATATTGGCGCTATTCCCGCTGATGTTGCTCTTAAATCTGATCTTGAAGGCTATGTAAAAACTGATGACATTGGAAGCTATGTTGATGAAGATGAACTTATTGCTGAATTAGCTAATGTAGTTCGTGATTCTGATATTGCGGATGTTGTTCGTGATTCAGATATCGCTGATGTAGTCCGCAATGCTGATATTGCTGATGTTGTTCGTAGTGCTGATATTGCTGATGTAGTTAGAGAAGATGCCTTAGATGATTATGCAACAAATGATGATTTAGATGCTTTAAAAACTTCTTTAGCCACTGTTTATCATTATCGTGGTAGCGTTGATAATCTTGAAGCTCTTTAGGCTGTTGAAAATCCTGAAATCGGAGATGTTTATAATATTGCTGATACTGGAATGAATGCTGGCTGGACTGGAGAGGTTTGGGATTATTTTGGATCAGTTGTAGATTTAACTGATTATTTAACTGAAGATGAAGTTAATGCTATTGCTATTCCTACTGTTGATGCTATTTTATATGGCGGAAAAAGTGCTGTAATTAGTGATGAAAATGGTTTAAAAGTTATGCTCGCTAGCGATGAGCCAGAAGTAGAAGCTCATCTTAGTGAAGATTTAGCTCTTGAATCTTATGTTACTGTTCCTGCAGGTAAGAAGCTTACTCTCGACCTTGGCGGTAATAAGTTAAGTGGTAGTTAGGTTCTTATCAATTGCGCCGGCGGTGACGTTGTATTAAAGAATGGCGATATTGAAAGTGCTGCTTATCCAGTATATGTATCTAATGGTAATGTTACTGTAGATGGCGCAAATATTAATTGTCCAAATAATGTTGCTATTAGTGCAACAGGTGCAAATGCCAAAGTTATTCTTGAAAGTGGTAAAGTAACTGCTCAAGAATCTGGTGTTCTTGTAACAACTGGTGCTAAATTAGAGATGAATGGCGGCGAAATTGAATGCTGGGATAACTGCCCAATTCAAGGAAATGGCACTAGTGGACAAGGCGATATTGAAGTTGTTATGAATGGTGGTAAATTAAAAGCCCATATTCAATCTAATGGATATATTGCTTGTGGTGTTTATATGCCAAATAGTGGTAAATTTATAATGAATGGCGGCGAAATTGAGTCTGAAGGTGCCGGTCTCGTAATGCGTGCCGGTGAAGTTGAACTCAATGGTGGTTCTATTGTTGCTACTGGCGCAACTGGAGTTAAAGGTAAGGTTGGAGATTCCAAAGTTACCGTTGGTCCTTATGCTGTTATTTATGATGAAAGTGCAAAATACCCTGGAGCTTCTGCAGGCTTATTCAAACTTACTATTGGTGAAGACATGAGCCTTGAAGGCACCGATGGCGATCTTGATGTTCTTTTAAGTGCTGGCGCATCTGCTAATATCGTTGATAACCGCGCTTAATCATTTGGGCGAAATATAATAATTTAATTTTTCTAATCTCTATCATTAATAGAGAGTAAAAATATTTTTAACAAAGGAGTACATTGAGATATGGCAGACAAATATTATTTAGACGAAGAAGGGTTAGTTCGTCTTGTTGATTTTATCAGAAAACAACTAATCCCCGTTTAGTAGAATTCTGATGCCATTGAGCTACTTAATAAAACAGATGGAACTCCTGGCTCTATTCAAAAAATGATAGACGATGTTATTAGCGAATTAGACATTGCTGATTTACAACAGGAAAAACCCACAAGAATTTATGGTGGCTCTGCCTCCGATTTAATTGAGGAGGTATGAAAATGGCTCACACACTGAATGCGATTATTCAATTACGAAGAGATAGCGAAGCTAATTTTGAAAAAATAAAAAATAGTTTTATTCCAGCTAATGGTGAAGTTGTCTTAGTAGATACTAGAAATGGGCTTCGTGCGAAAGTCGGTACTGGCACTATTGCTTATGCTAATTTACCATTTACTGATGAAGCTTATCGTGACGCTGTAATTAATGGCTATTATGAAAATGGCATTTTCTATCAAAACGTAAGTAAAAAAGTTATTTTAACTGGACAAATCAATAAAATTTATGTTGATAATGCCCATAGTAAAATATATTACTTTGATGGTGAATAGTTTGTTAATATTTAGCAGACTCTCACTTAGGCCACGAGTGAAGTTCCTGGCTTAGTTAAATTATATAATACATTAGGATATAATATTGATGGAACTATGACTTAGGCCGCGATAACTTCTGAATTTAACACAAGATATAAAACAAGTGTTAAATCAGATGAAGAATTATTAATTTTTTCATTGTAAAATTTTAAGGAGGAAAAATTATTATGGCTAATACTTATCCTATTTCTTTTCCTGAGAAGAATCTTCTCTCTAAAGTAAAAATTGGAAGCGATGTATATTATTTAAAAGATGCTGATTTACGTGCTATCGTTGCTCAGTTTGGTAGTGCTGCTGATTAGAATGTTGCTGATAGCATTGGTGAGAACGTTTCTGGCGTTGCTACCGCTGCTCAAGTCTACAGTTACGTAAATCAAAAGACTGCTGACCTTGCTGGTGCTATGCATTTTGTTGCTGGTACTCGTGCCGCTCAAACTGACCCTCAGGCCGGTGATGTAGTCATCGAAGGTGTTATTGAGTATGTTTATGATGGTACTGCTTGGCAAGAATTAGGCGATGAAGGCACTTGGGTTCCTAAGACTCGTACCATTGCTGGTCTTGACCTTCAAGACAATATTACCGTTGCTGAATTAAAGAGTGCTCTTTCTCTTGCCGCTCTTGCTTATGCCAATACTGCCAGCGTAACTGTTGAAGATTATGCTCAAAGTATTACTGGTGCTTCTTATACCCCCGCTGGCTCTGTGACTGCTACAGTTGGTGCTGCTAGTACTGCCGCAACTCTTACCCGTGAAGCATATACCCCTGCTGGTTCTGTAACTGGCACTGTTGTTCCTACTGGTGAAGTTTCTCTCGCTGAAGATGCTGCTGGTTTCCAAATTTCTGGTTCTAACCAAGCTTCCGCAGTCTCCTTCACTCCTGCTACTGAATCTGTATTAAAGAGTATTAAAACTGCCGCCGTTGCTCCTTCCTTTACTGAAGGTGCTTTCACTCCGGGTAGTTTCACCAAGGGTTCTGCTGTTGTTGCTGCTACTGAAGGTATAGTCGCCGCAATTGACTAGACCGATAGTGAAATGTTAGTCTTCTCTGCTGCTGCTACTGATAATGTAATGGATTACGATGCTTCTTATGTTGCTCCTAGCAAAGCTGCTGATACATTTAATGCTGGTTCTGCCGCTGAATTCAACACTTAGGCTGTTTGGGTAACTGGTACTACTGCTACTGCCGCTGCTCAGGTCTTCACTGGTGGTAAAATTGCTGCTACCTTTACTGGTAATCAGTCTGGTGATGCTATTGACGCTGATTTCAGCGGTACTCAAGTTGCTGACTTCCGTGTTACTGGCGTTACTTATGATAAGGTTTCTGTTAGCGACCTTGCCTTTGAAGGCACTGCTGCTACCATTACTCCTACTCTTAATAAGGGCAATAAGACCATTACTGTCACTCCTGACGCTGTTGTATAATAAAATTATCTGCATTAAAGGGGATAGTCCTTATAGATTATCCCCTCTTTTTTATTAATTATAACCAAAAGGAGAAAATAAATTATGGCAGACATTCAAAAAATTAAAAAAATTAAATTAAGTAATGGGTCTGTCTATTCTATTTTTGACGAAGGTTCATTACATTTAAATGAAAATAACGTTCTTGTAACTGGAAATACTATTGTAGATGAAGCAATTTTACAAGGGCATTTTTATATTACTGAAATTGATGATATACCCGTGACACAATCTATTGATAATGTATTAGTATAGGATTCTACTACTGGAGAAATTAAAAAACGTACTACCGATAAACTTTTAGAAGATATAGGTGGTATTTCTTATAGTATGAATGATACAAATGGAATATTATCATTATAGATTGGAAAACAATAATCTTAAAAGAAAGGATTTTAAGATATGCCTACTAACATTATTAAACAAATAAATGTTGGCGGAACTTTATATGATCTTGAAGCAAGTAATGCTTTAGCGATTGATGGTCATTCTTGGAGTGATATTACTGACTTAGCATCTACTAGTTTTTCTGCTACTGTATATACAACACTTCCAAGTGTTCCAACAACAAACCAAACTGCAAAAGATAATTTTTATAAAGAGCATTAGAGCGAACTTGCTCTTGTTTCTAATAACAATGCAGAAGCAGGTTCTTACTTAGAATATATTTTAGTAAAAAGTGGAACTTCTCCTAACTTTAATTATGCTTGGGAGCAAATTGGTTCTACTAAAATGGATTTAAGTAATTATGTCCAAAAGGGCTCAATTACATTAACTGGAAATACTGGTGCTGCTTCTGGAAATACTGGGAGCGGTGGTGGAGCCACAGTTAATACTAGCAATGATGGAGCACAAACTGCCACTGGTTCAGCTACTATTTCTTATGATAAAGCAAATGCTAATACTGGTAATGCTGGATCAATTACAGCTTCAGTCTCTATTACTGTTGATAAAGCTGCTCCTACCGTAACTGGTAGCAAGAATGGCTCAACCAGTAGTAATACCGGTAAAGCAGGCGCCGCAACTATTAATACAAGTGAATAGGCTGCCCACTCTCATAGTGTTGGTTCAAGTAAAGCCACTCTTACTTATGTAAGTGGAACAGCGACCGGAGATACTGGTTCAACCGCAACTACAGTTAATACTGAATCAAATGGAGCCCATACTCACTCTGTAACAACTACTGCTCATAGCCATGGAGTTAATGCAGCAAAAGCTACAATCACTTATGTTAGTGGCGTAAGCAATGCTGCTGCAGCTGGTGGACATAGTCATAGCGTAACTATTAATACATATAGTTTAAATGGCTCTGGTAATAAATATTTATATGGTGCTACCGTTAGTGATGCAGGCGTTTTAAGTTGGTCTGAAGCTACAGTTTCTTTAAGCTCTGGGACAACATCTGTAAATAGTGGTAGCGTTGCTGACCATACTCATAGTGTTACTGCTACTACTGCTACATTTAATAATATTACTGGTATTACTCTTAATACTACTGCTCCTACTGGGTCAGCAGCTTCTAATGGTGCTCACGTCCATGAGATCAGTGACATCCCATCTCATAGTCATACCTTATCAAGTAGCACTCTTAATGTTGTTACTGGTGTAGATGCTAATACTGGTAATGGTGGAGCTCATACTCATAGTGTAAGCATAGAAAGTCATAGCCACAGCTATAATGCTCCTGCCGCTCACACTCATGATATTACTCCTGTTACTGCTACTTATTCTGGCAGTGCCGATATTGCTGCTCATAGCCATAGCATTTCCTTTACTACTACAACAGTTACTGGAACTGCTTCTGTTGCTGTTAGTAGCCACACTCATAGTGTTACTATTGCTAGCCACACCCACTCTCTCAATAGTCATACTCATAGTGTTTCTGTATCTGGCAACAATTATTAATAATTATTTTTGGGGAGAGATTAATTCTCTCCCCAATATTGAGAAAAAGGTGAATATAAATGAAAATTTGTGTTTATGCTATCTGTAAAAATGAAATGGAATGGATTGAAAGATGGCTAACTAATATGTCTGAAGCAGATTATATTGTAGTTTTAGATACAGGATCTACAGATGGATCGTATGAAACACTTAAAAATGATCCAAGAGTAACTAAAGTTGAGCAAAAAATTATTACTCCTTGGCGTTTTGATGTAGCTAGAAATGAATCAATGAAATTGGTTCCAGAAGATACTGATATTTATGTTTGTACTGATTTTGATGAAATATTTGAAGAAGGTTGGGCTAAAATCTTAAGAGATTATTGGCAACCAAATGATGATAGATGTCATTATACATATGCTTGGTCTCATAATGATTTAGGAGAACCTCAAGATGTTTTTATGTATGATAAAATTCATACAAAAAATTATTATTGGAAATTTCCAGTTCATGAAGTTCTTTATCCTAAAGATATTGATAAAACAGAAAATATTTTAAATGCCGGAGAACATATTTATTTACATCATCTTCAAGATATGTCTAAACCTCGAAATTATTATTTTGATTTATTAGAATTAAGTGTTAAAGAAAATCCAGAAAATGCTCATTGTAGAATGCTTTTAGCTAGAGAGTATCTCTTAAAAAAAGATTATAAAAAAGCTATTGAAGAATATTTAAAATGTTTAGATTATGATGAAATATATCTTCCCAATAATAAATTAGTTTTATTAGAAACATATGGTCGTCTTGGAGATCTATATGGGTGGAATGAGACACAAGATTTAGGGAAATCTTTATTTTATTTTAGTAAATTTTTATAGATAGATAATTCTTATAGAGAACCATATTTTTGTTTAGCTGATATTTATAATCACTGGGGAATTTATCCTTTAGCAGAAGCAATGGTTCAAACAGGTTTAAAATATTCAATACGTCATTACGATTGGGTTGAACGAAAAGATTTTTGGATTGCAAAAGCTGATGAATTATTATTAAATATTTATTTAAATTTAGAAAAATATGATTTAGCAGTTTAGCATGGAAAAATTGCAATAGAACATAATCCAAAAAATTTTGAGATTTTAAAACAATATAGTACTGCTCTTGAAAAACTTCTTGAAAAGACAGAAGTTAATTAACATAAATTATAGACTTTGAAATGATAAGGATATAATTTCTCTTCGTCGGTTAGGGATTATTATATCCTTAACCATTTTTTTCATTTGGAGAGATTTTATATGAAAAAAGAAAATAGAATTGTTAAAATTGATACATCTGAAAATTGGAATAAAGCAATTAACTTTATTCCAAAAGCAGGTGAAATTATTATTTATAGCGATTTATCATTTATGAAAATAGGCGATGGAAAAACAAAAATTAATGATTTACTTTTTGTTACTAATTATAATTATAGTATAGAAGATAATACTTTAATAATAGAAAATTATTAAAAGGAGGACATAATTTTTATGGCTTCAAAAGTTTAGGGTATTATATAGAAAATAAATCCAGATGGAGGTTCTACTGTTTATAGTATAGCTCCTACTGTTTATGGTTACTGTGAAACTGCGGCTAACACTGCAGCAAAAACAGTAGATATGACTGGATTTACAAATGATAATTTAGTAGAAGGTACTACTATTTTTGTCAAATTTAAATATGCAAATACTGCTAGCTCTCCAACTTTAAAAGTTGGCTCTGCTGATGCAAAAAATTTATACCAATATGGCACAACAAAAATGGGAACAACAGATGCAAATGGCGGTTGGTATGCTAATTCTGTTATGTGTTTAACATATGATGGAAGCGGATGGGTAAGAACATATACGACAGGAAATACCGAATATACAAATTTAAAATTAGGTTAGGGATATGGAACCTGTACTACCGCAGAATCTACAACTGCAAAAGTTGGAATAATGAGCAGTTATGAATTAACAACTGGCGGTATTGTTGCTATTAAATTCACTTATGCTGTTCCCGCCTCTTCTACTTTAAATATTAACAGTAAAGGGGCAAAAGCTATTTACTATCGTGGAGCTGCTATTCCGGCTGGGAAAATAAAAGCTGGAGATACAGCTTATTTTATGTATAATTCTTATTATCATTTATTAGGTGTAGATAGAATAGAAGATATTCCAACTAAAACCTCAGATCTTACAAATGATAGTGGTTTTATTACCGCAAGTGATATTCCAACTTGTTCTATCAACTGGGATAGTTATTAATTTTTAGGAGGAAATAATGATGGAAACAACTGAATTAATTAAACAAATTTTTGAAGTTTGCCTTTTCCCTCTTCTTGGTGTTTTAACTACATTTTTAATTATTTTTATTCATAAAAAAGCAGAAGAATTAAAAGCAACTACTGATAATGAGTTATATCATAAATATATTGATATGCTTGAGCAAACTATTAGTAGTTGTGTAATTGCTACAAATCAAACTTATGTTAATGCTCTTAAAGCTGAAGGTAAATTTGATGCAGAAGCACAAAAAATTGCTTTTCAAAAGACATATGATTCGATTATGGCTATCTTAGCAGATGATGCAAAAGAATATTTAAATAATGCTATTGGCGATTTATAGACCTATATTATTAATCAAATTGAAACATAGGTAAATTTAAACAAAATTGAAGAAGAATAAGGGGGTAAATCTAAATGGCTGATTTATCCAAAATTAAATTAAATGGTACAGAATATGATTTAAAAGATACTGAAGCTCGCAGTAAAGCAGAAGATGCAATAAACAAATTAGAAGTTGGTTATATTGCTAATTCATCAACCATATATGTTCCAAATAATACTGTAATTACACTTTCTAATGGAGAATATTATTGTGATGGATTTTTAGTTTATTGTCCAAATGCTATCTCTAGTTTAAATACTCATGTAGATATTAAAAAATTTAATAATACAACTTATGCTTGTACTGGGGCAATAGTTTATGGAGATTTAAGTTATTATCATAATTGGAACACTAATGCTACAGTTAATAGAGTACTTAGAATCGGATTATATCTTGGAGAAATTCGTGAAGATACTGTAAAATTATATTATTTAGATCCGGCACTTCCAAGATATGTAGCTAGTTATATTAAAACTATTCCTACTAAAACTTCTGATATTACCAATGATAGCGGTTATCTTGTAGAAAGTGACTTGCCTTTCTCGTTAAATGATACAGTATTAACTGCGGCAAATCATGATACATATATTACCGATTATGATGACACTGCATTATCTCAGCGTGTTGATGCTCTTGAAAATGCAGGATATATTACTGATTATGAAGAAACCGACCCCACAGTACCTGCATGGGCAAAAGCATAGACAAAACCTACTTATACAGCAAATGAAGTTGGTGCATTACCAAGTTCAACTACATATGTTTCTTCTATTAATGGAGATAGTGGTGCAATAACTTTATCTATCCCAACAGAAATTAGTGAATTAGATAATGATGCCGGATATATTACTGCTGAAGAAATTCCAGAAATTCCAAGCGTATTATCAGAATTAGTTAATGATGTTGGCTTTATTACATCTTATATTGAAACTGATCCTACGGTACCGGCTTGGGCTAAGGCTCAAAATAAACCAAGCTATAGTGCTACAGAAGTAGGCGCGCTTCCTGCAAGTACTACTTTTGTAAGTTCATTTAATGGATCTACTGGTGATATTACTTATTCTGCTCCAGTATCTTCTGTAAATGGAACTACTGGGACTGTTGTAATTGATAAATTACAAACAACAGCAGGCAGTAACAATACTGAATATAATCTTATTGGCACTATTTCTACTAATGCTAATACAAGTGCTGTTTCAGTTTATAATCCTAGTTTAATTAGTTTTGCTAAAACAAATGATTTAAGTCGTTTAACCATCGGCTCTACTTCAATGCCAGGAGTAGTAAGAATTTATACTAGTACAAATGGGGCAAGTGGATTTACCGATCTTAAATCTGGTGCAACTAGCACAAATGAAAGAACTATTACTTTCCCTGATGCCTCTGGTACAGTCGCATTAACCGATGATATTCCTAGTGTACCAAATTGGGCATTATCTTCTAGTAAACCAAGTTATGCATTTTCTGAACTTACTTCCCACCCTACAACTCTTAATGATTATGGCATTACTGATGCATATACTAAGACAGAAGTTGATGGTTTAGTAAGTGGTGTATTACATTATAAAGGCACAAAAACAACTGTTAGTGCATTGCCTTCTAGTGGCAATGTAACTGGCGATGTATGGCATGTCACTGCTGATGGCAGTGAATGGGCTTGGGACGGTTCTGATTGGCAAGAACTTGGTACTGCAGTTGATTTAACTGGATATTTACAATCTAGTGATATTGCTGCGTGGGCTAAGGCGGCTAATAAACCAAGCTATACTGCAAGTGAAGTAGGCGCATTATCATCTAGCACTACATATGTTAGTTCCTTTAATGGAAATACTGGTGCTATTACATATACATCCCCGGTTACAAGTGTTAATGAATAGACGGGGGCAGTTACAATTACAGCTTCTAGTATTAGTGCAGCTCCAGCCACTCACGCACATGGTAATATTACCTCTGGTGGTGATATGACTGCTACTGCAGCAATCGCGAGTGGTGATCGTTTAATTATTAATGATGAAAGTGCTAGTAAATTAGTCAGTTCAACAATTACATTCGGTTCATCAACAACTCAATATCTTGCTAATAATGGTAGTTGGCAAAATGTCCCAACTCCTTATGATGATACAGCACTTGCAGCACGTGTAACTGCACTTGAACAAATTCCTTGGGTTACTTATTATACTGGTTCAACTACCCCAACTAATGCCTAGGGCAATAATGGAGATTTATATTTCCAGACTTCACAATAATAAAGGAGGATTAAAGTATGGCAAGGCAAGTAAATATTACTGATTCTGTCACAGTAAATCCTTCTGGTTATACAGGACTTACTAATTTAACAACAAGTACAAGTTAGTATCCAATTTCAAATGGTTATACTGATACAACATCAACAACTTATGCCCGTTTTACTACAACATATAATAGTGCTGGTTATTGTTATTATACTTTTACTGTTAGTGGAATTCCAAGTGGTGCAACAATTACAAGTGTCACCGCTTAGGTAAAAGTAAGAATTAACAATACTAGTCGTGTATCTAATACTAGTTGTTAGTTATATTCTGGAACTACTGCAAAGGGTAATAGTGGAACATTTTCTTCTACTAGCTCTTCTAATATAGTATCTTTAAATAATACTGGCTCTTGGACAACATCAGACCTTGCGAATTTACGAGTAAGAATTGCCGGTACTGGATCTAACCAAAGTAATAGTGGTTATATTTATTTCTATGGAGCTAATATAACAATCAATTATTCATATCAAAGTTATGAATATACTATTGCAGCTACCTCTATGCTTTAGGATTATAGTGCCTCCCCATCCTCTTAGGAAATAATGCAAGGTGGAGAAACTACTATAAGAATAGATGGTCCAAGTTTAGATGATATAACTATTACTGATAATGATATTGACATTATCTCTTCTTTAGTAAGACATAACGTTGATACTTCTGGTTCTGTATCAAAAACGGCTGATTCATTTACAACAGGCTTTAGCGGTGGTAGTAATATGAATTTTTATACTTCATCATCTTCTACTACTAATAATTTTAGTTATGCAGTTGGACATACTGCTGAAAATCCAGGAGCTACATCATCTGGTTCTGGTTCGTGGACATATGTTAAAGATAATGGTAGTTCAACAAATTATACTGGTTATGCAGATTTTGTATTTGATTTTAGTGATATACCAGAAAATGCAATTATTTCTACGGTTGAAGTAAAATGTTATGGTGCCGTTGAAGATAGCTCTTAGTCTACTAGCCATGCTGATATTTCTTTATTTAGTGGAAATACTCAAAAAGGTACAACTCAAAAATTTACAAGTAGTACTAATAGCATAATTACAATTTCAAATCCAGGAACATGGACTCGTGCAGAATTACAATCTGCAAAATTAAGATTTACAGTTGGATATTATGGTGGTCATATTTTTGGTATTACTTGGAATGTTAGCTATACAATTCCAATTTCTAATCCATATTATTGGACATATACTATTTCTAATGTAACTGCAGACCATATTATTCTTATTGATGAAGTTGGAGTTTTTATTCCTCCAGAAGAAGATCCTGAATACACTTATTATTCATTAACTATTTCAAGTATTAATGCAACAACTAATCCTATCAATGGGACAATAAGAGTAGTTGAGGGTAGCAATCAAACAATTACAATTACTCCTACTGATCCAACACTTACACTTGCACTTGACAATGGAGTAGACGTTACTTCATAGCTATAGGGTGGTATTCCAAGTAATACTTATACAGTTACTACATAGGTAAGTGGTGCAAGTTATGGATTTAATCTAAATAGCTCTACTGGTTATTATGTATCTACAAATAATGGTGTTGCAAAATCTGCTTCAGTAGCGCGTATTAACATGGATTTTGAAAGTTCTTGTGTAGTAACTATTCAATATATCAACTATGCTGAAGCAAATTATGACTATGGTATGTTTGGTAAATTAGATACCGCAGTTGCCACAAGTGGCTTAACTGCATCAAGTGGCTCATCAAGCCCATCTGACAGCACAAATAATTATGAATTAGCTATGGCATCTAATAGTGCTAATGCATAGACTATTACTTATAATGTGCCTGCGGGACAACATTTTATTGATGTAAAATATGGTAAAGATGATGCGACAGATAGTAATAATGACACTTTACAATGGAAAGTTTTATCAGTTGAAGCGACATCTGCTGGTGGCGAATATACTTATACATTATCAAATATTCAAGCAAATCATAGTTTAATTTTTGTTTTTGGTGATGTAACCTATTGGTTTGTTAATTCAACAGCAAACTGTCGTATTTTTCCTGATGGTTAGTCAGTTAAATTAGATATGCAGCCTTATTCAATTAAAATAGTTCCTAATGCAATAACTGATACAGTTACATTAACTGATAATGGAGTTACAAAAACTATTGAAAGAGAAGATGGATTTGATAAAGATAATAATCCAGCAGTAAGTTACACATATACTATTAATCAAGTAACAGCAACGCATAACTTAATTATTACAAGTACTGCGGCGGCATCTACTGATTATTTATTTATTAAGCAAAATGGCAGTTGGGTTAATATATTAAAAGTTTATAAAAAAATAGATAATCGTTGGGAAGAACAAGATTTATCATATATGAGTGATAATAATATTAAGTATTTAAAACAAGGTTAATTTTAGAGAAAGGAGTTTTTATAAAAAAATGGCAGACCTTTCTAAAATAAAATTAAATGGAGTAGAATATAATTTAAAAGATAATGAAGCTCGTGAAGCTATTGTAGCTATCGGAGAAGGATCAATTGCAAATATCCCAGTGGCAACATCTACATCAAATGGTTTAATGTCAGCAAGTGATAAATAGATATTAAATAATTTAAATCCTGACGTCGTTACAACTTTATCTGATATCAACA
>JAEEGL016012911.1_pt1 | contig 16008 bp, 15 predicted proteins | sample 9134231 | NCBI WGS metagenome assembly JAEEGL01 (sample SAMN16246548, study PRJNA631951) | gut metagenome | biome: gut microbiome; feature: rumen; material: fiber-attached | host: Bos | place: Iran: Karaj | collected 2018-10 | reverse complement strand
GGGCTCCAGGAGGTCGATCCTCACGAAGCGGAATCCCGTGTTGCCGATCTCTATCTGCCCATAACGGGGAATCAGGTACACATCGTCCCGTGTGGCGTGGTCGTTGGATGTATATCCTATGCGATTCTGGCCGCCATCGGCTTCGGCGCAGCACTCACCCACACTCTCGCCGAAACGGATGCGGACACGTGAGGAGGCGGCGTTGGCGGAGCCGATGACAAGCTTTATCCCGCCATGCAGCTCACGACCATAGTCGAGCAGGATGCTTGTCGTGTCGTTGTCACCATTCTGGAGCGTGGCGGAAGGCAGTCCGGCCATATCAGGCTGGCCCGTGCCCGTTTTCATGAGTACCTCATGGCCGCTCACGTTGCCCTGTTTCCAGACGATACGTTTGGGGGTGATGTATATTCTTGTCAGCTCGTCAGTCCTTGCCGTCTCATTGCCGAAGACAGGGGGGAGCGTCTGCGCATGCAAACTATATGATGCCATGAGCAACAGGATGGTGATAATGTTCTTCATCATTATAAGTAGTTTGGTACTATTCTGATGCAAATGTAGATAAAAATCGGGATTTATTAGCCGTTCGATAAAGAATTTCACTTTCCTTTCTGAGTTTTTCAGTAAACTCTTCTCCGTTCTTGATGATAGGTTTCCCATATTCTTCGTATGTGAATTCTTCAAATATTTTGGAAAGGTCAAGTTTCCCTATGCTTACATGCCAATAAGAAAATCAGATTTTCATGATGGTACCAGATGTTGATTGGTGAATATTGCTCGTCTGCGAACAAGACAGGCCAAAGATAAATAAAAAAATGATATCCCCATTACGTTTCCCGTTTTTTCTTGGTATTTTTGTCATGCAAAGACACCAAAACACATAAGAAAAACATAAAAGTGTATTAATTATCAATGATATTTTCATGTTGACGAAGAGAAATTAAAAATAAATCATTATTTTTGCAGAAATAATATGCAAATATGGAAGATATTAACCGTATAAAAATGATACTGTTCGAGAAGAAGAAAACAGCCCCTAGCTTGCTGGTGAGCTGGGATTCACCCCTTCAACTGTAAGCAAATAGCGCACAAACACATCAATGCCAGACGTGGTCTGCTTGCTAAAAATACCAGATTTGTACGAGGTAGATATAAAAGAATTACTTTTAAAAGACTATAAACAATATCTCTTGTCACAGGAAACAAAGTAAGCAAAAAGCAGTTCGTTACTAATATTTAAAATATTGGACTTATTCATAAATAAAGTAATGATACGATTGGGAACACTTTTTAGTGGAATTGGTGCAATAGAGCAAGCTCTGAATCTCATGAATATTAATCATGCGAATGTCTTTGCATGTGATAATGGAGAGTTGGAATTAAAACTATTGCCGAGCGAAAAACAAAAAGAATACGATAAACTGAAAAAAATAGCAAGATATAGAATAACACCAGAGGAAACAAAGAGATTATCGGCACTCACGAAAGAAGAACGAAAGGTAATAGAAGATTATGCTTTGTTGATTAGTAATCTTCCGTCAATAGCAGAAAAACGCAAGTATGTTGATGACCTTTATCAAATGAATAGTAAAGGGATAAACCTTGTAAAAATGACATATTTGGCAAATTATACTATAAATGAAGATGATTTCCATTTAGATGTACACTTCTTTGATGGTAGGGATTATGCCAATAGAGTTGACCTAATGGTGGGTGGAAGCCCATGTCAGGCATTTTCAAGTAACGGAAAGAGAGGCGGGCTCGCAGATACAAGAGGTACTTTGTTTTACGAATATGCTCGTATTATTTCCGAAGTTCACCCAAAAGCCTTTATTTTCGAAAATGTTAAAAGTCTATTAGCTCACGATGGTGGGAACACATGGGCGGTTATAAAGAATACTTTTAAAGAGCTGAACTATAATATCTATATACGCAAAGACGAAAAAGGTAAGGAAATAGCTGTGCTGAATGCTCTGGAATTTGGAGTACCACAGCAAAGAGAGCGCATCTTCCTTGTTGGTATCAGGAATGACATCAAGTTGAAACAAGACTTTCAATTCCCTGTTCCAATTAAATTGGAAAAAACAAATAAAGACTTTCTTGATGAGAACGTTCCTGCCAAGTATTACCTGGGTAAAAAGGGCTTTGAATTCGTTACATCTAGTCCAACAAGGGCACAGGTGGGGAGAACTATTCAGAAATGCCAAAAAGCCAACCAACAATTTAATTGGAATGGTGACTTTATATTTGAGCCTCTCAGCAAAAAACATAATTCAGAGATTTTGCAACGCGCATATGTTGGAAACTGGAATGGTCAAGAAGGAGTTATAAGACAATACACTCCAAGAGAATGTTTGCGCCTTATGGGATTCCCTGATGACTTTGTTATGCCTCATAGTGATACTGTCATGTGGCGGCAAAGTGGCAATTCTATTGTTGTCAATGTATTGATAGAACTTGTAAAAGAATTGATTAAAACAGGAGTTTTTGAAGAATGAAACTAGCAACCGTGTTCTCTGGTATTGGAGCCATCGAACAGGCTCTACATCGCATGGGCATAGACTATGAAATAGTATTTGCCTGTGATAATGGTGATGTGGAGTTGAACTTACTTGAAGGCAAAGAACTGGAGGAGTATACCAGGCTGAAGAAATTAAGGAGCAAGAAGCAATTAAAGAACAATAGTGATATAGCACGGCTCGAAGAGTTGGGAAAGAAAGAGAATCAGATTGCTGAAACTTTCAGGATCAAAATCCAGTCTATGTCAAACAAGATTGACAAGAAGGAATTCGCTGATAATCTATATAAAACTAGAAGCAGACAAACCAATTTTGTAAAGAAAACCTATATTGCCAATTATGGACATTTACTGAATTTGGATGATTTCCATCTTGACATTCGTTTCCTCGATGCTACCGATTACGCAAAATCGGAAATAGATTTGCTTGTAGGAGGTAGTCCGTGTCAGGCTTTCTCTGCTGTTGGTGCTCAATATGGATTGAGTGACACTCGAGGTACCCTATTCTATGAGTTTGCCAGAGTGGTAAAAGAGACCCAGCCGCGTGTGTTTATATATGAAAACGTCAGAGGGTTGACAACCCATGATGATGGGCACACTTGGGAGGTTATGAGAAGCGTTTTTGAACACGACCTAAACTATCGTATTGCCGAACCCCAAATACTGAACGCTTCCGACTATGGTATACCACAAAGCAGAAGAAGAATCTTCGTTGTTGGAATAAGAGATGATATTAAGTGCGCTGATTTTGTATATCCAGAGCCTATTCCCTTGAAATATACAATGCAGGATTTTTTGGAAGATAATTGTGCCTATGGTCATTTTAAATTCAATCCTGAAAATGGTGATTTAGTAGTTGAAAAGGTGCCAGGAAAGCCAGACGACAAATTTACTCTGACACCAGCTGTTCAAAAATACGTTTTAGCGGGAGGGACATCAAACTATAGAACATCTACAGAAACCGATCTTCCAATAGCACGTACACTGATGAAGATGATGACTCAACATCATCGTGCTGGTGTTGACAATTATATTACTGTCTCAAAGGAACCTCTAATCCTAAGACAGCTTAGTGATAGAGAAGCACTAAGACTAATGGGATTCCCTGACGATTTCATAATAGCCGTTTCATCAATGCAAACACTGCGACAAGCAGGTAATTCGATTGTAGTTGATGTACTAATGGCGATTGTTAAAGAAGTAATCAAATTAATTGCGTTATAATGGTATGGCATTAAAAGAAATAGGCTCTATTAGTATAGGAAGACCAGATAATGAGTGTAAATTAAAAATAGGAACCGGTGTCGGTTCTCAACATTTATTTCTTAAAAATGAATATGGAGAATTCTTTGAAGATATAGATGATTTCTTTTTTTACAAAAAAGATTTAATCAATTATTTGTTTGATGCTAAAGAAGAATTTTTTCATCCATCTGAATCCTATCATTTTGTGAGGATAGCGAAAAAAACCGATAGAGAGCAAGGTATCACAAGTCCGACCGTATCAATATCTATAAATTTATCACAATATTGGAATGATCTAATACAAGAGATTAATGATCTCGAAGATATTTCTTATCTTGGGTTTATCAAAGGCATGGATAATGATAATGCTGGACGTTTTTATTATCATAATGATAATCCAAATTCTCCATATACCTTTTTATATCGCATATGCATTCCTACAAAACAAGCAAGATCATTAAAACAATATCGTTCCATTTACAAACTCATAAAGCTTCAAGATACAATAACAAAAAGAAAGTATATCCACATAATCCCAATATTTAATATGTCTTATTCTGAAGAACAATTATCTGGGTTTCTGAAAAGAGACCTTCCCAATGAAGATGAAAAGCAAAAATGCTTTATGTTTGATTTTTTCTTCAAATATGCAGATTTCATCAAACGACAGGATTATTCGATAAGAGAGATAATCGAAAAAGCAGGTATAGATATTACATATCTTGACGAACTAGAGATTGCTGTGACGTCCTTTTCTAAGAATATTTCAGACATTAAGAATATTTATCAATTATCTTTTAATTCTAAAAGAGTGTATGATGATGGTGATAGTCTTAATGAACACGATAATCCGCCAATCCAACAAATATTCTATGGTTCTCCTGGTTCTGGAAAATCTCATACCATTCGAAGAAGGTATGAGCAAGACACATCAAAAGTGATTCGTACTACATTTCATCCTGACACTGATTATGCAACATTTGTCGGTTGTTATAAGCCTATTACATACAACAAAGATAGTGATACGAAAATCACTTATGATTTTGTCCCACAAGCTTTCACAGATGCATATGTGAAGGCATGGAACGATAGGGAAAATCAATATATTTTAATCATAGAGGAGATTAACCGTGGAAATTGTGCCCAGATATTTGGTGATTTATTCCAGTTATTAGATCGTAATAAGCAAGGATATTCTGATTATCCCATCAATGCAGATAAAGATTTATGTAAATATTTGCAATTTGGACAAAAACAAACGGAAGACGGAAATAAAGAAGATATATTGAAGAATAAGGATGGTATTAAAAATGGCAAACTTTGCTTGCCTCCCAACCTAAGTATCGTTGCTTCAATGAATACAAGCGACCAGTCGCTATTCCCAATGGATAGTGCATTCAAACGTAGATGGGCATGGGAATATGTACCAATTGATTATGAAAACATAGAATCTGGTATATTTACAATAACCATTGGAAATAGGGTCTTTCAATGGCATGATTTCCTCAGAATTATCAACGACAAGATCAAAAAAGTTACTTCTTCTGAGGATAAACAAATGGGCAACTTCTTTATCAAGCATAGTATTGATGAGAAAGAGTTCAAAGATAAAGTGTTGTTCTACCTTTGGAGCGAAGTAGGTAAGGACAACTATCAAACCAATGATGCTCTTTTCCATTGTTACAAACCAGGAACAAAAGACAAAATCGAGTTTTCTTTTAATGAGTTATATGCCTCAGATAGTATCCAAAAGTTGCAAGACTTCATGGATATTCTCGGTGAGGAAGCCAGATCAAAGAATTACCCATGGACTGTTGAAAAGAAAGAGGCAGCATCATCAAATGATGAACCTGTTACAAATACAGAAGAAGAGCTTGGCAGATGAAAATCTTTTTTGAGGAACACAGCTACCACAAAGATGTCGTGAAGCCTTACCTTCATGACCACTATCTGATGTACCTCAAAAATGATATGGTGCAAATACCATACGTGGGCTACTATTATTCCAAAGAGGCCAATGATTCAGTATTTGTGCTGCCAAAAGTGTTTATCAATATCGTTGGAAAAGAGGAAAAGGCTTTCGGGTCTTTCAATCCTAACGAGATTGTAGACACTTCAAAAACCGATAATCCTCTGCTGAAATCCCATTATTATAATGAGGTTTTCTATCTTTCCACATGGATTTATCGAGCCATCGCCCGATACAGGGAAAGGCACAGCCCTGAAAATATAACAGAAAATGTAGATGTGTTGAATGTGCAATCCATTAAGGGAGACCAATCGGAAACTTGGATTGACATCATTCTCCGATTGATACGCTTCAACAATGAACATCGCAATCTCTTCACCTATATAGCTCGAATCAATTCCCAGGGACATAATAAAATCAATTGGCAAAAGACAATCAGCAGAATAACTCCCACATTACAGGATGACTATCCTGTCTATGCTCAGTTCCTCAACAAGTCAAAGACAATGAATTTCGATGAGGAATTGTTGGTGCTGTTCTATTCAGTTCTTGACTATCTCCATGATGAATACAATTTCAAGATAATCCGCAATGTAAATTATCATACCGATCCCCGGGAGGTGGAGAGACTGATAGATTCTGGCAAAGGAACAAGGCTTTTGCGTAGCATACGGAGAAAATATTTCAAGGATGAGTTGGTTGAGTTGTGGCAACTTCTAAATGTCTTTTTCCAAAAAGCAGAGAATGTGTCAAGCAAGCGTACCCACGAGGAAGCCCTCATGGTGAAGGATTTCAACAGGGTGTTTGAGGATATGATAGACGCGCTTATCAGCGATGACACCAAGGAAAAGCATGAAAAGTTGAAAGACCAGCCTGATGGTAAAATCGTTGACCACATCTACCGATACGATTCTCTCATGCGTGCTGATGACATATATTATATAGGGGACAGCAAGTATTACAAAGAAGGGCATGATCCTGGTGAGAACTCCATTTTCAAACAATTCACGTATGCCAAGAACGTGATTCAGATGAATATGGATATTTTTCATCCCCATGCAGATGATTTGGGAAGGCCTCATTACTTTGATGAACTAACTGAGGGATATAACATATCTCCCAATTTCTTCATCCGTGGTGTGGTGAATCCTAACCATATCAACTATACGGAAGATGAGCTTGAAGCTGAGCGTACTGACCATGGTGATGTGAAAGTTGAGCGGAGGCAGCATCACATCAATCGCTTGTTTGACCGCGACACACTATTTATTCAGAAATATAATATCAATTTCCTTTATGTGCTTTCTGCTTATGCCACAAATTCAACGGATAGCAGTTATAGAAAGCATCTGCATGAGAAATTCCGCAATAATTTGATTGCGTGGTTGGAAAGCCACTATGAGTTCTTAGCTATCAGACCGAAAAAGGGAGAAATCAAAGATATGCTTAACAAACATTTCCGGATTTTGCTCGGAAAGATCTTTTCGGGTTCCGATGGCACCCTTATTCTTGGTATGCAAGTCAAACCCATATATAAAGGTGAAAGCGAGGAAAAACTGCAAAGTGACTTGTATGATGTCTATCATGCCATCAAAGATGATTTTGAGGTGCGAGAATACGATCTCTCAGAATCATCTATTGGCGAAGTCTATGTCGGGCCGAAACTCCTTCGGATAGATGGTAACATGGAAGTTTTGGACTACTTTGTGTCATACGTTAGGCACTATCCAGACTATACTAATGTACAATTATGGCCTAAATTGGTTGAGAGATATGGGGCAAATTATTGGGGTATGACTGAACATGAATGGCTTAATCTCATTGACCGATATAGGTTTGACACAGTTTATAGGGAGGAAATTCGGATGGTTGCAGAGGATAGAATTCAGCGTGGAGTTTTCCATTTCTTCTTTAAAAACGAGGATTAGGTCATTTCGTCTTTTACTACCCTTCTGTCAGATTCTCATGAGAATCATGGGAGATTTTATTCTGGTGCTTCATCCACTCATAGGCCATCCTTAACGCATGCTCCAGTTGCTTGCGCGTACAGTTCGCATCCAAGACCCGAATTTCAAGTCTTGGATGCTTTGTTCTGACGATAGTTTTGTCTGCCCTTTCTACATATACAGGCTCTTTCTGATTGTTTTCTGTTTTCTTTGCTTCTTCCATGAGCGGATTCTACCACCCCCTAATTACCAAAAACTCTGGTCAAAGCAATGTTCCTTACCTGCCAGAAGGTCTATGTAAACATGAGTGTAGCGTTCCTGCTCGCTTCCTTCACAACAGGCCATACCTTCCAAATAGAAGTTCATCATCGCTTTTCGTTGGCTCTCTGGGTAACTTTCTGTCTTGCCATAGCAAGTGATTGTAAATTTTTTCATATAACACCGAAGTTTTACGTGTACCTCACGACCGCACCAGGCAGCAATAAATTGAATAATGTTTTATCTCGAAGCCCAATGCAGTGTCCCGATGGGGACTGAGCTTGCGAGTTCGACTACAAAGATACAAAAAAAGCGAGAAAACAAACATCTATTCCATTATTTATAAGAAATTTAGGCACAAAATCAAATCGTAATTGAAAACCTATTGGATATATACAACAGCAGATCCGAAACTTAAAAACAGACTGAGAAATGCGAACTTTTTCCCAGCCAATCCCTATTACTAAAATCATCTTGTGAAAAAAAGTTTGCATTTTTGGAATGTTCACATTTTATTAGTATATTTGCCCTGATATTGAAAAATTACGAAAGTACAGTAAACACGAATAGTTATGAAGAGAATCTACTTGATGATGATGATGGCCGTGGTGTCGGTCATGGTATGCGCGCAAGGTAACCCCATCGAGAATTACACCGAACTGGAACGTAACAGCTGGGGCAAAATAGAAGGACGTTATCGCTACGAACTGACCTATGACAAGGATGGTTGGCGCAAGTCGGAGTTCGTTTATTACGCCGGTTTCGACGACGGGAAATGGGAGAATGAGCAACTGCGTGACATCGGCCACTACAGCTATGAGTTTGACACACAAGGTCGCGTGAAAGTGAAAGCAGTCACCTACGAAATGGAGAACATTCACTCGTATCGCATCATAGCCAACTATGCCGAATCGCCCGTGCGCTATACCAGATATGAGAAAGATGGAGCCAACTATCAACAAGTGGCCGAATGGACTTGCTACGACAACGGAGCACTGGCCACGTACACGGGTAGACGCTATACAAGCTATTACAGTGAGTATGGTGAGTTATTGGGTGAACTCAGTGAAGGCAAAGACTTCCGTCGCACCGGCACCTTGAACGACTCTACGTTTATCCTCGACAATGGCGACACCGAGCGTTATCGCTACGATGTCAAGACTGGCAGACTGGCTGAGTATACAGTGACTGAGGATTATGGCCGCTATACTGGAAGCTCGTCATTCGAATTCGACCCATTCGGACGTATCTCGAAGGCCAAAGAGATGTACATAGGCTCATGGGATGAGGATGATGTGGTGTACGAAATCACCTACACCTATTTCAATGATGAGGTCTACCCCATAGGCAACAGTTGGCGCGACGTATTCCTCTTCGAAGGTCCTCTCACAAAGGTGGTCGGCAAAGAGAATGGGAAAATAGTCTTTGAGCAGACCTTCAATCGTGATGCACAAGGCAAAATCCTTAGCGTGGAAGAATATAATGAAAACAGCGAGTACGGAGGGGTGGCTACTTATACCGTGGACGACAACGGTCACATCACGAAACGGACTTTCACATGGACAAGTATAGACTGGGATACAGAAAAAGAAATCACCAACGAGGACGTCGCTACCTATACCTGGCAGGGCGAGGAGATAACGAAAATGACACGGGGAGGCAATCGTCAAGCCGTGTGCGATGATGAAAGAAACATAGAAACCATTGAGTACACCCATGGCGACGGCACCTGCACGATGAAGAGGTGGGACCGTTACGACGAGATCAACAACACCTACAAACTCATCACCGTTACCGAGAAGGACAGACGATACGATGAACAGGGATTGAGCTACACGAATGGCAAGGAAGAGATTGACTACCGCCTCGTACGCGATATTCAGAAAGAGGACTTCACCATCACACATCCTAACCTAGGAAAAGACCTCGACGGATTCTGCCCCAATCTTCTCACGCCCATCTCGGTGAAAGACCGTGTGGCTGTAGTGGCACCGGAAAACAGCTACGAAGTCAGAAAACATGGTTTCTGTGAAGAAACCAACGACTATTTCGACGGCTCGGTATATATGTGGTACGTCAACATGAGCAAAGACTTCTATTACGATGTGCGTCATGAAGGCGAATCAGTGGTATGCTACGACATCTACGGCAGACCCGCTTTCGTTGCCATGCCAAACGGATTGATCTTGCAAGAATATTGGTATGATGATATCGAAGAATTTCATGAAATTGAGTTTGCTCCCGCCCATGCACCCCGAAAGGCAGATGATCAGCATCTGAAAAATGTGACCGTCATCTCCTATCACTACAACGACATGGGATGGTGCACGGGACAAAGTGTCACCATATACGACGAGGAAGGAGAGGCTACGACCGAAGACTACACGTATGAGTATGACCTGACACCTGTCAATGCCATCAGTGACGACCAGCACAGCGTAGACCGTAAGGTGGTAAAAGACGGAACAATCTACATCATCCGCAATGGCAGGTGGTACACCACCACGGGCATCCGCACCAAGTAGACTTCCTCAAAACTGATCTCTTACGAGAACACCATCGTGCCCAGTTTCTGCGTCAGCCACGCCAGAAGCCAGACCATACCTACAATGGCTGAGATAAGGACGACGAGGGCGGCGGCCGATTGCCATGCCTTGCGACGCACCGTCTGCACGACGGCAGGGTCGTCGTTGATATAGCCGTCGATCAGCTTCATGTTTTTGGTATGCGCCTTGTTGAGAAAGTCGATGACACCACCGATAAAGAAGGGGAGCATACCCATCAGCACATCGCGCATCACATTGTTGATGATGGCAAGGGTCAGGGGGATGGAGCGCAACCTGAACATACAGAAATAGATATGGACCAATGCGAAAAGCGACGTCACAATGTCGCCGATGCCGCCAGGCACCAGTCCTGCGACACCATCGAGGTAGTATTGGTCCATATATCGCGCCACTTTCTGCATCAGCCGATAACTGAATGATGCCTTCAGGCGCTCTGTTCTGTCAGATTTCTTTTCCGTCATTTATCTAAATAATTCAAGTTTCGCAAGTACTCAACTTGCAGGTAGTTAAGGAGTGAAGTAGTTATCGCTTCGCTAAGGAGTTAAGCCAAATGAATCGTTGGCTGTCTGATCGGTGTTATAGGAATTGTCATCGCAGATGACAAAGGTTTCCGCATTTTTCCGCCTTTTCTGCATTATTTCCGCAATCAAAATAACACACTCCCCCTGACACTCCCTCCAAACTCCCTCGTTTCCCGAGGGAGGGCAACCTCTAACTTAGAGGGGGAGGGATCACCCTTGCAAGTATAGGAATTGTCATCGCAGATGACAAAAGTTTTCGCATTATTTTCGTCCTTTCTGCATTATTTTCGCAGTCCATTGATTTGTCGGGCTCGGAGGCCCGACCTCCTATGTCATCACAGCAATCAAATAATTTTCGTCCTTTTCGTATTTTTCGTTATTTTTTGTAATAAAATTATTTTCGCATTATTTCCGTCCTTTCTGCATTATTTCCGCAATCCATTGATTTGTCGGGCTCGGAGGCCCGACCTCCTACGTTTTGTTGACGAGTTATTTGCAAGGGTAATCTCTTACCTCTCACCTCTCACTACTCACACTTAACAATGAATCCCAGACATGGTAGCATGTATGGGATTCATGATGAAGGGTTGATAAGTCTATTGTTTGTTCATGATCTTGCCGCCCTCGGCGAGCGCCTGCATGTTGATAGGTATCATGTCATGATGGCGCTCGGGGAGTGTCTTCTTGAGAGCCTTCTCCAGACCCTCACTGGTGACCACAGGACACACATGGAGCAGACCGCCCAGGACAATCATATTGAATATCTTGGCGTTCTTCATCTCAGCAGCCTTGTCCATGGCATTGATGCTGTACACCTCGATGTCCTTGCGTGTGGGCGGGTTGATGATGCCATAGCTGTCGTAGATCAGTATGCCACCCGGCTTCACTTTCGGCTCAAACTTGTCCAGAGAGGGCTGGTTGAGCACGATGGCGATGTCGTACTTACTGAGGATGGGCGATGAGATGCGGTCGTCGCTGACGATGACGGTGACGTTGGCCGTACCACCACGCTGCTCCGGACCGTATGCCGGCATCCATGTCACTTCCTTGCCTTCCATAAGACCTGAATAAGCCAGAATCTTGCCCATGGAGAGCACGCCCTGACCTCCAAAACCTGAAATAATGATCTCTTTTTTCATACGCGTCGTTTGATGGTTAGAAAATGACTATTCCCCAGTGGTGTCTTTAAGGTCGCCCTTGGGATAGAACTTAAACATATGCTCCTGCATCCACTCATTGGCCTGCTGCGGAGTGAGCTTCCAGCCACTGCTGCAGGTGCTGACAAACTCGACCAAGCATGAGCCCTTGCCTGCCATCGATGCCTCGAAAGCCTTGCGCAGCGCCTTCTTGGCCTTGCGGATGGCGGCCACATTCTCCACGCTCTGACGGGTGACATAGCAGGTGCCCTCAAGGGTGGCGGCGATCTCCGTCATCTTGAGCGGATAGCCGTGCAGGGCCGGCTCACGTCCGTAAGGACAGGTGGAAGTCTTCTGACCGAGCAGGGTGGTGGGAGCCATCTGACCACCGGTCATACCATAGATGGCATTGTTGATGAAGATGATGACGATGTGCTCGCCACGGTTGAGCGCATGGATGGTCTCACAGGCACCAATACATGCCAGGTCGCCGTCGCCCTGATAGGTGAACACCAGACGGTCGGGCCAAAGGCGCTTGATGCCGGTGGCCACAGCGGGTGCGCGGCCGTGGGCAGCCTCCTGCCAGTCGATGTCAATATATTTATAGGCAAACACGCCACATCCCACCGGTGAGATACCGATGGATTTCTCCTCCATGCCCATCTCCTCGATGACCTCTGCGATGAGTTTATGCACCACACCATGTGAGCATCCCGGACAATAGTGCATAGGGGTGTCGTTCAAGAGAGTCGGTTTCTTGTAAACCAGATTCTCGGGGCTGATGATATCGTTTGTTTCCATCACTTCATCAATTTAGTTTTCAATGCCTCTACTATCTCCTCCGGCTCTGGCACAATGCCGCCCAGACGACCGAAATGTTCCACAGGTACCTCGCCGTTGATGGCCAGACGCACGTCTTCCACCATCATGCCAGCGTTGATTTCTGCCACGAGCACACCCTTCTTGCCTCTCGCAAGCGCTGCCACTTCCTTGGAGGGGAAGGGCCACACGGTGATAGGCCTCAGCAGACCCACTTTCAGACCCTCGGCACGTGCCAGCTCGATAGCTTTCTCCGAGATACGTGCGGCGCTGCCAAAGGACACGATGATATACTCTGCGTCTTCGCATTGCATGGTCTCATAGCGCACCTCCTTGTCGCGGATCTCCTGATATTTCTTCTGAAGATGGATATTGCGCTCCTCCATGATCTCCGGCTTCAGCTCCAGGGAGGTGATCACATTCACACCACGGGTGCGGGGCTTGCCTGTAGAAGCCCAAGGACACTCACGGATGACCTCCTCGTCGGTGCGGCGACGCTGGTAGGGAGGCAGCACGATCTTCTCCATCATCTGACCGATCACACCATCACTCAAGATCATGGCTGGGTTGCGGTATTTGAAAGCCAGTTCGAAAGCCAGACCTACAAAGTCGGCCATCTCCTGCACTGACGACGGTGCCAGCGTGATGACATAGTAGTCGCCATTGCCACCACCACGGGTGGCCTGGAAATAGTCACTCTGTGAGGGCTGGATCGTACCGAGACCGGGACCACCGCGCTGCACGTTGACAAACACGCCAGGCAGTTCGGCTCCAGCCAGGTAGGCAATGCCTTCCTGCATGAGCGCCACGCCAGGACTTGACGATGAGGTGAGGGCACGCTTGCCGGCACCGGCAGCGCCATACACCATATTGATAGAAGCCACCTCGCTCTCAGCCTGCACCACCACCATGCCGGTGGTCTCCCAGGGTTTGAGTGCGCACAGTGTCTCTATGACCTCACTTGTCGGAGTTATAGGATAGCCGAAATAGCCGTCAGCTCCACAACGGATAGCAGCATGGGCGATCGCCTCATTGCCTTTCATTAAGGTTACTTCCTGTTCAGCCATAGTTAACCCTCCATTTTTTTACGGTAGACAGTGATACATCCGTCAGGACATACGATGGCGCATGAGGCGCATCCGATGCAGTCGTCGGGGTTGGCAGCCTCTACGTAAGGATAGCCCGACACATTGACTTTCTTGGCGGCAAGGGCGATGACACCCTTGGGGCAAGCGACAACGCACAGGGAGCATCCTTTGCATCTGTTCGTGTTTACCAGAATTTGACCTTTGATTTTACCCATAACACTATAAGATTTGTTAAGCGCCATGATGGCGGTTAAGGATTGTAATAATCTTTATGATAGAAACTGAGTATGTCGTCAAGCATCTGCTTGGCGTGCACGGCAGGACTGTCGGGATCGAGGGCGATGGCCTCCAAGTAATTGTTGATGGCCATCTGCCAGTTGCCCTTCTGCCGGTATTCATTACCCAGTTTGTAATATTCCTCTGCAGTCATTGGTTCGGTTTTAGCGGTTCGCCGTTCGCCTTTCGCGGGGGCGATAAGCGGTAGGCGATTAGCGGTTCGCAGTTCGGTATTCGCAATTCGCTGTTCGCAATTAGCAGCGAAAGGCGAAAAGCGAAAAGCCAACAGCTAAATATAATACTTCTTCTTGGCGGCAGCGAGTGTGTTGGTCATCAACGAGCAGATGGTCATCGGACCTACACCACCCGGCACCGGAGTGATCATCGCACACTTGGGAGCCACCTCGTCAAACTTCACGTCGCCATTCAGCCGGTAGCCGCTCTTGCGGGTGGCGTCGGGCACACGGGTGGTGCCCACGTCGATCACCACGGCACCCTCACGCACCATGTCGGCGGTGACGAAGTCGGGCTGACCGATAGCGGCGATGATGATGTCGGCCTGGCGGCACTCCTCCTTGAGCGTGGCAGAGTGGCTGTGGCAGACGGTCACGGTAGAGTCGCCATAGTTTTTCTGCATCATCAGCTGAGCCATGGGTTTGCCCACGATGTTGCTGCGGCCCAATATCACACACTTCTTGCCACTGGTCTGCACTCCATAGCGCCGCAGGAGCGTCAGGATGCCCAGAGGAGTGGCGGAGACGAAGCAAGGCAGACCGATGGCCATACGCCCCACATTCACGGGGTGGAAACCGTCGACATCCTTGCGGTAGTCGATGGCCATGATGACCTTCTGCTCATCGATATGACGAGGCAGAGGCAACTGCACGATAAATCCGTCGACATCTTCATCGGCATTGAGTTGTGCCACCTGGTCGAGCAGGGCTTCCTCGGTCACATCATCCTCAAAACGGATGAGGGTCGACTTAAAACCACAGGCCTCGCAGGCGATGACCTTGTTTTTCACATAGGTCTCCGACCCACCGTCGTGGCCCACAAGGATGGCTGCCAGATGGGGCTGCTTGCCACCCTGGGCGATGATTGTTCTCACTTCTTCGGCTATCTCCTGCTTGATGGCAGCAGCAGTGGCCTTTCCATCTATCAATGTCATTGTTTCAAGTCGTTTATGTTAGGCATTCCGGGCATGTTGGGCATCTTGCCCCTCATAGCACCCATCATCATATTCATCTTTGAGGTGTTGGTCACCATCTTCATCATCTTGCGGGTCTGGTCAAACTGCTTCAGCAGTCGGTTCACCTCCTGGATGGAGGTGCCGGAACCTTTGGCGATACGCATGCGACGGCTCTGGTTGAGGATCTCGGGGTTGGTGCGCTCCTTGGGCGTCATACTCTGGATGATGGCCTCGATGCCCTTGAAAGCGTCGTCGTCGATGTCAATGTCCTTGATGGCCTTGCCCACACCTGGTATCATGGAGGCGAGGTCCTTGAGGTTGCCCATCTTCTTGATCTGCTGAATCTGACCCATGAAGTCGTTGAAGTCGAACTTGTTTTTCTGGATCTTCTTCTGAAGACGGCGGGCCTCCTCTTCATCAAACTGCTCCTGGGCGCGCTCCACGAGGCTCACCACGTCGCCCATGCCGAGGATACGGTC
>JAEEGL013822773.1_pt1 | contig 16008 bp, 16 predicted proteins | sample 9134231 | NCBI WGS metagenome assembly JAEEGL01 (sample SAMN16246548, study PRJNA631951) | gut metagenome | biome: gut microbiome; feature: rumen; material: fiber-attached | host: Bos | place: Iran: Karaj | collected 2018-10 | reverse complement strand
GACTTCCTTCGCACCGCTGTTGTCGGCCACCTGTAAACGTGTTTCCTGCTGTATCATATTTACTTGACTTTTTCTACGATTTCAACTAATCTCCACCTCTTGGTCTTGCTCAGAGGGCGGGTTTCCATGATGCGGACGGTGTCGCCTTCGCTGCACTCGTTCTTTTCATCCTCAGCGACGAACTTGGTGGTCTGCTTGATGAATTTTCCGTAGAGGGGATGCGCCTTCTTGGTTTCCACCGAAACGACGATGGTCTTGTCCATCTTGTTGCTGACCACGACGCCGATTCTTTCCTTACGAAGATTTCTTTCCATAGGATTTCCTTATTATTTCTGTTCTTTTTCCTTTTCAGCGAGGATCGTGATCATGCGAGCGATATCCTTTCTGACTTTCTTGAATTCCGACGTGTTCTCCAGCGGGGAAACGGAATGGTTGAGCTTCATGGTGTCGAGGCGGTTCTTCTCGACGGCGATGCGGTCCTTCAGGTCGGCGACGGACATCTCGCGAACTTCAGTAGTCTTCATATTTGTATTCTCCACTGTTTATTATTCGACATAATCCCTGCGGACCACGAACTTGGTGGCGACGGGAAGCTTGTGCGCGGCCAGGCGCATGGCTTCCTTCGCAACCTCGAGCGAAACGCCTTCCGCCTCGAAGAGGATGCGGCCGGGCGTCACGGGCGCGACATAACCCTGGACGTCACCCTTACCTTTACCCATACGGGTATCGAGCGGCTTCTTGGTGAACGGCTTCACGGGGAAGATCCGGATCCAGATCTGTCCTTCACGGTTCATATGACGTGAAATGGCCTGACGCGCAGACTCGATTTGCTGCGCAGTGATCCAGCAGTTTTCGAGGGTCTTGAGACCGAAGGAACCGAACGCGAGCTGGTTGCCACGCTGGGCCATGCCCTTCATCACGTTCTTTTGCTCCCTTCTGTACTTTGTTCTTTTGGGTTGTAACATTGCTGTATAACTTTAAAAAAATTATCAACTACCGTAAATCCTTGATTTTCAGCAACTTCGGCTTCAAATGGCCGGATTTTGGGACTGCAAATTTACGAAAAAATCCTGAATAACAAAGAATATTTCAAAAATTTTTCATCTTTTTCGACACGAAAAACGAAAAGTCAAACTTGTTATTTTCAGGTATTTATGTTTTCCGCGGAATTTTTTTTCCATGCAGTTTCGACACGAGACGGACACCCTGTGGCGGAGAAAATGTATATTTGCATCCGGACGCCCCGGAGGCGTCCGCCGGAAACGATGAAGAAGACCTTGCTCGCCCTCTTGCTCTGCCTCGCCGCAGGCTGGGCCGCGTCCGCCCGCAACGTGGCGGACACGGCGGCCGTGCAGCGCCTGTCCGGGCACCTGCTCGCCTACCGGGCCGAACAGGGCGACACCCTCTTCTACGACTACCTGCCCCCCGTCTGGGTCTTCCCGCGCCACGCCCGCCAGAAGAGCGCCGACATGCGCAAGTACTACCGGCTCGTGTATAACTTCAACAAGGTCTACCCGTACGCCCTCGCCGCGCGGCACCTGTCGCAGGGCGTCGACGCCTACATCGCCGCCAACAACCTCAAGGGCATCAAGCGCGACAAGTACATCAACGAGAAGCAGAAGGAACTGATGGGCGTCTTCGAGAAGCCCCTCCGCAACATGAGCATCTCACAGGGCAAGCTGCTCATCCGCCTGTGCGACCGCGAGATGGGCATGGCCTCCTATTCCGTGATCAAGGACTACAAGAACGGCTTCGCCGCCGGCTTCTGGCAGGGCATCGCCAAGATGTTCGGCCACAACCTCAAGGACCGCTACGACCCGGCGGGCGCGGACAAGATGACGGAATTCCTGGTGGAAAAATGGAATTCGGGCGAGTTCCCCGCCCTGTATTACTCGATATTCTTCGAAGAGCCGAAGCCAACGGACATCCCGTTGCAGTACAGGTAGGGCATGCTGCCGGGCGCCATCCAGTCCTTCAGGACGAACAGGCGCGCCCCGCCCGGGACCTCCATGTCGACCTGCACGTGGAAGTGCCCGAAGACGTAGTAGTCCGCCGGATGCTCCTTCTGGCTGGCGGAGGCCCACCGGAACAGCGGCTCCTCCTCCCCCTTGAAGACATATTCGCGGCGCCGGGCCACGCGGCTCTTCTTCGACCAGCCCGTCCCCAGCCGGAAGGCCAGCCACGGGTGCAGCGTGCTGAACAGGCGCTGAAGCACGCGGTTCTTGAAGCCCTTCCGCATCACCTTGTACCAGAAGTGGCCGGGGCCGAGGCCGTCGCCGTGGCCCAGGCAGAACACCTTGCCGCCGATCTCGACCCGGTAGGGCTGCGAGAGGATCCGAATCCCCATGTCCTCGAAATAGTGATAGCACCAGATGTCGTGGTTGCCGGGGAAGAAGGACACCTCCACGCCCGCGTCCATCAGGTCCATCAGCGCAGCGAAGACGCGCACGCTTCCCTTCGGTACGACGTCGCGGTACTCGTACCAGAAATCCCAGATGTCGCCCAGCAGGTAGAGCGCCGCCGTCCGTTCCTTCGGGATCCCCCGCAGGAAGCGGACGAAACGGGCCTCCCGGTCGGCGGGATCCGCGACATCCAGCCCCAGGTGCACGTCGGAGACGAAAAAAGTCAGCGTACGCTCCTCCATGGCATCAGGCGAAGAGGATGATCAGGACGGCGACCGCCACGCAGTACACGGAGAACCAGGAGAGCCGGGCTTTCCTGACGAGGGCGATCATGGCGCGGCAGGCCGCCAGGCCGGAGAAGAAGGCGGCCAGGAAGCCGAGCGCCAGGCAGAGCGGACCGACGCCGGGCGCGGGCGCGGCGCCGCCGAGTCCCTTGACGACGTCCAGCAGCTGTTCCCCGAGGATCGGGGCCAGCACCATCAGGAAGGAAAACTGCGCCATCGCTTCGCGTTTCACCCCGCAGAGGAGGCCGGTGGCGATGGTCGTGCCCGAGCGCGACAGGCCGGGCGCCACGGCGCAGGCCTGCCCCACGCCGACGGCCAGCGCCTGCCAGTAGGAGATGCCGTTCCGCGGCGACGGCGCGCCGGGCTGCGCGGAAAGCGCCCGCCGGCGTCCGGCGAAGTCGGAGAACGCCAGCAGGAAGGCCGTCACCAGCAGGCAGACGGCCACGGTCGTCAGGGAATCTCCGAAGAGCCCTTCGACCCGGTCCTTGAAGAAAAGCCCGACGACCCCGACCGGGATCATCGAGACGACCAGTTTGGCGATGTAGTCGGTCTCGTCGTTCCAGCGGAAGCGGAACAGGCCCCGGAGCAGGGCCACGATCTCCTTCCAGAAGACGACGACCGTGCTGAGGACCGTCGCCACGTGCACGGTCACCACGAAATCGAGGAACCCCTCGGGATCCGCCCCGAGCAGGGTCTTGAAGATCATCAGATGTCCGCTCGAACTGACCGGAAGGAATTCCGTCAGCCCCTGGACGATGCCCAGCAGGAGCGCTTGCCACCACGACATCATTTCCTGGAGGCGTTATCCTCCTCCGAACCGCCCTTCGGACGCCGCATGATCGCGATCACGTCGATCACCAGGCCGCAGACGATGACGAGGGGAGCGGCGACCAGGCGCCGGAAGTCGAACATCGCTTCATTGAAATGGTCCGGATCCTTCATTCCGCCTCCCGTGAGGAGAATGAAGCCGGCCGCCATGACGAGCACGCCGATCAGCAGGGTCCGCAGGCCCCTGGACGTCGTCGCCATATCCTTGTTTTCCTTGTCCATGCGAAATCAGTAATACAGTTGGTCCTTCGACAGGGAGACGAGCCTCCCCACGACGATGTACGTGCTCACCACGCAGATCAGGACGCCGCTGGCCACGATGATGCCGATCACCCACAGCAACAGGTCCAGGCTGAAGATCTCGAACAGCTGCCGGAACTCGTTGCGCACGAAGAAGAGCACGCCCAGCAGGAGGATCGTGGCGATCAGCGCCGAGAAAAGCCCCTGGAAGACGGCCTGCACGAGGAACGGCCCGCGGATAAAGGACTTCGTCGCCCCCACCAGCTTCATCGTATGGATCGTGAAGCGCTTCGAGAAGACGTTCAGCCGGATCGTGTTGCCGATCAGGACGAACGAGATGAACAGCAGCAGGGCGATGAAGACGGCCAGCACGAAGGAGATCTTCTGGAGGTTCTCGCTCAGCCGCTCCAGCAGGGACTGCTGGTAGACGACCTCGTCCACCTCGGGAAAGGCGGCGATCGCGTCGCGGACCACCGACAGGCTGTCCGGGAACACGTACCCCGCTTTCAGGGTGACGTCCACGCTCACCGGGACCGGGGCCGACTCGAAGACGCTCAGGAAATCCTCGCCGAGCATCTCGGACATTTCCCGGATGCCCTGCTCCTTGGTGATCAGGCGGGTGCTCTTGACGAAAGCCATCGAATCCAGCACGGCCTGGAAACGTGCGCCGTCTTCGTCCTCGACCTCCTGGCGGAGCAGGACGGAGACCTGCATGTTCTCCTTGAAATAGTCGGCCACGCCGCGCGCATTGACAAGCAGGAGGCTCGCCACGCCGATCAGCAGCAGGACGAGGCTGATGCTGATGACCGTGGACAGCCAGGAACCGACCAGCCGCCGGCGGATGATTCTGTTCTCACCTTCTGCCATGATTGCACAATACACCAAATTCGGTTCAAAGATAGTGAAATATCGAAAATTGAAAAAAAATTCTTATCTTTGTATGGTTATACTTATATAAGAGCGGCGCGCCATATGGCTAAATCTGTCAAGAGAGTCCTTTTCATCCATTCGGAGATCTTTCCGTTCCTTCCGGAGACCCCCCTCTCCACGATCGGACGGAAACTGCCTCAGGGCATCATGGAGCGCGGCCGTGAGATCCGTATTTTCATGCCCCGCTACGGCTGCATCAACGAAAGGAAGAACCAGTTGCACGAGGTCATCCGCCTCTCCGGCCTGAACATCATCATCGGCGACCTCGACCGGCCGCTGATCATCAAGGTCGCATCGGTCTCCTCCGCCCGCATGCAGGTCTATTTCATCGACAACGAAGACTACTTCAAGCGCCGCCAGCTCTCTTTCGACGAGAACGGCAAATTCTTCGAAGACAACGACCAGCGGGCCATCTTCTTCGCCCGCGGCGTGCTGGAGACGGTGAAGAAACTGCGCTGGGCTCCCGACATCGTCCATTGCCAGGGGTGGATATCCCATCTCGTCCCCCTGTACCTGAAGAAGCTCTACGCGGGCGATCCGATCTTCACCGACTGCAAGGTCGTCACGACCCTGTATGACGAGATCGCCGGCGAGGCCTTCCCCCCTTCCTTCGCATCGCTGGCCCAGTCGGGCGGCATGCAGCCCGCCGACCTCGACCTGCTCGCGCAGCCCGATGGCATAACTCTTGCAGAAACCGCTGCCCGGTACTCCGACGGCGTCATCCTCGGATCCGACACCCTCGACCCGCGGCTGACGGACTACTGCAAGGGGCTGAAGGTCCCGGTCCTTCCGTACGATGCCGCCGCGATGGCGGACGGAAGCTACGTCGCGGGGTACGACGCTTTTTATGAACAACTGTAGGCAATGAAGAAACTCCTTTGTGCGGCGATCCTGGCGGCGGGGCTCTGGTCCTGCGTAGAAGTCAACCAGGAGATCGGCGGCGATTTCATCGCCACCAACCAGCAGTACGACATATACACCGCGGAATTCAACATCGAAGACGTCCGGATGGGCAAGATCGACAGCCTTTCCGGCTATTCCTCCAAACGGATTACGATCGGGGCCGTCCGCGACGACACCTTCGGGCTCTACCGGCGGGGGTGCGCCCTGTCACTCGTCCCTGTGCTGGACACCTTCGACTTCGGCCGGAACCCGGTCTTCCAGCGCTTCACCTTCCGCGCGGCGCTCGACTCCACCTCCGTCCCGGACGAGTCGCAGCGCAACATCCTGCAGAACGTCCGCGTCTATCCGCTGACCGAACCGCTCGACTACAAGAAGAACTTCGCCCGCACGAAGGTGGCGCACGGCGCGCAGACCATCTCCAAGGGCGTCCCCGTGTCCAACGGAAAGGACTCCCTGGAATTCGATTTCACCGAAGCCTACGGCAGGCAGTACCTGAACATCACCCAGCATGACCTGACGGACTTCGATTCCTACATGGCGAAGTTCCCCGGCATCTACATGGAAACCGACGTGCCGCAAGGCGAAGGCGGACGCATCGACATGTTCCAGATGGACATCCTCCGGCTGAACGGCAACGCGATGCTTCGCACCGACAACTACGCCATCCTCCGCTTCAACGCGGAATACGAGGGGGCCCGCAAGGACACGGCCCTCATCTTCTATTTCAGCCCGATTTCCTTCCAGGACCTCGACTCCCTGGCGAACAACAAGGCCACGCCGTCGCAGTATGTCTTCAACGTGGATTCCCACGAGACGGACGGCATGATCGGTCCGGCGGACGAGCAGCTGTACATCGAAGGCGGCAGCGGCCTGAAACCCTACATCCCCGCGACGGAGATCCGGCGCCTGATCGAAGGGGAAGTGCGCAAGCACGGCGGCACCCTCGCCAACACCGTCATCTCCAAGGCCACCGTCGAACTGCCCTTCGAGTTCCCGGAGAACAAGGCCCTGATCGACCGGTATCCGAAGATCCTCAGCCCGACCGTCCGCATGCAGACGGACACGACGATGAACTTCGCCGGCCTGACCGACGCGTCCGTCTCGACGGAGAACCAGGGCGAGATCGACCGGTCGCGGCTTGTCTACGCGCCCGACATCACGCACCACGCCCAGCAGCTCATCCGCCAGGACGACCCGGAAAAGATCCGCGACTACGACGTCTGGTTCCTGGTCATGTGGTATGAGGTGAAGACGACCACGAACGAAAGCGCGGCCCAGCTGGCCGAATACTACCAGCAGATGGCCTACTACGAGTACTACAACCAGCTCTACGGCGGCGGATACGGCTACGGCAGCTACTATGGCGGCATGGGCGGCGGATACGGCTACAACAGCTACTACAGCAACTACTACAGCTACGCGATGATGGCCCAGAGCGCCTCGGCGGCGGCGACGAGCACCTCCACCAGTACCGAACTGGACAAGGACCGCTACTACCGCGCCGTCCTCAACGGCCCGAACGCCCCGGGCGGCCGCCGGCCCAAGCTGAAAGTGACCTACGCGATTCCGAAGCGGTAACCTGCGGCTTCGGCGCGCAAAAAAGAAGGAGACCACCCTTGCGGGCGGTCTCCTTTTTCAATGTAACAAGTCTTAGGCCTCTTTCGCCTTGAGCTTCTCCGTGACTTTCTCGACGGCGTCGGCGACCGTAGCGATGGTGCTGGTCTCCTCATCGGGAATCTTGATGCCGAAAATGCGCTCGAACTCCATAAGCAGCTCGACGGTATCGAGGGAGTCGGCTCCCAGATCATTGGTGAAATTGGCGGTTTCGGTCACCTCGGACTCTTCGACGCCAAGCTTGTCGACGATGATTGCCGTGACTTGCTTTACGATTTCTTCATGAGTCATCATTGCAGTAGTAAAAAAATTAGTATTGTTCAATATATCATTATCCGTGCCAAACGGCATACGCCGTTATCCGCCCGGTTGGGCAGAATAACTCCGCAAAATAAATAAAAAAACGACAAATCTCCAAATATATATTTATATTTGTCAAAGAACCACCCATCTGGCATATACGAAATGAAGCACATCTTGAACCTCTTCCTGACCGTCCTGCTGGCCGCTCTCCCGCTTGCGGGGAAGACCCCGGGCGTCACCCTGAACGTCGTCGGCGCGCAAGCCGAGTACCAGGACAACCCCATCGGCATCGACTACGCGCCCCAGCTGAGCTGGCGGATCGAAAGTCCGGACCGGAACATCCGCCAGACGGCCTGGCGCGTCCTGGTCGCCAGTTCCCCCGAGCGGCTCGCCGCGGACGAGGGGGACATCTGGGACAGCGGCAAGGTCGCGTCCGCCCAGTCGACCTGCATCTCCACGTCGCACATCCCGCTGACCAGCCGGACGCGCTATTACTGGAAGGTGAAAGTATGGCAGGACGAGGCCGTATCCGCCTGGTCCGAACCCGCCTTTTTCGAGACCGGCCTGCTGAAGGCCTCCGACTGGCGGGGCGGCTGGATCGGCTACGTGCCGGGCATCGCCGGACGCGTCCTGTATTTCAAGGCCTCCGCCCATATCGGCAAACCCGTCGCCTATGCCAGGGCCTACGTCGCCGGCATCGGCTACCACAGCCTGTACGTCAACCGGAAGAAGGTCGGCGACCATGTGCTGGACCCCGCCCAGAGCACCTACAGCAAGCGGGTCTATTATGAAACCTACGACATCGGCCCCTGCCTGCAGGAAGGCGGCAACAGTTTCGTGATCCCCGTCGCCCCGGGCTGGCTGGGAACGCCCCGGCTCCGCGCCCAGGTCGAGATCGTCTTCACCGACGGCACGTTCGCCGTCCTGAACAGCGACGCGTTCCGCCATGTCATCGCCGGTCCGACCTTGTATTCCACCGTCTTCGACGGCGAGGCCTACGACGCCCGGGAGGACAGCGACGATATCTGGGCCTTCGCGACGCCGCCCGGCCTGATGGACGACCGCTGGGCCTGGGCCCACAACACCGACGATCCCGTCGGAGCGCTGCACGCCGCCCGCGTGGAGCCGATCCGCGTGGTGGAGGAACTCCGCCCGACCCTCGCCGGCGAGCCCCGTCCGGGAGTCTATGTCTTCGACGCGGGCCGCAACCTGGCCGGCTGGGTCGCCCTCAAGGTCCGCGGAAAGGCCGGCGACACCGTCCGGCTGCGCTTCGCCGAGACCCTCCGCGACGACGGCACCGTGAACCAGGACAATCTCCGCAACGCCAAGGCGACCGACAGCTACACCTGCGCCGGCACCGGCGAGGAGTGCTGGGAGCCCTCGTTCACCTACCACGGGTTCCGTTACTTCCAGGTGGAAGGGCTGCCGTACAAGCCCTCCGACGACGACTTCACCGTGAAAGTGGTCCGCACGGACGTCGCGGCCACCGGGCAGTTCGCCTGCGCGAACGACCTGGTGAACCGCATCCACCGGATGGTCGTGAACACCGAGGCCAGCAACCTGCACAGCGTCCCGACCGACTGCCCGCAGCGCGACGAGCGCATGGGCTGGCTCAACGACCTCACCGTCAGCCACGAGATCGCCGCCTACAACTTCAACATGGCGCGCTTCTTCCCGAAGTTCGCCCAGGACATCACCGACACCCAGGACGAAGCCGGCACCATCACCTGCGTTGCCCCGTTCCGCTTCGGCATGCGGCCGGCCGACCCCGTCTGCGCCAGCTACCTCCTGCTGCCCGCCCGCGCCTACGAGTTCTACGGCAACCGGCAGGCCATCGCCGACCAGTTCGACGGCATGAAAGCCTGGACCGACTACCTCGCCTCCCGGACGGAGGACGGCATCGTGAACTACAGCTACTACGGCGACTGGTGTCCGCCGCGCGCCTTCCTGCTCGACCCGAACGGGTCCGGCGTCTCGCGCGACACCCCCGGAACGATGATCTCCACCGGCTACCTCTTCCTCTGCCAGCGCCTGATTTCCAAGATGGCGGAGGTGCTGGGGAAGGATGACGTCGCCGCGGCCTATCAAACCCTGGCCGAAGGCACCCGCGCCGCCTTCCACCGCACCTTCTGGAACGAAGAGAAGGGAGGATACGCCTCGAACAACCAGGCCTCCAACGCCTTCGCCCTCTGGCTCGGCATCCCGGAAGGGAAGGACGCCGAACGCGCCCTGGAGAGCCTCGTGGCGGACGTCCGCGCGCAGGACTACCACTTGACGACCGGCAACCTCTGCACCAAGTACCTGCTGGACGTGCTCGCCGACGGCGGGCACATCGAAGAAGCCTGGCGGATCGTCACCCAGGAGACCTATCCCGGCTGGGGATACATGCTCTCCAAGGGAGCGACCACCGTCTGGGAACGCTGGGAATACCTCACCGGCGGCGCGATGAACTCGCACAACCATCCGATGATGGGCACCGTCGACGCCTGGTTCTACCGCCACCTGCTGGGCATCGCGCCCGACTTCGCGCATCCCGGCTTCGAGCGGTTCACCCTCAAGCCCTGCCTGCCGGAAGGCCTCGCCTGGGCGGAAGGCTCGCTGGAGACCGTCAAGGGGACCATCCGCTCCTCCTGGCGCCAGGAGAAAGGCCGTCTCTTCTGGGAGGTGGACGTTCCGGCCAACACCACGGCCGAAGTCCACGTGCCCGCCCGCGGCGGCAAGGGCGTCACCTGCAACGGGAAGGGCGTCCGCACGACGCCGGAGGGCGACTACGCCGTCCTTTCCGTCGGCTCCGGGCACTACGTGTTCAAGAGCCGGGTCCGATGAGAGCGGCCGGATGGCTGCCCCTGGCGGCGGCCCTGCTGTCCATCCTCCTTTCCGCCGCTCCCTGCCCGCAGGCGGACCTGGTGGGCGTGGACGCGTTCGGAAGGGCCTTCGGCCCGGTGGACAGCCTGCGCAGCGACCGGCAGGTCGGCCTCTTCTACTGGCCCTGGATCGGGCAGCCCCATGCGACCGGTGTCTACGACGCCACCAAGATCCTCGCCCTCCCCGACGGGCTCCGGCTGCTGACCGACCCGTCCTTCCAGGACGAGCAGGTGAGCCCGAACCGGCAGGCGCACTGGTGGGGTGAACCGTTGTGGGGGTACTACAACTCCGACGACGAATGGGTCATCCGCAAGCAGATGCAGATGATCACGCTGGCCGGCGTCGACTTCATCTTCTTCGACCATACCAACGCCGTCATCTACGGCGACGTGGTGCTGAAAGTCTGCAAAGTGATCCGCGAAATGCAGCAGGAAGGGTGGAATCCGCCCCGGATCGCCAGTTACACGCATTCCCGCTCCTTCCAGACGGTCCGCGCCCTGTACGACCTGCTGTACCGGGACGGGCGCTACGCGGAGACCTGGTACCGCGTGGACGGCAAGCCGCTGATCATCGCCTACACCGACCCGGCCGACGACCGGGCGGAGGCGGCTTCACGGGGAGACACCGCCTACGACCCCGGGACGTTGAGCCCCGAAATCCGCTCCTGCTTCCACTTCTTCAAGCCCGACTGGCCTTCCGACCCGACGTATCCCGACGGATTCACCTGGATCGAGTGGAAGTTCCCGCAGCCGTACCACACGGAATCCGGGATGATGAACGTCACCGTGGCCAGCCACCCGATGGTGCCGATGTCCTTCTCGCTGACCCGGGAGAACTGGACGAACTGGGGACGCGGCTGGGACCCCGCCACGCAGCGCAACGTGGCGGAAGACGTCGACAGGGGGACCTTCTTCCAGGCGCAGTGGGACGAAGCGCTGAAAGCGGACCCGCCCATGATCTCGGTCGGGGGCTGGAACGAATGGATCGCCTACAAGCAGCCCTGGGACGGGGAGTACATGCTCTGCGACGCCGCCACGAAAGAGTATTCCCGCGACATCGAGCCGATGAAAGGCGGGTACGAAGACGCTTTCTACCTGCAGCTGATCCGCAATGTCCTCCGGTACAAGGGCGCGGGCGACGGCCGGGGCGCCGTCCCTGCGCACCGCATCCGGTGGCGGAACGCTTCCGCCGGCTGGGAGGGGGCGCCGTATGCCGTGCGGAACACCGATGCGGCGTTCCTCCCGCGCGACGCGTTCGGCAATGCGAAGACCGTGCGCTACACCGCGCCCGCGCCGGCGCGCAAGCTGGTGGAAGTGCGGGTCGCCCACGACCGGAAGCACCTGTATTTCCGCATCGAGGCGAAAGAGGACTTCGGCAGGCTGTCCGGAGAGGAACTGACGCTCCTCATCGGCTGCGGCCAGCCCGGGCCGCGGGCGTGGGAATGCTACGATTACGTGGTGGGCCGCCGGATCCGCGGCAGGAAAGCGTCCATCGAACGGCTGGCGGGCGGCCGGGACGTCCTCCCCGCCGGGAAAGCCGCCCTGGTCCTGGACGGCAATGTCCTGCAAATCCGGATCCCCCGCCGGAGCATCGGCTTGAAGGCGGCGGACCGTTTCTACTTCAAGGTGGCGTCGGACGTGCCGCTCCCGGGCGACATCATGGACACCTATCTCGCGGGCAGCGCGATTCCGATGGGCCGCCTGAGCTACCTGTATGTCATGCAGGATCCTGCCCGCCGGACAGGCGGCCGCGCCAGATGCGGAGACCGTTGAGCGAGTTGAGCAGGTAGAAGACGTACTTGATCAGCATGACCACGGCGCCCTCTCCGGCGTCGGGACCGGCCAGCCGCACCGACCAGAGCAGGATGGAGGTGATGTTCACCAGGATCCAGATGTACCACTGCTCCGTGAAGGCCAGCGACAGGAGGATCTGTCCGGCGATGTTGAGCGTCATCACCACGGCGTCCAGCAGGATCTTCGGACGGTCCAGCATCCCGCCCGCCCCCAGTTTGGCGCGGTCCACCGCCGTGAGGATGAAGTACAGGACCGTGACGGCGACCAGGATGCCGCCCGCGAGCGCGGACCACTCCTTCCGCGTGAGCCGCCGCGAGCGCACCTTCGCCCCTTCCGTTCCGGAAGAGGCCACCTTCGCGCCGCGCCGGCGCCACTGCCAGAATCCCACGAACTGCATCGGCAGGAAATAGAAGGCGTGCAGGGCGAAATTCCCCATGATGCCGTTGTCCAGGTAGACGATCGTTCCGATCAGCACGTCCAGGAAGCCGAAGACGAAGGTGAGGATGTTGCCGTTCGCCGACATCACCGTGTTGATCACCCCCATCAGCGAACCGAAGGCCGCCAGCAGCAGCATGAACGTCTTCACGCCGGGCTGCTGCAGCTTCAAGGCCGTCGTGATGGCCAGCGCCACCACCATCCCCGTGACGAGGAACAGGTTGAACGCCAGGTTGAATTTCTTTTCGCGGTCCGGTGTCATGGCGGAAGGCTTATTCACGGACGATGTGCGCGCCGATGGCGCCGAGACGTTCTTCGATGGCCTCGTAGCCCCGGTCGATCTGCTCGATGTTCTCGATGACGGACGTGCCGCGGGCGCTCATGGCGGCCAGCAGCATGGCGATGCCGGCCCGGATGTCCGGCGAGACCATCCGCGCGCCGCTCAGGCTGATGCGGTGGTCGTGGCCGATGACGACCGCCCGGTGGGGGTCGCACAGGATGATCTGCGCGCCCATGTCGATCAGCCGGTCCACGAAGAACAGGCGGCTCTCGAACATCTTCTGGTGGATGAGCACGCTGCCGCGGCACTGCGTGGCGACGACCAGCAGCACGCTCAGCAGGTCCGGCGTCAGCCCGGGCCACGGCGCGTCGGCCAGCGTCATGATGGAACCGTCCAGGAAGGACTCGATCTCGTAACTGTCGCGCCGCTCCACGAGCAGGTCGTCGCCCTGCTGCGTGACCGGCACCCCGAGGCGGCGGAAGGCGGCCGGGATGATGCCCAGGTCGGCCCCGCTCACGTCCTTGATTGTCAGTTCGCTCCGGCAGATCGCGGCCATGCCGATGAAGGAGCCTACCTCGATCATGTCGGGCTGGATGCGGTGCTCCGCCCCGTGAAGCCCCTCCACGCCGTGGATCCGAAGCAGGTTGGAGCCGATGCCCTCGATCCGGGCGCCCATCCCCGTGAGCATGCGGCAGAGCTGCTGCACGTACGGCTCGCACGCCGCATTGTAGATCGTCGTCGTACCTTCCGCAAGCGCCGCCGCCATCACGAGGTTGGCCGTGCCGGTGACGGAGGCCTCTTCCAGCAGCATGTACGTCCCCTTCAGGCGGTCCTTGACGACCAGGTGGTAAGCCTTCCGCGCGGAGTCGTACGTCCGCACGGCTCCCAGGGCGGACATGCCGTCCAGGTGGGTGTCCACGCGCCGGCGCCCGATCTTGTCGCCGCCCGGCTTGGGGAACCACGCGCTGCCGAAACGGGCGAGCATCGGGCCGGAAAGCATCACGGAGCCGCGAAGCAGGGCGCAGCGCCGGACGAAGGCGTCGCTCCCGACATACCCGGCGTCGAGTTCCGCCGCCCGGAAGGTGTAGTCGCCCTTGGCGTGGCGGGTCACTTCCACGCCCATGCCTTTCAGCAGTTCGATCAGGTTGACGACGTCGAGGATCTCCGGGACGTTCGAGATCCGGACCGGTTCGGCGGTCAGCAGCACGGCGCTGATGACTTCCAGGGCCTCGTTCTTGGCGCCCTGCGGGGCGATGGACCCCTGCAGCGGGTGTCCTCCTTCAATAATGAATCTGCTCATAGGATGCTGTCAGATATGTTCCACTTCCGGATGCAGACAGATGCCGAAGCGCGCCCGCACCGTTTCGATGATTGCTTCCTCCAGGGCCAGCACGTCCTCCGGGGCGGCGTCGCCGGTCGCGTTGACCAGCACGAGCGGCTGCGTGGGAAAGACCTGCGCCCCGCCCCGCCGGAATCCTTTCAGCCCGCAGCGGTCGATGAGCCAGGCGGCGGGGACCTTCACGCTCTCGCCCAGGTCGTAATGCGGAATCTCGCCGAGGGCGTCCCGCTCCCGCTCCTGCAGGGCATCGAACTCCGCCCGCGCGAGCACGGGGTTCTTGAAGAAACTGCCGGCGCTGCCGGTTTCGGCCGGATCGGGCAGTTTTTCCCGCCGGATGCCGATGACCGCCTCGCGCACGGCCTGCGGCGTCAGGCCCGCGGGATCGCCGTCCCAGCCGCCGCGCTGCAAGGCCTCGCGGATGCCCCGGTAACCGAGCTGCGGGGACAGGTTGCGGCGCAGGCGGAAGACCGCGCCGGTGACCACGAAGCGGTCCGGTTCCCGCTTGAAGCGCGAATCCCGGTATCCGTAGCCGCAGTCGGCCGCCGCCAGCGTGACATGCCCGGCCGCATGCCGGTCGTATGCCTCCACCCGGACGAGCACGTCCTTCACCTCCACGCCGTACGCCCCGATGTTCTGCACGGCCGCGCCGCCCGCCTCTCCGGGAATGAGGCTGAGGTTCTCCAGCCCCCAGAGCCCCCGGCGGGCCGCTTCGGAGCAAAGTCCGTCGAAGGGTTCCCCGGCCCCGGCCTCGAGCAGCAAGGTGCCGTCCGGCGCCTCGGTGAAACGGATGCCGCGCACGGCCGCATGCAGGAGCGTCCCGGGGAAGTCGCCCGTGAAGAGGAGGTTGCTGCCCCCGCCGATCACCTTCACCGGCGCGGGCAGGGCGCCCCAGTCGAGGGCGTCCAGGTCGGCCGCCTCGGTGCATTCCAGCAGACGGGCGCAGCGCACCTTCATTCCGAAGGTGTTCCGGCGCGAAAGATCGGTGGGAAGGTTTCTGATCATTTCCGTGTTGTATCTTGACAAAAATACATTAATTTTGCCAAGAACAAAACGAACGGACACATGGAAAAGAAAAAAGGCATCGGCACCCTGTGCGTACAGGCGGGGTACAATCCCGGAAGGGGCGAATCACGACAGATTCCGATCATCCAGAGCACGACTTTCAAATACGAGACTTCCGACCAGATGGGGCGTCTGTTCGACCTGGAGGACAGCGGATACTTCTACACCCGTCTCCAGAACCCGACGGACGACCTGGTCGCGGCCAAGATCACGGCCCTGGAAGGCGGTGTGGCGGGCATGCTCGCCTCTTCGGGCCAGGCGGCCAACTGGATCGCGTGCCTGAACATCTGCCAGGCGGGCGACCACATCGTCAGCACCAACAACATCTACGGCGGCACCTTCAACCTGCTGGGCACCTCCTTCCGGAAACTCGGCATCGAGGTGACCTTCATCCCCGCGGATTCGTCCGAAGAGGAGATCCGCGCCGCCCTGCGCCCCAACACGAAGCTCATCTTCGGCGAGGTGCTCTCCAACCCCGGCGTAGAAGTGCTTGACATCGAGCGCTATGCACGCGTCGCCCACGAATTCGGCGTGCCGCTGGTCGTGGACAACACCTTCGCCACGCCCGTCAACTGCCGCCCGATCGAATTCGGGGCCGACATCGTCACCCATTCCACCACGAAATACATGGACGGACACGGCGTGGCCGTCGGCGGCGCCCTCGTGGACAGCGGCAACTTCCCCTGGGCCGACTGGCCCGACCGCTTCCCGGGCCTCTGCACTCCGGACG
>JAEEGL010491781.1_pt1 | contig 16008 bp, 11 predicted proteins | sample 9134231 | NCBI WGS metagenome assembly JAEEGL01 (sample SAMN16246548, study PRJNA631951) | gut metagenome | biome: gut microbiome; feature: rumen; material: fiber-attached | host: Bos | place: Iran: Karaj | collected 2018-10 | reverse complement strand
TAATATTTATAGTTTTAGGTTTTTAGTTATTGGTAAAAAAGAAAGTTTTCAACTGTAGGATAACAGGTGGTCGCTGTGAAGCTCCCATTTAAACTTTCAAATTTTTGGTAATTTCCGAAGTAGATTCCCAACCGACTGTCATGAGAGACAGCGGTGGAATCAAAAAGGAATCCAGAGATTTGTTTTGACTGAAAAAGGATTTTTAGTTAAACATAGGCTTGAGTGCTGTTGCTCGTGAGAGTGGCGGCATTCTTTTTTTGTTGTCATTTCCTTTGGTCATTCGGATTATTATTCGTAAATTTGCGCCAATTTATGGACTATACGTTAAATATCAGGGGTCAGCTCGTCTCGCTTGAGAAGCCACAAGTGATGGGTATTCTCAATGCCACACCCGACTCTTTCTTTGCCGACAGCAGGCAACAGACAGAGCAACAGATAGCTATGCGTGCACGCCAGATCATAGAAGAAGGCGGCAGTATGATTGACGTGGGTGCCTATTCCACCAGACCAGGCGCCAGCGAGGTGACGCAAGAGGAAGAGATGAAGCGACTGCGCCAGGCACTGGCCATCGTACGCCGCGAACAGCCGGAGGCCATCCTGTCCGTTGACACGTTCCGTGCCGACGTGGCCCGCATGGCTGTGGAGGAGTTTGGAGCCGACATCATCAACGATGTGAGCGAGGGACAAGATGAAAAGATGTTCAGAGTGGTTTCTCGCCTGCGCGTACCTTATATATTAATGTCGATACAGGCCAACCTCCACGACACCCTCATAAGTTTTGCCCGCAAGGTGCAACAACTGCGCGACCTGGGGCAGAAAGACATCATCCTCGACCCAGGCTTCGGCTTTGGCAAGACGCTGGAAGAGAACTTTGTGCTGATGAATGAGATGGAACGGCTGCAAGTGATGGAACTGCCGCTGCTGGTGGGCATCTCGCGCAAGTCGATGATCTACAAGACGCTGGCATGCACACCTGCCGAGGCGCTGAACGGCACCACCATGCTCAACACGATAGCCCTGATGAAAGGCGCGTCCATCCTGCGCGTCCACGACGTCAAGGCCGCCGTAGAGTGCTGCCAACTGTTCAACAGCCTAACCCCCAACACCTCGCTCGGCCAAAGGACGCTTGCTACCAGCAGGACGCAAGAACACCCAACACCCACCACCTAACACCTAACACCCACCACCTAACACCCACCACCCAACACCCAACACCCAACACCCAACACCCAACACCCAAAAGATATGTTCTTCGACTTCGGACTCAAAGATTTCATCGACATACTGTTAGTAGCGCTCATGCTCTACTACATCTATCGCCTCATGCGCGAATCGCGATCGCTCAACGTGTTTGTCGGCATCCTGATTTTCATCGTTGTCTGGGTGTTTGTGGCTCAGGTAATAGAGATGCGCCTGTTGGGCACCATCCTCGACAAACTGGTCAGCGTAGGCGCCATCGCCCTCATCGTGATTTTCCAAGAAGACATCCGTAAGTTCCTCTATAACCTGGGCGCCCACCGTCGTGTGAGAACCATCATGCGCTTTTTCACCCCCAAGCGCACCAACGAGCGGAACAGAAGCGAGGTGAAACGTTCCATCATGCCCATCGTCATGGCCTGCCTCTCCATGTCGAAAGGCAAGGTCGGTGCACTCATCGTGATTCAGCGCAGCGCACCGCTCGACGACATTGTCACCACAGGCGAAGTGGTCAATGCCGACATCAACCAGCGTCTCATCGAGAACATCTTCTTCAAGAACTCGCCTCTGCACGATGGTGCCATGGTCATTGCCAACAGGCGCATCAAGGCTGCCGGCTGTATCCTTCCCGTCTCTCACAACCTCGACATTCCGAAAGATCTGGGGTTAAGACATCGTGCCGCCTTGGGCATGTCACAGGAGAGCGACGCCCTCTGCGTGGTCGTTTCAGAAGAGACGGGCGAGATCTCCATCGCTCAGAACGGTTTGTTCCGTTTGCATCTCTCTGCTGAGGAACTGGAAAGCATTCTGACGAAGGAAATGGAGCAATAAAACTGCTTTTTTGCCCTATTTCCCGACATTTTGCACTCTTTTCTTAATTTTTTCCGTCAAAATGTTGCAAGATTCAATAATTCTGCGTACATTTGCTAACAATTTGTAAACTATAACAAAAAGAAATGGAAAAAATAGACAATCTGGACAAGAAAATTCTGAGTATCTTGTCGAAGAATGCACGTATTCCCTTCAAGGATGTAGCTGCCGAGTGCAACGTTTCGAGGGCAGCCATCCATCAGCGTGTACAGCGACTGATTGAAGGCGACGTCATCACTGGCAGCGGCTTCGATGTCAATCCTAAATCACTCGGCTACCACACCTGTACCTACGTAGGCATCACCTTGGAGCGTGGCAACATGTATAAAGAGGTGGTGAAGCAGCTGGAGAAGATTCCTGAGGTGGTGGAATGCCACTTCACGACAGGCCCTTACACCATGATGGTGAAGCTGTTTGCACGCGACAACGAACAGTTGATGCACCTGCTCAACGGTCAGTTGCAGGAGATTCCCGGTGTGACTGCCACAGAGACCCTTATCTCGCTGGAGCAGAACATCAAACGCGAGATACCCGTCCATTTTGAGGAGTTAGACGATTAATTCGCCATTCGTTTCCCCGCTCTTCTTTCTGAAAAGGAGAGCGGGGATTATTCATTCCTATACCATCACAATACCTATGAAACGCTATCAGATAGAAGAACAAGTGAACGAGCTTTACCAGCAAAGCCTGTCGAACAGTCATCGCTCCGACCGTCCTGTGATTGGCGTCACGGCCAACTATGGCGAACAGACCTGCAAGCTGGGCGAAGGCTACTACAAACAAATCATGGCGGCAGGAGGAACGCCTGTGGTGCTCCCTCCCCTTGACGACAAAGAAACCCTGCTGAACACGCTCGACCACATCGATGCGCTGCTGCTGAGCGGCGGAGCTGACATCAATCCGCTCTACTGCGGTGAGGAGCCTGTGGCACAATTGGGGGGCATCAATGCGGAGCGCGACCTGCCCGAACTCATGCTTTGTCGCCTGGCCGCCAACCGTCAGATGCCCATTCTCGGCATCTGTCGCGGCATACAGACGATGGCAGTGGCATTGGGAGGCAAGGTGGCACAGCACATCTCCACGCCCATCAAGCACAGTCAGGATGCCGCCCGTTCAGAGGCCACCCACAGTGTCACCCTTAGTGAAGGCTCTACCTTGCAAAACATCTTCAAGAATTTCGGCCCCTGCATCCCTGAGGATGACGAGTTTGAGAAAATCTTCGTGAACTCGTTCCATCATCAGGCCGTCAGTGACTCAGGCGCTCACTTCCGTGTGAGCGCAACGGCTCCCGACGGCACCATCGAGGCGATAGAGAGTGCTGAGTTCAAGCCTTTTGTGGGCGTGCAGTGGCATCCTGAGTGCATGGGTGAAGACGGACTGCACCTGTTCCGCTGGCTCGTCGACGAAGCCTCCCGATATCAGCAAGCGAAGATCCTGCATCACCACACGCTCACACTTGACACCCATTGCGACACGCCCATGCTCTTCCCCAAAGGAATAGACTTCAGTTCGCGAGACCCTCGCATACTGGTTGACCTGCCTAAGATGCGTGAAGGCATGCTCGACGGCACCATCATGGTGTGCTACCTGCCACAGCCCAAGGAGGGCGAGACCTTCCAGCAGATAGCGCCGTTCGAGGTGAAAGGCCCCAAGGCCTATGCAGACCTGATCTTCGATGAAATCGGCAAAATTGTGGAGAAAAACGAGGCTAACCTCGCTTTTGCCCGCACTCCTGACGAACTTTGGCAGAACAAATGTCAGGGCAAGAAGAGCATCATGCTGGGCATAGAAAACGGACTGGCGCTGGAGGGTGACCTGCGCAACGTGCGCTACTTTGCCCATCGCGGCGTGGTCTATATCACGCTCTGCCACAACGGCGATAATGACATTTGTGATTCCGCTCGCGGCTCACAAACCCACGGCGGCCTGAGCGACTTCGGCAAGAAGGTGGTTCGGCAGATGAACAAACTGGGTCTGATGGTCGATCTGAGCCATGCTGCCGAAAGATCGTTCTACGATGCTCTGGAAGTGTCGAAGACGCCCATCGTGTGCAGCCATTCTTCATGCCGCGCCCTGTGCGACCATCCACGCAACCTGACTGACGACCAGATGCGGGCCCTCGCCCAGAAAGGCGGCGTCTGTCAGATTACGCTCTACCACGGTTTCCTGAAGAAGGAGGGTGAAGCCACCATCCTCGATGCTATGCAGCATTTGGAGCATGCCATCAGCGTGATGGGCATTGACCACGTGGGACTGGGTACCGACTTCGACGGCGACGGTGGCGTCAGCGGACTGGCCGATGCCTCTGAGCTCACGCTCTTCACCCGCCAGCTGTTGCAGCGTCGCTTCAGCTATGAAGACATACAGAAAATCTGGGGTGGCAACTTCCTTCGCGTCATGCGTGAGGTGCAAGCCGCCAGAGGTTGATCATCAGCCGCTATTGATGAGGAGGGAGAAATGTCAAAACCTCCATCTCACTTGCATATCCAGATCGGTCATCGACGAGCCTGCAATCTCTTGCAGTCCGCTCCCGATGACCGATCGGTCGTTGTAATGGGTGTGACCCACCTTCATGTTCAGTTGCCACGATGGGCTGATGTCGGCACGTGCCGTGAGCGCCAGGCGATAGCCTCTGCCATAGAACAAGGGAAAGGCATATTCGTGAGGCAACTGACGCTCGTAGGCATAGACGCGGCTGGCATACGACTGCGTGTCGAACCAAGCGGCCATCGCTCCCAACTGTAGCCAGCGACCCTTCCAATCCACGCGCTGACTCAGCATATAGCCATGTTCTATCTGCTGTTGCGCCACACGGACGAGATCCACTTGTGTCTTACTGCTCCATGCCGCTGAAGGCTGATAGCTGAGCGTCAGACGTCCGCGATGCTCATTGTTGCGAATCAGTTGCTTGGTGCCGCTCTCGTCCTGCTGGCGCTGGCGCAATCGGTAGCGGCCTTTCAGCGTCAGGCGGCGACTGGGTTGCCAGCAAGCCTCAGCCAGGAAATCGCGTGCCGTCGATGGCTGGGATACCCTGTAGCGAGGCCAGGCGAAGGACACAAAGTCAGCATAGCCTGACAAGGTGAGACGGCTCCACGGTTGCCATGAGGCACCTAGATAAAAACCATTCTCATTCTGCACCCTGCCCCCTTCGCTGAAGGCATGGCCGTGGAGCGTGGCATAACGATAGCTGTAGAAACGGTGCAGGGCCACCACGCTCACGCTACCCGCAGGTTGGAAGCTAAGGGCATGAATCGTGGCAAAATGGCCGTTTTCATCGATAGCCGTCTCACCATTGAACGCCAGATGATAGCGCGTAATGCCATAGTCCAAGCTAGCATTCAGGAAATCATCGCCAACTGGATAGAACTGACGATAGACCGACGAGGTCTTGGGCTGTAAGGTGCGGTTCAGATGGGTGGCCACCACCGTAGCTCCCACATGCATGCCCTGATGACGAAGGTCGAGATGGGTGCCGAAGGTGGTCTGTCGCGTGTTGTCCTTCTTGTCCATCTCCGTCAGGGTGCGATGATAGCCGCTGGTCACGATGGTAGCCGCCGTTCCGTTGTCGTTAAGCGTGGCATCGAGGGGACGGTAGGAGGCAAAGATCGTCAATCGCAACGGCTTCCAGAAGTGGAGCGTGGCTGCTGCGCCCTGAAAATAATCGGCCACAGAGCGCGATTGATGAACGCGCAGGGTGTTCTGTGTGCGTCCCAGGTTCTGTAGCATCACCTGCTTGCCAAGCGAAAAACTATTGTTCAGTACCAGTCCCATGCCTGCCGACACCTTGTATTTGCCTACTATCAACTGGTCTATCACCCCCAGCTTGGCTATCTGCAGATAGTAGGAATAGACATCGTAGCCAGTGGTGTTACGGTGGGCAAAGAAGGGTTCACCGGCATCCTGAGCCCCCAGCAGTCCCACCTTCACATAGTCGCCATAATTGAACTGATAGCGCAGCCAGTGACGATAGCGATAGCCCAGATAACCGTTGCGGTCGCCCTTTCGCTGATAGAAAGGCACGCGCCCTGACAGCGTCAGTTCGTGCTTGCCATGCTGGGCAATGGTACTGAGTTTCGGAAAGCGGACTGTATTCTCCACCTCGCCCACAAAGACGAAATAGGGTAGCAACGAGAGTTGACGATAGTCCAGCGTCCTCACCATGCGCAGCTCACTCAGCGAGCGCATCGGCCCGTAGCGGTCCAGATATTCCTTCAAGTCCATCACCTGCTGGGCAGAAAGAAAGGGCAACCGCTCCAAATCGTCGCGTGTTGCCCTATTCAGGTCTATCGGTTGTTCAGCCAACTGGCTGAGCAGCTCATAGGTTTCCTCATCTGTGGTTTCTTCCTCCCCCTCATCGTTCATCATCAGCTCATGCCACGTCTCCTCCCATGAGGTCGATGGCTCTTGTGCTGTCGCAGTCAGCGTCAGCCCAAACAGCAAAAACAAAAATACGAGTCGAAAATGCTTACTGATTCTGCTCATAACGGTCGAGCATCTTCAGGTAGAAGTCGCGCACGTCTTTCCAATGATAGTAAGGTGCTACATCGGTCTTCACAGGGAGTGTGGCTTCTTGCTCATTGAGCAGCAGCTTGACCAGCACGTCCTGGTCTTTCTGATCACGACGGTAGAACACCATCTGGATGTTAGCGCCCATGGGGAAAATGCGATAGCTCACCCATCCTTTCTCGGCCAGTTGATCCAGATCGTTGAAGGTCTGACCATAATGATTGATGTCCATCAGGCAGACCAGCGGCAGCAGACTTGTCTCATGCCCGTAGCGCAACATGACACCTGGACGGTCGAGCAAAATGCAAGAGTCGGCATCGCTGATCATCTGGCGCAATAGATAGCGCTGAGAATAGGGCTGACGGCCACCGTTGAGGTCGGTCTTACCATAGCCCAGGAACCAATAGACGTTCTCCATCTTCCAATTTTGATAGATTTCATCGGGAGTGAAGAGGTCATAGAGTGTCAACACGCTGCTCAGCTCGGTATTCTGTACGCTGCCCGCCATGCGGAACAGATAGTAGTTCAGACGCTCGCCATTAGCCATCTCGCGCAGGTAGGTCGTATCGTTGAACAGCGAACGGGCCACTCGCTCCCAACAGCTGTTCCTGCGACAGAACTCGTCGTAGATGGCACGCAGTTCAGTAGAATTGGTCTTAGCGTTCAAATCTCGGTCGATGTAGCTCAACAGATGCATGTCACGACGGGTAGCCTCATGAGTGACCTGCAGTCGCGGATTCATGGAGAGCAGTTCGTGCAGGGCGTTCTCCATCGAGAACACGCAACGCAGCACCATCGTGCTGTGCGCATTGACCACGGCATCACCCTTGAACAGTTCAGGGAAGTTCTCTGCCATCCTGCGGGCTATGCCACGCTCCTGGCTGACACCCAGCTCCGTCAGTTCGCCCAGTTTGTCCTGTGCATCAGCGTCCATGCGCTTGATGCGGCCCAGCACGTCTCGACCCAGCTCACTCAACTTGCCTCGGCTCTCAGCTTTCTCCAGCATGTCGAGCACATATCTGTAGTCACGCGTATTGATTAGGTAGCGGGAGCCATGACGGCCATAGTGGCTCATATAGAACGGTCGCTTGCCCTTGGGGGCAGGTGTCAGATTTCGCTGTGCAGGTTCAGGATAGACCCTACAGTTGCTGGCCGAACATTTCACATCCTTCCGCAGCTCCTGCCGCGCACTGGGCTGAGCTGTGATGACAACGGCAAAAATACCAGCCAGAAAAGACAATAAAAGGCGTTTCATTTTTGTAATGATTGCATTTGGGCGACAAAGTTACGAAAAGTCGAGAGAAGAACAAAACAAATTCAGTTGTTTTTCTTCCGAGACGGAGTAACTTCGCGACTTTTTGTCGCAAAGTTACGAAAAGTTGAGCACAAAACAAAGAAACCTGTTTCTTTTTTTGCCGAGACGGAGAACTTTCCTTTCGCTACTACCTGACCATCACCTTCCTGTTGCCTTTGACATAGATGCCCTTTGCCGGCATGTGGCCGCTATGGATACGACGGCCGGAGAGGTCATAGACCTGTTGACCTGACGGGGTGGCCAAGACTGGCATAGCGGGCAGTTGCTCAATGCCATCAGTCTCCTGAGGCGTACTGAGCGGGAACAGCATCCACTGGCGATGGGTGGGCGTGGTATTACTGTCTTCATATTGCCAGATATTGACGGTTGTGCCAGCCGCCGTCGATTCGTTGGTCAAGTCAAAGCCGTGGCTGTGCCCCTTGCTGGCCATAATCTTGAAGTAAGGATAATCAACCACGTCTATGTAGAAGTCCTGTTCGCTGGCCGTCGTTTTTGAGGCGGTCAGCGTAGAACTGCCGCTGGAGCGATGGGCGGTGAGCGTCAGTCCCAGACGGTTGGTCAGGCTGTAGCGGCCACCAGCGGCAGGGGTCAGTCGCCAGCGCTGGGTATCATCGTAGTTGATGTCCTCAATGGTCACCTTACTGCCCTTGGCAGAGACGGCACGCATCGTCTCATGACGAGGGATGATGAGGTATTCACATCCTTCACGGAGAAGGGCCTCGGCATCAGAAGCCGTGGTGCTGTGCAAGGGAATCAGAAGCGTGGTGATGGACTGGGCAGGCATGGTCAGCGTGAGCAGACAGCTGTCCACCTTGACACTGGCGAGCGCACCAGTCAGATTCTCGCTCTGCGAGGTGCGATAGGCACGGATGGCGGAGCGGACGGGCAGTTCGTCGAAGAGCGAGAGGTCAATGCGGTGAATCATCTTAGCCCCTTGGTTGACCACCACCAGCACCAACGTGTCGCGCTGGGCATTGACAGCCGCCAGCGACTGTGTGCAGGGTGAGGTGATGATGTCATAGCCGCGTTTGATGAATCGTGAACATTGCTGTCGCACGTAGAAGTTCTTCACCTTGTTGTAGGTCTGGTCGGCAAAGCTGCCACGGATGGTACACCACTGGTCGTTAGCCTCCTCCATATACTGCCAATCGATCCAGGCCTCGGGCTGGATATAGCGCATGTCGTCAATGAGGCGCTGTGCTATGCTGAGGTTACCGCCAATGCCGTTGCCGCCCGATCCTGTCTCGCTCATCCACAGGGGCATCTGAGCCTGATGGGCCAAGAAGGCCAGGCGGGCGCGGTCGGCATTGCTGCCTGAATAGGTGTGGGTGTTCCACTGGCCCACCTTCTTCAGCACGCCAGCGTTTTTATATTGCTTGAAGCCCTCTACCGAGAGCCCCACGTTAGTCTCGTCGGAAGCTGAGATGACGGTGCTGAGACCTGACTCACGCAGGATGGGTTCGAGCACACGGATAAACTTGATCTGCGACGCATAGTCAAAGTGACAGCCCTCCTGCGGGCCGTTGGCATACCAGAAGTTAGTGACCGACTCATTGAATGGCTCCAGCGTCTTGAACTCTATGCCATACTCATCCTTATAATGCTTGCAGACGTCCACCAGATAGTGGGCAAACTCCTCGTAGTATTCAGGTTTCAGATTGTCCTTGCCGCCATCAGCATTGCCGCTACAGCAACCGCTGTAGGTCATGTAGTAAGGACAGGAGTTGCTGAAGGCTTCAAACACGGCATCGGGCCGCTTCTCCTTGATCTTCAGCATGATCTTCCTTTGCGCAGCATCGCGGTCCCAATGATACTCATCTTCGCTGAAGTCCTTGAAACCCTCCATCTCAGCGCGCAGGCCCTTTCCCTTACCCATGTGGTGAGGTTCGCAATGGGCGTTCTGCGGGTCATCACCACCTCCGATGTTATAACGGAAGTGACTGTAGTTCAGACCTGTGGGACTCGTGAGCCAAGTAATGATCTCGTCAATTTTCTTGTCCGACCACTTGCCGCACTGGCCTGCCCACCAGCAGAGTGACACGCCCCAGCCGTCGAAATGCTGGCGCACCAGTTGTGGACTGACCATGTAGCTGAGCGTGTCGGTGGGTGGCACGGCGTTCACCTTGGTACTGAAAAACCACTGGTGCTTCATATCGTTGCCATCCTTATTGGTATATACCTTCTGGTGCCCGTCGTTACTGTCGGTACCCAGATAGAGGTTGTTGGCCTTGCAGCGCAACTTCACGAAATGGCTCATAGCTGGTTCGATGGCATATTTGGCAGCCGCCTGCGACGAGTCGGCAATGAACGTTGAGTTCCATTGTCCTGACAGCGAAAGGAACTTCAGTCCTGTGCCCGCCTGAATATTGTAATAGCCCTGTCCGTCAGGAATCAGCGTCAGCTGCTGCGGACTGGACTTCGTGGGTGCTTCTATCCATCCACCGCCGTCGGTACCCATCTCCAGATGGTTGCCGCTGCTGTGCATCACGTAGATCTTCGTGGGTTCGCTGAAACTAGTCTGTGCAGCCACAAACGTTGCCGTGGCCAGCATCAAGATTGATAGGAGGGTTCTTTTCATATTGTCACAATTTGTCTGCAAATGTAGCTATTTTACGCGAAATTTCATACACGCTCTGACCTGCTCATCAGCGAATGGGAGCCCGCTAAACACGTCTGAGGAATGAGTCATGCCTATCTCCGTACCATAATAATAGAGATAAGGGCGCTGCTGGCTCATCGTCAGTTCGAGGGCTTCGTTCAGCAAGGCTGCATCATTCTTGCAATCGAAAAGGAAGCGGTTGGTGTCGTGATTATCCAGAAACAGCCACAACTGGTAATTGGGAGAATGGGCATATTGCGCGAAATGCTGATGCAATCGCTCTGCCAGTTCCTCATTGTCAGCTATGCGCTGCGCCCTTGCCGCACGACTCAATAGAAACTGGTATTCAAAATCCAGCACCCCATCGAAGATGCCTTCATAGCGTAACTGCCAGGCATCTTGAATCGTCATGTTACCCTGTCGAACAGCCAAGGACAGATGATGAGGGAGACGCTTGTCATGCGGTATGCCCCATACTTCGCCTATCAGCAGCACATGAGGAAACGCTCTCTTGATGGCTTTACGGAAATAACGCCAGAAATCTAACGACGGACCCTTCGCATAGTCTAAGCGAATGGCATCAAAGCCCATCTGGCACAACTCCAAACCCCGTTCGGTCATATAGCGGCGCGCTGCTGGATGGTCAAGATTGAACTCTGGCAGGAATTCGATGCCTTCGAAGCCTTTCACCTGTCCATCCTTGTCCAGCTTGAACCAGTCGGGATGTTCTTTACAGAGGGCGTTGTTCTTGTGACAATGGTTCGCCACAAAGTCTGCCGTGATGGTCATGCCTCGACGATGAACTGCCTTGACAAGCCTTGCCACATCTTCCCATGTACCAAAGTGAGGGTCAACCTTCTCGTAATCCAAGATGTGATACCCGTGGTACTCATTGGTAAGATAAAATGGCGTAATCATCATGTCAGTAGCCCCCAACTGCTGAATATAGCTGAGTTTACGGATGATGCCTTTCAGGTTTCCACCTTTAAAGCATCGTCCTTGGCGTTTACTGTTACAGCCCGCAAAGCGGTCTATCATGATGTGGTAGATCATCGTTATTCACTAATGAGATAGTTCTTCGAAAAAGCACGGGTCAAAGGTAACAAAAATTGCTTGATCTTCCAAGGATTTTTCGTTATTTTTGCTTTTTCTTTGGCTTTTCCTCCGTTTTTTCGTACCTTTGCCAGCCAAACGGAAGTGTGTATGCTATACGATTTCGACAAAATAACGGTGCGCAGGGGCACTGGATGCTACAAATGGGATGAAGCCTCCCTCTCTCTTCACGAGGGAAAAGACTATATTCCCCTTTGGGTGGCCGACATGGACTTCCAGACGGCACCTGCTATCATCGAGGCACTACAGCAGCGGGTGGCTCACGGTGTGTTTGGCTATACGCTGGTGCAGGAGAGCTACTATGAGGCCGTGATCAGCTGGTTTCACCGTCGCCACGGATGGGACATCCAGCGCAACTGGATTCAATACACGAGCGGCGTGGTGCCAGCACTCAGCGTCATCGTCAAGGCCCTAACGAAACCTGGCGATGAGGTCATCCTCCAGACACCCGTGTATAACTGTTTCTTCTCTTCCGTGCGCAACAACGGATGCAAAATCGTAGAGAACAGGTTGGCGCTGGATCGCGCCTCACTCCGCTACACCATCGACTATGCCGACCTGGAAGCGAAGGCCTGCTCGCCACGCGCCAAGCTGCTCATTCTCTGCAACCCGCACAACCCTGCAGGAAGGGTGTGGACGGTGGAAGAACTGACCCGTTTATATAAGATTTGTAAAGAGCACGGCGTGATCGTGGTGAGCGACGAGATTCACAACGAATTGACCTATCAAGGGCGTCGCTATGTGCCCTACGGCACCGTCAGCCAGATGGACAATGCCATCATCTGCACGTCGCCCTCGAAGTCGTTCAATACGGCAGGCTTGCAGATAGCCAATATCATCTGTGCCCAGGCTGAATGGCGTGAACGCATCGACCGAGCTATCAACATCAACGAGGTGTGCGACGTCAACCCCTTTGGCGTCGCAGCACTACAGGCAGCCTACAACGAGAGTGAAGCGTGGCTCGACCAGCTCTGCGACTATCTCTGGCAGAACTATGAGGCGCTGCTCGACTTCTTTGCCAAGGAACTGCCGCAACTGCGGGTGACACCCCTCGAAGGCACCTATCTGGCGTGGGTCGATATCAGCCAGACGGGTCTGAAGAGCGACACACTCACAGCGCTGCTGATGCAGAAGGCACTGGTTCAGGTGAACAGCGGCACAATGTATGGCGCTGAGGCTGGCGAGGGCTTCATCCGCATCAACATGGCCTGTCCGCGCAGTCAACTGATGGAGGCACTGCACCGCATGGCGCAAGTAATAAAACAAACAATAGATTCAAAATGAAACAGATCATGCTTGTCAACGATGTCGTGGGCTTCAGCCATGTGGGTATGGTGGCGATGCTTCCCATACTGACCTATCTGGGCCACGCTGTTTATAACCTGCCTACGGCACTGGTGTCAAACACGCTCGACTACGGCCGTTTCAACGTGATGGAGACCACCGACTATATGCGTGGTACGATACCCGTATGGAAACAGTTAGGTTTTAAGTTCGACGCCCTCTGCACAGGACTGATGTTCAGCGAGAGCCAGGCACGGCTGGTGGGCGGCTACTGCAAGGAGCTGCGCGAAGAGGGCACCACCATCTTCGTCGATCCGATCATGGGCGACGGCGGCAGACTCTACAACGGCATGGGCCCTGACAACGTGGAACTGATGCGCGAGATGGTGTCGGTGGCCGACCTCATCTTCCCCAACTATACGGAGGCCTGCTATCTCACCGACCTTCCCTATCAGGCAGAGGGCATGACTTGGGAAGAGGCCAAGCAGATGCTCGACCGACTGGTGCAGATAGGCACCAAGAGCGCCATCATCACCAGCGCCTGCGTGGAGGGACATCATTGTGTGGTGGGCCGACGCTCTGAGCAGCCCATTGCCGGCTTCCAGCAGAATATTCAGGAAGGGCTCTACTTCCGTCTCGACTACGACGAGATACCCGTAGCCTTCCACGGCACAGGCGACATCTTCGCCGCCGTGCTGATGGGTCACCTGCTCAAAGGTGAACCTCTGAAACACAGCACACAGACGGCCATGACCGTGGTCTCCCGACTGATAGAGCGGAACCGTGACCTGCCCGACAAGTGCCGAGGCATTCCCATCGAGCAGTGCCTCGACCTGCTGTAGGCGTGACGGACGCCCCTTTCTCTCAAGATGATAAAAGCAAGCAAGAACATACAATCATGAAAAAACAATTCGCTATTATACTCATAGCCCTGCTGACAACACTTAGCGCAGTAGCAGAGAGCTATTTTGCCTTAGAGCCCCTGAAACTGGAAGTGCCTGAGATGACCCCAACGCTGGTACAAGCCACACAGGTGTCGCTCGACTACACTCCATCGACGGCCTATACCGCAAAGATAGACTATGCTGCTAATTCTGCGTCAGCATCGGCATTGGATTTCGACTTCTTCAAATCGAAGACCAATCCCAACACCAAGCCCTTCACCTTCATGGAGGACATGACCTTCGTGGGTGTGCCTCTGTTTGTGGCTGGCTGGGCCGTGAAGGGCGACAAGGCCATGTTCCGTGTCAACGCCAAGGCAGAGCAAGGCGGCAAGCGGAACACGCAGCTGCTGACCGATTTCAAGACGGGTATTGACGACTATACCCAGTACTTCGGCCCTGCCATGACGCTGGGACTGAAGATGGGAGGCTATGAGGGACGTAGCGACTGGCCTCGACTGCTCACCAGTGCGGCATTCTCCTACGGTCTGATGGCGGCTTTTGTCAATGGCATCAAATACACGGCAAAGGAGATGCGTCCAGACGGTACCAGTGCCAACTCCTGGCCTTCAGGCCATACGGCCACCTCGTTTGTGGGTGCCACCATCCTGCACAAGGAGTATGGCCTGACGCGCTCACCTTGGTTTTCGGTGGCTGGCTATGGTGTGGCTACTGCCACAGGCGTGATGCGCGTGCTGAACAATCGTCACTGGATCAGCGATGTGATGTCGGGTGCTGGTCTCGGCATCCTCTCCACCGAGCTGGGCTACGCCTTTGGCGACCTCCTCTTCAAGGAGCGCGGCATCCTGCGTAACAACTTGGAAATGGACATAGAGAATCCCTCGTTCTTCAACATCTCCATGGGTCTGGGACTGGGCAGCAAGACCCTTGACTTCGAAGACCAACTGGGTGAAGACATCGAGTTCCGTGCTGCTACCGTGGTGGATGCCGAAGGGGCTTACTTCTTCAATAAGTATGTCGGTGTAGGTGGACGCTTCCGTGTCAGAGCAATGTCGGCTAAGTCGTTCGGCTCGTTCTCTGAGAATGCCTATATGGAGGACTGGAGAGCCTGGGAGGAAATGGCCGATGTCTATCGCCACACTCATCCTGAGGATTTCCCTGCTGCCAGTGGCGGTAAGACTGCCGAAGAGCAGTATAACCAGAACATCATCAACTTCTTCAATCGCCTGGGCTTCCTTGAAGCTGATGATACGAAGTTCAACGCCAACTCGCCCGTCACCGATATCAGCGGTGTGGTGAAAAGCGATCACATTACAGAGTTTACGGGCAGCTTGGGTCTCTACTTCAACCTGCCTCTCACCAGCCGCCTGTCGCTGGGCACCAAGGCACTCATTGGCCGTTCCATCACACAGGATATGGATATCGACGGACATGCTGAGGGAAACGTCAAGGACATCAATTACAGCCTGGCCATCAAGAACGGTAAGATTGACTCAGACATCACGGACGCCAGCGGCAAGAAGGTCACGAGCGTTGACTATCCTGTGAACACGGGAGAGAAATTCACCGACGATTGGGACTATCTGACGCTGAGTGCCACCAACTCCACCTCTTGGGGTACGGGTCTATCGCTGACCTATAAGTATAAGTCGAACTTCTCCTGGAAACTATTCATCGACTACGATTACACCAAGAAGACCTACACTCTAAGGTATGACCCGTACCATTTCCTCACAAAGGGTCTGACCGAAAATGCCTATAATCTCATGGCAGTCGTTTCTGACGTATCCAACACATTCGGTGCAATGGAGGCGAAGAAAGACAAGAAGATGAACTACTTCACCATCGGTGCTTCCTTCGCCGTGAACTTCTAACTTCTAAATCATTCAGGTCAAAAGTCTCTCTTGAAAGAGTCGGAGTCTCTCTTGAGAGAGTTGAAGCCTCTCTTGAGAGTGCTTACTATACTACTTTTTTTTGTAAAAGGTTGTCAGGTTGTCAAAACATCAGTGTACAAAGGGCTTTGCAACCTGTTTGAGGTTGACAGAGGTTGACAGGAGGTTGTCAGAAGGTTCTTGGACGAGCCAAGCGGCAAAGCCGATTACTTCGACGAGCGAAGCGTCCCAAGGGCCGAGCGGACAGAGCGTTCTATGCTGGTAAGCATCCCTAAAGCACATGTTTTCATGATGAAACTATGGCATTTTGCGGTCGTAAACATGCTGTTT
>JAEEGL016580164.1_pt1 | contig 16009 bp, 11 predicted proteins | sample 9134231 | NCBI WGS metagenome assembly JAEEGL01 (sample SAMN16246548, study PRJNA631951) | gut metagenome | biome: gut microbiome; feature: rumen; material: fiber-attached | host: Bos | place: Iran: Karaj | collected 2018-10 | reverse complement strand
TGGGCTTGCGTTCCGCTTTCGGCGTAGCAAGGACGACGACTTCGAATTCAAGAGGACCGATCGCCAGTCGATCGCCGTTCTTCAGCTCTTGCTCGACGCCGATTCGTTCGCCGTTGACGTACACGCCGTTCTTACTGCCGAGGTCGCGTACGGCGACGTACGCCGACTCGGTGAGAATCGCGCAGTGATAACGACTGATTAATTCGCTACGCGGCTTGAGATGACAATCTTCGGCGCGTCCAATCATAAACTGCGGAATCGTTATCGGGATAACCTGACCCGAACGCGACCCGCCAAGAACCTTAAGTTCTACTTTCATACCAATTCCCTTAATCTATCTCTTCTCTATATTCCCAGCACGCCAGACGACGCCAGCGTCAAGGTCGTTCGCTTCATTTTGGATTGAATCCTATAAAATAACAACAATATCGAATCGTACGATCGCCGCGTCTTGCCGGTCGCGACGAAAGGAAGCGTTCGATCCTTGCGGACGTGGGAAGAGAAGGGTTGCGTCGTCGTTCCGCGCTCTGCTCGCGCGTTGTGAAAACGCATTCCGTCTGTTACCGGTCCCCATTGTAAGGTATTTTCGAACGACGCACAACTTTTTTTTAACATATTAGGCGGTTTTTTTTTGTTTTTTTTAACCGGCCCGACGTTTTTCCCCTTGACGCTCCTGGAGGCGCGTTTGGCGACGCTCGTTCGAATCTGTTTTTGACCGCGAACCTGAGATTAGCGCCGAAAAAGGTCAAAAAAAGTTTTTTTATCGCGACTTTCCATTTGCTTTTTGAAACCGTTTGTGATAAAACCAGAGCGTTAGAATCGCGCGGCGTCGCGCGCCGTTCAGTCGACGTTGCGCGCGGTATATGGTTTATCCTGGAGGTTAGCACAAAATGACGCGACCCGTTACGATTATTACCGGACAGTTCGGCGACGTCCCGTCCGAAGAACTCTTTCCCAAAATGGCGGCGATCGGCTACGACGGCCTCGAACTCGCATGCGGTTCCGAGCATTTTGACGTCAAGCGTTGTCTGCACGCTCCTGCCTATTGGCCCGCGAAACGCGCGCAACTTGAAAAATACGGCCTCAAATGCTGGGCGCTCTCCAATCACTGCGTCGGTCAGGGCGTTTGCGATCTTATCGATCAGCGTAATCTCGACGTTATCCCCGAGGACCTGCGCGATTCCGATCCCGAACGCGTCTGGCGGTTATGCGCGGAAGAAATGAAGGAGACGGCGCGCGCGGCGAGCATGATCGGCGCGAAGGTCGTAACGGGCTTTACCGGCTCCTCGATTTGGCGATACCTCTACAGCTTTCCGCCCGTTCCTCAGGTCGCGGACGATTTAACCTACGAAGAAGCGGTCTCGACCGCGCTCGCCGAAGGACGCGATCCACTTAAGATCGACTGGATTCGCGCCGGATTCGAACTCTTTAAAGAGCGCTGGAACCCGATTCTCGACGCCTTTGACGAATGCGGCGTGAAATTCGCGCTTGAAGTCCACCCGACGGAAATCGCGTTTGATCTCTGGTCCGCAGAGACCGCGCTCGATATGCTCGACGGTCGGCGCGCGTTCGGATTTAATTTCGATCCGTCGCACCTCATTTGGCAGCAGGTCGATCCCGTTAAGTTCATTCGCCGATTTTCTGATCGCATCTATCACGTCCACATGAAGGACGCGGCGTTGCAGTTGGACGGCGAAAACGGCGTTCTCGGCTCGCATCTACCTTTTGGCTCGCCGAAACGCGGGTGGGAGTTCCGTTCGCTCGGGCGCGGTCACGTTAATTTCGAAGAGATAATCCGCGCGCTCAACGATATCGATTACGACGGTCCGCTTTCCGTCGAGTGGGAAGATCAGCGCATGGATCGTTGGTACGGCGCACGTGAGTCGTACGAATACGTTAAAAAGATCGACTTCCCGAAGAACGTCGACGTCGTTTTCGACGCGCAGTTCGCCAAATAGCGGCTTGCGTACTTTTTCAATAGACACGGTAAATTCCGCGCGACGCGCTTATAGGAGAGCTTTTCATGGCTGGCAAATCGACTCGACCCATTACGATTATTACCGGACAGTTCGGCGACGTTCCCTCCGACGAACTTTTCCCTAAGATTAAGGAAATCGGCTACGACGGGCTTGAACTCGCCTGCGGAACCGACCATTTCTACGTTCGCAAATGTCTCTTTGAGCCCGGATACTGCGACGCCAAAAGGTCGCAGCTCGAGAAATACGGGCTCAAATGCTGGGCGCTCTCGAACCACTGCGTGGGGCAGGGGGTTCTCGATCAGCTCGACGAACGCAATCTGACCGTTATTCCCGACTATCTTCGCAGTTCCAACTACAATCAGGTCTGGCAGGGCTGCGCGCTCGAAATGAAACTTACGGCAAAGGCTGCGAAGAAATTCGGCGCCTCGATCGTAACCGGCTTTACCGGCTCCTCCATTTGGCCGTACCTTTACAGCTTCCCGCCGGTTCCGCAACAATGGATCGACGACGGCTTCAAGCTCCTCAAAGAACGCTGGACCCCAATTCTCGACGTCTTCGCCGAAGAAGGCGTAAAATTTGCGCTCGAAGTTCATCCGACGGAAATCGCGTTCGATATCCATTCCGCTCAGCTCGCGCTCGAAGCGCTCGACTATCACCCGGCGTTCGGCTTTAACTTCGACCCATCCCACCTCGTCTGGCAGAAGGTCGACCCCGTCAAGTTTATTCGCCGCTTCTCCGACCGCATCTTCCACGTCCACATGAAGGACGCGGCGCTCCAGTTGGACGGTGAAAACGGGCTTCTTGGCTCGCACCTTCCGTTCGGGGACAGTCGTCGCGGTTGGGAATTTCGCTCGGTCGGTCGCGGGCACGTTAATTTCGAGGAGATTATTCGCGCGCTCAACGATATTAACTACGCGGGTCCTCTTTCCGTCGAATGGGAAGATCAGCGCATGGATCGCTGGTTCGGCGCGAAGGAATCCTTTGAATTCGTTAAGAAGGTCGACTTTCCGAAGAACGTCGACGTCGTTTTCGACGCGCAATTTGCAAAATAAACGCAATAGACAGTTCACCTCTTGCAGGTTTGAATTATTATTATACAGGAAAGGCGTCGCGATACGTCGCGATCCAAGGTTTAACCCATATTATTTAGGAGACAGGCTGTTATGGCTCGACCCATTACGATTATTACCGGTCAATTTGGCGACGTTATGTCCGACGAACTCTTCTCGAAAATGGCGGAGATCGGCTACGACGGACTCGAACTCGCGTGCGGCACCGATCACTTCGACGTGCGCAAATGCCTCAATGAAGACGGATATTGCGAAGCGAAAAAAGCGCAGCTCGAAAAGTACGGACTCAAATGCTGGGCGGTTTCCAATCACTGCGTCGGTCAAGGCGTCCTCGATCAAATCGACGAACGCAATCTGACCGTCATTCCGGAATACCTCCGTAGCGACGACAAGGAGCAGGTCTGGAAGAACTGCGCCGAAGAAATGAAGCTCACCGCGAAGGCCGCGAAGAAATTCGGCGCCTCCATCGTTACCGGCTTCACCGGCTCCTCCATTTGGCCCTACCTCTATAGCTTCCCGCCCGTCCCGCAACAATGGATCGACGACGGCTTCAAACTCCTAAAAGAGCGTTGGACCCCGATCCTCGACGTCTTCGCCGAAGAAGGCGTTAAGTTCGCGCTCGAAGTTCACCCGACCGAAATCGCCTTCGATATTCACTCCGCGCAACTCGCGCTCGAAGCGCTCGACTATCATCCGGCGTTCGGCTTTAACTTCGACCCCTCACACCTCATTTGGCAAATGGTCGACCCGGTCAAGTTCATTCGTCGGTTCCAGGATCGCATTTTCCACGTCCACATGAAGGACGCCGCGCTCCAGCTCGACGGCGAAAACGGCATTCTCGGTTCGCACCTGCCGTTCGGCGACTATCGTCGCGGCTGGGAATTCCGCTCGGTCGGACGCGGACACGTCAACTTCGAAGAGATTATTCGCGCGCTTAACGACGCCAACTACGAAGGTCCGCTCTCCGTCGAATGGGAAGATCAGCGCATGGATCGCTGGTTCGGCGCGAAAGAATCCTTCGAATACGTCAAGAAGGTCGCGTTCCCGAAGAACGTCGACGTCGTCTTCGACGCGCAGTTCGCGAAGTAACGACGCGTCTTCTTCACAACGCGCATAACGCGCTTTCTTCCACTGGGACGCGGCGTTTTCGGACTCCGCGTCCCTTCGTGCGTATGCGTTCGTCCGGCAACGCGCGTTTAACAGGGATTACTCGGAAGGAGGTTCTATGCTCGACGGAATTTGTCGTCTCTTACTGGTTCTGGCGTCCGTGTTCAGCGTCGCCGAGGAGCCTACGGAACCCAAGGAGCAGAAGCCGCTCCCGATTAGCAGGAACGCGCGCTTTCTACCGGAGTCGGGCGAGATCGTCTGGCTTCTTAGCTATGGCGATTACAGCGGTCGCGATCTCGGGCAGATTCTCTTTCCCAATTCGCCGAATTATTGGTCCGGGCAGGCGTTCTTGAACGTCGACTTTTCCGACGCGAATCTTTCCGGTAGCGACTTTAATGGGAATCGTTTCATCGAATGTTTCTTTCAGAGCGCCGATCTTAGCTACTGCGATATGAGGAGCATGTCGCATCCGTTTCTTGGAGACGACAATGTAGTCCGAAGGAACCTGTTTTATTTTCGAGACTCCGATTTCACGAACGCGTATATTCAGGGCGTCCAGCATTGGGCGTCCTCTTCTCGCACGTTGGCGACGACGCGCCGGGACGAGCAGGGGCGACTCATGCTGCGCGATAGCCGCATTTTGCTCGTCGACGTAACGGAAAACGACTTGCAAGAGCTCGATTTCTCCAATTGCGACCTGACGAACTGCCATATTCTCACGTGGGTTCCGCCGTTGGGCGCTCTGCCGCTCGAACAGCGCGATCATAAACCTCGCTATATTCTGGACGGCGCAACGATACGCAATTCGGGCGTTTCCTTTACCGATCGCATCTTAAGTTTCACCGATTTTCAGAAGTCACAAGATTATCAAAACGGGGTTCTCTACGGTCTGATGTGGACGCGTCGCCTTTACGGGAATCCTACGACGCAGTACGTGGATGAACGCGCGTTGAAGCAATGGCTCAGCGTAAAGAAAGAGCGTTCCGAACTCCAGTTTTACGAACAGCGTCAACGTCCTCTCGATTGGGATCTTTCCGATTTAGTTCTCGTTAATTGCGTCTTCGATCATTGCGATCTTACCGATCTGAAGCTGAGCAACGCGTACCTCGTTAACTGCGAGTTCATCGACTGCACGAATTTCCCAATCGCGGAATTCCATAACACGCTCAATTGGCGACGCGATAAAATGGACAAGATTCGTTTCTACTTCTCCAAAGTCTTTCGAGAGAGCGTCTCGCAGGATTTAATTGAAGAATTGTCCCTCGCGCCAGCGGACGCGGTTCCGCTTGCTAACTACGATGAAGAATACCACGTCCCGCTCGGTCGGTATCCCATCGTTTTTAAGGCGTACGCTTCGACGCGCTCGCCGCAGACGACGGAGGAGGCGAAAGACGATTATGAATAACGCGTTCTTTACTCGCTCGCGCGTTCGACTCTTCCTTTTGGGAGCGATCGCGTCTTTACTCTTTGTCGGCGTTTCCTGGGGACAGGAGGCGTCCGATTATCAAATCACACGTTCGACCGTGAAACAATCCCCCTTCTCTCACGAGTCGACGCGCCTTATTACGAATCAGTCCCTTAAAATAAAGGACGACGGGAACTATTTCGTCAATCCGTTCCCGAAATTTGCCCCGCCGGGATCGAACGTTTTCACCAAGGAAATATTCCTCGTTCCAATCGAGCCCGAGCGTAGCTATCTGCCGCACTGGGACGACGAGCGTCTTACGTGCTACGGTCCCTTCTTCAAACGCGAACGACTCGTCGCGCGCGTTAAGCCGATTGAAAACGTCGATTTCGCGGGCGTCGATCTGGAAGGATCGATCCTTAAGGGGAAATTCGTCAATTGCTCCTTTGCCAACGCGAACCTGTCGCACGTCGACGCTCGCGAAGCGGAATTCGTTGACTGCGATTTCACTGGCGCCGACGTCGGCTTCTGTAAAGGATTGCGCGTTAGTCTCGCGACTTTCCTAACGTTGCGCGCGCCGGAGACCGGGCTCTTTAATCTACGCGGCGCCGACCTTGTCGTCTATAACGACTCGCCGGAACTAACGGTCGTGAATCTCGGACGTTCGGATTTGTCATACGCGAAGATTACGAAGGAGATCGACCCCGAGCGCGGCGGAAAGTTTTATTTCGTGCTGAACGACTGTCGTCTGGACTACTATCAGTCCCCCGTCGTTCTCAGCGACGGTCGACCGCGTCTTGAAAACGACGACGCGCTCGACTCGTTGACCTTGCCCGCGCTCAGCGCGACCAAGCGCGACCCGCGCTCTGATCTTGTTATGGGACTGACGATTAGCGGCGTTGATCAAACGCCGACCGATCTCTCCGGCTATACCTTCGTCGACTGCGTCTTCGATCAGTGTGATTTCGACGCGATTAAGATTGACGACGCCATCTTTGTGAATTGCACGTTTACGGCGTCGGTTAAGAATCTCAGCGAAGAGAAACTTCAAACGACGATCAATAGGAAAGAGAATACGAATGTGAATCTCATTAAGACGCAATAGCGTCGTCCTTTCGTCAAGTTGGTCGGCGTTGAGTTTCCTTGACGAGTTCCTCCTTGGAAACGCCGCCTTCTTCGAGAATCGTCGTTAGTTTCCCGACGGTTCTGGCCGTACAGCCCTCAACGTTTATTCTGTATTCTCCAAGGAAAACGCGAATTGGTTTGGCAATTCGCTCGTCTTGGAGATCGACTCCCTTCGTCAGTAGCGGCGAGACGCATTCCGGGAACGGGAAATGGTAGGTCTGATCGACGCAATAGAAGAGAATAGCGTCGTATAGTGCGAAATTCTCCGACTTCTTATGCCAGGGATTGTAATCTTTGTCGTAAAACGCATACGGATCGGCGCCAAGTTCTAGGAGGCGTTCGCATAGTTCCGGCTCTCGGCATGAGACGGCGTCGCTCAGTAGCGTGCGATCGTCTAGCGCCCGACGATTGACGTCGAGTCCCTCGTCGAGGAGCTTTTGAATGAATTCGAGATAGCGCTTTCTTTCCTCTGGATTTTCGACCGTCGAAGGACGATTGAAATTTGCAAAGAGAAGGGAAACGAAATATTGTCGGTTGTGGGGCAGAAGCGAATTCGGTTGGATTCCAAGTCGTTCGGTCATCCATTGGCGCGCGCCTTTCAGATCGCCCCGACTAATGAGGGGATGAAGCTCGTAGATCGCCTTTAGCGCCTGATAGTGCGTTACAACTGAAGAATCGTCGTAATCGAACTCCTGATAGGGGGACTCGGTCGGCTGAATATCGTATAGAGAGAGCTTGCGTTGGTACGATTCCGGTAGAGGAACGCCCTCTTCGTTCATTTTAAGTTGCGCGAGCGATTCAATTGAACTCGAGGATAGGAAAGGAAAAATCGTATGCCGAAGCGGCGCGCCGTATCTCGACGTCATGGTTAGAATATCGTAAAGCGGAACTGAAAGACCGTAGTACCGCTCGGCTCTAGAATTCACGAGTAGGTTCCTCTTTCGATAGAACCCCGGCATACATAAGTCGGCGCCGTGATTCAGTAGGTTAACGACGATTTGAATCATAGGGCGAAAATTCAGCCAGCTTGCGTGGTCCAAGTCGTTGATCATATAACAGAGGGGCGTTCGGAATCCGTTTTCAAGAGAATTCGGATCGGCGCCATACTGGAGAAGAAGTTCGCAACAGTCGTCCCACGCTTGACCCATGGCGCACCCCAAAAGAGAACGACCTTCTTCAAAGTGAATCGACGGATCGGCGCCGTTTCTAAGAAGGAACGCAATGATATTGAGCCATTCTTTCAACGCGCTTTGAGCGCTTTTGCTCCGGATTGTCGAGCATAACCAGCGCTGGGAGTCGACGATCAGCCAAATAATATCCTCAAGATTGGAGTAGGGAACGTCGTCGCCGATCTGATACTGTGCGAGCGTTCTTTCTACGGCGACGTCGGAGTCTTCTTCTTTCAGCGCGCTATTGACGTCGTTAATGAAGTTCACAATATTGCGCGCCGAGATTTCCGTCTTTGGAGCGTTCTTTGACATGATGGATCGTATCCTATCGTTTTCGATTCAAGTTGACATAATCGCGTCTTTACGCCGTTTCGACCCGCTATTGCCAGTCGCGTTCCTCTTCCACGATCTCAGCGACGTCGACGCCGACGTATTCGCTCGCTTTGGAAAAGAACGTCGCCAGTAATTTGCCGGTTTCCTCGTCGATTAATTCGCGATTCTGCGACGCATGGAGTTCGTTTAACTCGAGGAGTGCCGTTCGCGTCGCTTTCTTCATATTCTTTTCGTCCTTCTGCTTGCCAGAAATTGCTTTGAGGAACGCGTTGAGAATATCGCGGAATTCGCGCAACGTATCGCGGCGGAATCGCCCGTAATCGCGAAGATTTTGAACAATACAAGTTGCCTCCTCGCGAAGATCGAACATTGACGGGGAAGTTCGCTGAATCTTCGATCTCTTCTGGATTGTAGCTAGAGCGGCTTTTAAATTGGAGGAGCCGCTTTTAAGAGCGCCCTTCGTTTTACCCTTTCGAAAGAGGAGTTTTTCACACTCTTGGTCAATATCGTACATTTCGCTCCAGTTTGCGCGTTTGTAGCGTTCTTCAAAGAGCTGATTCCAGATTTTAATCGTTTCATTCGTCCATTTGTCAACTTGCCCCCTAATCGAGAGTATTCCCGGCGAGGGACTGGTTATATCGTAGGGATGGCGTAATCCTAAGAGGTACTGACCGTGATTACATTCTTTCCAGAACGCTGAATTATGAAAGCGCTCCGGTAAGGGCGCTTGTCCTAGATTATATTGGACGCCTTTTCTCTTCCTGGCGTAATTGTCGACATACTCCAACTCTTCAACGCTCCATGTCGGCGGAATGTAGTTATAGCCTGTTTCACGCCAATGTGGAAACATGACGTATATGGGTCGAAAGGGCGTGAACTCGTTAAAGTCGGGATCGGAACCGATGAATTCGAAGTTGGAATGGAACTCAAAGGCGCCCTCGAATTCGAGGAAGGAGTACGCGTAAAGACTCGGATCTTGTTCCTCGCGAAAGTATTCGACGGGGCGATCGGTAATAGGCGTAGGGGCGGGCGGAATCGTGCGGATAACGAAGGATGAGCCGCAATCGTAGTTTGCTAGTATCTGAAAGAAGGAGTTTCGGCCTCTGACGCCGTTGTAAAACATATCGCCCGGTTTGGGAAAGAGTACGCTCACGACATTCCCCTTCGATTGGTATGATGAATTTCTAACGATGCGATAAATTGCGCCGTCTGCGTAGCGCTTGTCATATGTGACGACGTTTGAGCCTCGATTAGAGCCCGGCGCGGACTTCTCAGCGTCGACGCCTAATCGCAACTACAGGATACTGCGTTGAAACGCCGACGTCAACTGTTTGGACTCGGAACTCTCAGTTTACGAACAAACGCTACGATGGGAGCGGAATTCCGTTTGCGCCGCAGTTTTCAAGACTCAGACAAGAGGGGTGGAGTTTTTTTGACCTCTAAAAAGACTCCACCCTTTTCTCCACCTTTTGGGGAGGAATTGAGGGGGAAATAGAGGAAGAGAGGGGAAAAGCTCTAAACAGACAAAGAAGCGTTTGACCCTAGAAAACACGTGGAACACGATAAAAAAGGACTTTCCGCACGGTAACGAAAAGCCCTAAAAGCACGCCCGGGGGGAATCGAACCCTCAACCTGCGGATTAGAAGTCCGCTGCTCTATCCAATTGAGCTACGAGCGCAGGAAAAGCAACCTCTTGTCATTATACGCGGGTATTATCTAGGGTCAAGTGAGTATTTCTTTTTTTCGCGAATTCATGTGGGTTGCGATTTAGGAGTTGACGCGGGGGCGGGTAGGCGATAAGATAGAAACGCTTAATTCAACCCGATAAGGAGCGCGACGCGATGGGCAAGAAGACATTTTTGAAACTGGAACCGGAATACTCTTCAGAGGAGACGGCGCTCTTTCATATTTTGCCGATCCCCTATGAGGGCGCCGTTAGTTTTCTCGGAGGCGCCTCCCGCGGTCCGGACGCAATTCTCGACGTCTCCGATCAGATGGAATATATTGACGAACGGACGAAAAGACCGTTCTGGACGCGCGGCGTCTATACCCATGATCCGATTCCGCCCGCTGACACGCCCGCGCGCGAGGTCGCGACCATCGAAAACGTCGCACGGCGACTCGATCTCTTTCGCTCCGATCGGCGCACGATCGCGCTCGGGGGCGATCACTCGATTTCCGCGCCCCTCATTCGCGTCGCCGCCGAGAAATATCAAAACCTCTCGGTCATTCAACTCGACGCCCATAGCGATCTGCGCGATTCTTATGAACCCGGTGGGAAAAATTCCCACGCCTCCGTTATGGCGCGCGCGCTTGACGTCGTCGATACCCTCGTTCAAGTCGGCATAAGGAGTTTTTCCGAAGAAGACCTTGTGCGTTTTCCGAAACAGGTCGATAATTTCATTACGCCCGAACAAATCGAAGACGATTTCGACGCGGCGCTCGCCGTCGTCCTCGAGCGCGCGACTGAGAACGTTTACCTCACGATCGATATGGACGTGTTCGATCCCGCAGTAGCGCCTGGAGTCGGCACGCCGGAGCCCGGCGGCCTTTCCTGGCGTCAGGTAACGCGACTCGTTGAGGCGGTAATTTCCGCGAAGAACGTCGTTGGGGTCGACGTCGTTGAGACGGCGCCCCTTGGCGGCGGCAATATAATTTCGGAATACGCCGCCGCGCGATTGGTCGCGAAAATTATGACGGCGTTCGACGTTAAATTCGGACGATAACCGTGCAGGGCGTTCGCCGCTCGTTGAAAAAGAAGACAGAGACTTAGAGACAAGACGCTAGATATGAAAAGCTCCGACAATCCGCTCTATCAGCGCGCCAAGAGATTCCTCATGCGCCGCACGAACTACGAAACGTTTGTTTCCGTTCCCTACGATAAAATGGAAGCGTCTCTGGCGCGCGTACGCGACTTTCTCGAGTTTCTCGGCGCCCCTCAGAACGCCTATATTATCGTACACGTCGCCGGTACGAAAGGAAAAGGAACCGTTTGCGGCGCGCTCGACCAGATCTATCGCGCCGCCGGCTATCGGGTCGGGCTCTTTACTTCGCCGCATATAGACGATCTTACCGAACGCTTCCAGATCAACGGCGCGCCATGCGATAAGACGATCTTCGCTGAAACGACGAGTCTGCTCATAGAACGTTGGAAAGCCTTTCGTCGCGAGTGGAAGCGCGAAAACGTCGGCGTTAAAACGCTCGACGATCCTTACGACGACGCAGCCGAACTGCAAATGACTTTCTTCGAATGGTCTCTCGTGATCGCGCTTACTCTTTTCGCACGCGCTCAGGTCGACGTCGCTATTCTCGAAGTCGGCATGGGCGGGCGCTACGACGCGACCAACGTGTGCTACGCCGACGTTTCCGTACTTACTAGCGTGAGCTACGACCACTGCGAGCAACTTGGCGATTCTCTCGATAAAATAGCGCGCGAAAAGCTCGCTATTGTTAAGTCGAACGCGCCGCTCGTCTGCGGCGTCGGATTCGCCGATTTCCTCTACGGCGGGCTCGACGACTTTAAACGGCGCGAGGAGCTAGCGTCCGCTACGTCTCCGAAGGGCGCCTCTCTTCACGCGCTCTCGTCGGAGCCGATCGACGACGAAGAGGAAGTTGATTTGAACGACGAAGCAAACGAAACTTCCGAATCGCCGACGCCGGTCTCGGCGCCCGAGCGCGAGGCGCGGAAGTTTGACGAAGGACGCCGCGATCGACCGGAAGATTACGTCTACATTGCCGAACCAGAACACATAATTACCCACGACGACGTTCTGCGTATTCGCGAACTTGCGCGCGAGACGGCGCGCGAGCATAACGCGCCTTTCGACGTCGTTGAAAAGATCTCGTCTTTCGTCGCCTCTTTACCGCAGCCGCCCCTCGATTCCGTCAGACGCTGGAATTTCGAAATCGCCACGCGCGTCGTCGATATTCTCGCACATCGCGTCGTCGCGCCCGAGCGACGACCCGGCGCAAACGATCCCGACGCGACCAGAAGACTCCCCGTCGCTGAAGAAGCGGTTCGCGCCGCGGCAGAACGGTTCTCTATGCCCGCAAGGTTCGAAATCGTCTCGCGCGACCCGATGATTATCGTCGACGGCGCTCATAATCGCGCGTCTGTAGCCGCTTTCATGCGCGCCGCGCGCGAAAGATTCCCGAAAGCGAAGATCAAGGCGCTCCTCGCGACTTCAATCGGTAAGGACGCGCGCGGAATGATCGCCGAACTTGCCGCGCGCGCCGACGAAGTTATTCTGACCGAGCGAACGCGCGACGCGCGCTCGACCCCCTTGCCCGATCTTATCCAAATTCACGAGACGCTTCTCGACGAAACGTGTGCGGAAAACGCGTCGATTCGTCGAAAATTTCACGTCGCGCCCGATTTTAGAGCCTTTCTAATCGGATATTGCGCGCGTCCGTCTGGAGGAAACGAAATTCTTTGCGCTCTTGGATCCTTTTATTTTGCAAGCGAAGTGCGCAAAATCGTTAAAAAAACCGTTTAAACGTTATAAAAGGGCGCGTTTTTTGAAATTTTCCTTTCTTAACGCGTCTAATAGACAAGTCCCCCTTGTCACGAACGAGGGGATGTGTTACAATCGCTCTTAGCGCGTCGCGGATGCGGCGCGCGGCGTCCGTATGCGTTCGTCGGCATTACACTAGTTACGCAGCCATTTGATTTTTTCGCTGATGAAACGAGACGGTGAGCATTGGTTTGTTGTGGTTTGCGCCTTTGACGCAAGCCAGGGCTCCCTGTTTCCAAGGAATAACAAATGGAAAAATGTTTTTATTGTGCGGAGACCAAGCGTAAGGGCTTTACGCTGGTTGAACTCCTAGTCGTAATCGCTATTATCGGTATTCTTATTGGTCTTCTTCTGCCTGCGGTTCAAGCTGCTCGCGAAGCCGCGCGCCGTATGCAATGCACGAACAACCTTAAGCAATTGGGTCTCGCGGCCCAGAATTTCCACGATTCGCAGAGAGTGCTTCCCGACGCGAGTTATCAGACGCTTCTGCGCAAGTACAGCGACGTTTGCGGCGCTTGGGGCCGTTACTCCGGTCTCGTCGTGATGTTGCCCTACATGGAGCAAAACGCGCTCTACACCGTAGGCATTAACAACATTGAAGCCGGATATTCGCCGTGGGACACGAGCGACACGATGGCGTGGTGCCAGCCGGTCGGCGCCTTTATCTGCCCGTCGGACGGCGGCGGCAAAGTGAACGCTGGTAATCGTCAGCCGACTAGCTACCACCTCAATCGCGGCGACATGACGCTGAACTGGGACTGGAACGAATACCGCGGCGCGTTTGGCAACGGTAGCCAACATGAAATGACTCTGGCCGACTACAGCGACGGTACGAGCAATACGATGATGTTCACCGAAGCGGTCATCGGCTCGTCGAAGACCTTCAAAAAGGTTAAGGGCGGCATCGTTCTCCTCGGCGGCGCCTTTAACAATGGGCACACGACCGGGTGGGCCAACTTCTATTACACGCCCGCCGTTTGCGCGGCGACTCGCGGCGCCAATGGCGATATCAGCAACAATTATACCGTTGCGACGACCGGCGACCAGTGCATTGGTCAACGTTGGAGCGACGCCCAGAACCCGTATACCATGGTTTATACGATTCTGCCCCCGAACTCACCGACCTGCGCGGTCAACGGTCCGGAAGATTGCGTTATTACGACTGCGTCGAGCAACCACTCCGGCGGCGTTAATGCGTGCTTTGCCGACGGATCCGTTCACTTCATTAGCGATACGATCGACGCTGGCAACCAGAGCGAAGACTACTACAATTTGGTGCCGAATAAGGAGCGACCTCAAGATTACGGCGGGGCGACCGCGTACGGCGTGTGGGGCGCGATGGGTTCCTCCTCCGGCGGCGAATCCGTTACGTTCAACTAGTCGCGGCGATTGGGCGAGTCGGCTTTTCGAGCGCGGCGCGCAATCGTAATTTGAAAGATCGTCGCCGAAAGGTCGAGGCGAAAACGCGCTCGAGCCTTTCGGCGACTTTTGTTAGCTATCCCCCAAGATTGAGGGGAAGGATCAGATAGGAAAGAAACGACGGAGGAATTATGAAATCGTCGAAAATTACGTTGGCTGTCGTCGCGACGCTTGTGCTCGCGACTTTCTGCATGACCGGCTGCCGGAAAGACCCCGGATACCGTAAGGTAACCGGAACCGTTACGATGGACGGGCAACCTCTCGAAGGCGCTATGGTCATGTTCTATTCGCAGGCGAGCGACGGCGAAGGCGGCGGCGGTAAGACCGACGCGCAAGGCAAATATGAAGCGACCTCGTCTCGCGCCTCTGAGGGCGGCACGGGCCTCTTGCCCGGCGAGTATAAGGTTACGGTCATAAAGAACGAAGAAGTGATCGACGAAGATCAGCAGGCGTTCGACAAAGGCGAGATTACTTACGACGAACTGCAAGAGCGCAGAGCCAAGAAGGGAGCCTACGCCAAATCGAAGGGTGGAAAAATGCTAACGCCCCAAAAGTTCGCCTCTATGACGAATACCCCTCTTTCCGTCACCGTCACGACCGATCCGACGCAAAACGTCTTTGATTTCAATCTCGACGAATAAGTCGCGCGCCGAGCGTCAAGATATGGAAATGAACGGCATAGCAGGCAGCGCTTTCATAGATCCTGGGCGACGGAAAGTTTGAATTCCTCGTCGAGGAGTTAATGGAGGCGTTCGGTTCCTGGAGATTACGCGTTAAATGAACGATCACATTAAGCGTTCTAGCGTGATTTCCAGGAAATTCGTATATTGTGGGGAGGAAGTGCGAGATGGAATTCGACGATAATCTACCCGACTCGGACGCGTTTATCGCGCCACCTTTTACCCTCTCGGAACGCGAAAAGGCGTTTTTGACGCGCAACGTTAAAGCGGGCGTCTTTACCGATCTTTTTGAGGACAAGCGCTACCTGCTACTCCTGTACAAGGCGCTGCACCCGGAAGATGCGAGCGCGACGGAAGCGGATCTAACCAACGTAACGTGTCGTAGCGTTTTGGCGAATACGTTGTATAATGATCTTGGCTTTTTCGTTCGCAATAAGTTGGTGATCTTGGTGGAGGCGCAATCGACGTGGAGTCGTGCGATCGTTACCCGACTTTTCCTCTACTTGGCGTCGACGTTCCTGCAAGAGCCGATCTACCGCGAACAAACGTTCCCCTTTATTTGCGGCGAGCGCGACGTGGAAATGCCCGACGCGGAACTGTACGTGATTTATACGGGACCGCGCAGTAAGAATATGCCGGAACAACTCACTTGGCGCAAGCACGTCGCGCCCGGTCGCACGACGACGTGGGACTTTTCGGTCGACGTGATTTACGACGGCAAAGAGGGCGACATAATCAATCAGTATGTGTCGTTCTGTCATATAACCGACGAAAAGCGTCGTCAGGGCGGCTATACGAAAGAAACCATGATGGAGATAATCAACGAGTGCATGAAGCGCGGCGTGTTGGTCGACTATTTAAGGAGTAAAACCGTGGAAACAATGCTTAGCTTATTGAGAACGCCCTTCGAACAGGAACAGATCTATCTGGGAATGCTCGAACGTAGGGAGAGAATTGGCGAGGAACGCGGCGAAAAACGCGGTGAAAAACGCGGCGAGGAACGCGGTGAAAAACGCGGCGAGGAACGCGGTGAAAAACGCGGACTTACCATGGGCGAACGCAAAGCCCGTATTGAGACGGCGCGCGAAATGTTGGCGGTGGGCAATTTGTCTGTCGATACGATAGTGCGGTGTACGAAATTGTCCGTCGCCGAAGTCGAAGCGTTGGCTCGTGGAGAAGAGATTCAATAGCGCGCCGAGCGGTTTTTA
>JAEEGL014488888.1_pt1 | contig 16010 bp, 11 predicted proteins | sample 9134231 | NCBI WGS metagenome assembly JAEEGL01 (sample SAMN16246548, study PRJNA631951) | gut metagenome | biome: gut microbiome; feature: rumen; material: fiber-attached | host: Bos | place: Iran: Karaj | collected 2018-10 | reverse complement strand
CTACAGGGGCGGGGAGATTCGACAGGGGCTTCCTCCCTACAGGGGCGGGGAGATTCGTCGTGGGCTTCTCCGGCGGTAGCCACTCCCCTCCCTTCAAGGTGAGGGGTCGGGGGTGGGGTCTGTAACATATTCTTGATAACATTCACCTTCCTTTTCAGGGCGATGATCGTGGCGTCAAGCTCATTGAACTTCCGCTTGCCGCTGAGCAGGGTGAGCACGCTGTCAATCTTCGCTAATCCCTCGTCGGCGTGGCCGATGCCCGAAAGCATCAGACCCAAATCGGCCTCGGTGCGCAGGGCCTCCGTCTCGTCGCCGTTCTGATGGCAGAGGTCAATCAACTGTGCCAACCACTGTATGGCCAGCTCGTCGTCGTGGTGCTGGCGGCAGGCGTTGATGAGCATCTCCAACACATCCTGACGGTAGGCCAGGTCCTCGCTGGCCGCGTCGGTCATCATCAGCCGCTCGCCGATGATGATGGCCGAGTCGAGCCACATCCCCTCCAATGTCTGCGCATACACCTTCGCCCGCAGATAGTCGCAGCGGTAGTCGGGCAGCGGCCCCCTCCATTGCAGCGACATCCCCGTCGTGTCAAGGACCGACAGGTTGCCCGCCCTTAACTGTTCAATCATCATCAGCGCACTGTCGGGCTGGCCGATGGCCTTCTCTAAAACCCGCTCGTTGATGGCCACCACCTCGTCGTGCGTCAGCCCCTCATCACCCGTTCCCCGTCCGCAGCCTACGATGGCCAGCACGGTGAGGATACAAATTATGGTGTACTTGGTTGCTCGCATTGAGAAATCTTCGTCTAAAACTTTGCAAAGATACACATTTCCCTCGAAAGAAACGAACACTTTTTCTTTTTTTTTGCCACATCGCTTCGCCATTACGCTTTTTTTTCGTAACTTTGCGCCCAGAAAACTAATCATAAAGCAAAAAAACAAGATGAAACAGAGACTATTGTTGGGCCTCGCCGTACTGATGATATGCTGCGTGGCCATGGGAAAGAAGAAAGTGGTGAAGCAGGACTTGTGGCCCGACGGCACGCCCGTGCCCGCATGGTTCAGCGATACATCGAGGATCGATGTGGGTACGCTGGGCAAGCGCTACGTCATTACCGACTACGGTGTGAAGAACTACTCGGAGCAGGTGCAGACAGAGCAGATACAGGCCGTCATCGACCGCTGTGCCAGCGAGGGCGGCGGCGTGGTGGTGGTGCCACGGGGCTTCGTGGTGAGCGGCTCGCTATTCTTCAAGCCCGGCACCCATCTGCTGATAGAAGAGAACGGCGAACTGCGCGGCAGCGACCGCATACGCGACTACCGCATCCTGAAGACCCGACTGGAAGGGCAGACGCTCGACTATTTCGCCGCCCTGGTCAATGCCGACGGCGTGGACGGCTTTACCATCACCGGCCCTGGCACCATCAACGGCAACGGCCATGCCTTCTGGGAGGAGTTCTGGATTCGCCGCCGCATCAACAAAAACTGCACGAACCTGGAGGCCATGCGACCCCGCAACGTGTATATCTCGAACAGTAGGAACATCACGGTGCAGGACGTGCGCATCATCAACTCGGCCTTCTGGACCAACCACCTCTATAAATGCGAGAACGTGCGCTATCTGGGCTGCTATATCTTTGCGCCCAACAACAACGTGACGCCTGTTGACCCCAAGCGCGGGGCGCCTTCGAGCGATGCCATCGACCTCGACGTATGCAAGAACGTGCTCATCAGCGGCTGCTACATGAGCGTCTGCGACGATGCCGTGGTGCTCAAGGGCGGCAAGGGCACATGGGCCGACAAAGACCCCGACAACGGCCCCTGCGAGAATATCATCGTGAGCGACTGCACCTATGGCCGCGTACACGGCTGCATGACGCTGGGCAGCGAGAGCCTGCACGACAAAAACGTCATCCTGCGCCGCTGCCGGGTACACGATGCCAACCGCGTGCTCTGGCTGAAGATGCGCCCCGACACGCCGCAGCACTATGAGTATGTGACGGTGGAGGATATGACCGGCGACTGCGCGTCGTTCCTCGTGGTGCGCCCCTGGACCCAGTTCTTCAAACCCGAGCAGCGCGACGACATGCCGCTGTCGCAATGCAACAACATCACGCTGCGCAACATTCAGATGGACTGCCAGAACTTCTTCGACGTGGGCTCGTCGGACAAGTACCGCCTCCTGGACTTCACTTTCGAGAATATCAAGGTGACTGACAAGAAGGAAGCCTTCAATCCCTCGCTCATCGAGAATTGCTCGGTGACTAACGTGGTGATAAACGAAACGAGAAAAGACTGACGTTTCTTACAGAGCAAACTAAATTAGTTTGTAGAGCAAATCAAATTAGATTGCTGTGCAAACTAAATTAGTTTGTTGACCAAAGTAAATTAGATTGCAATGAGAAAACTACTCTTCTTGATGGCAATACTGATGCCGGCCTTGGCGACATCGGCCTTGGAACGCCAGAAACTGAACTTCAACGGCGACTGGCTGCTGCACGTGGGCGACACGGCCGAGGCAGCGCAAGCAGACTTCGACGACGGCAGATGGCAGCGCGTCACCCTACCCTACGCCTTCAATGGCGACGAGGCTTTTCGCAAGGACATCGTTGACCTGACCGATACCGTATGCTGGTATCGCAAGCACTTCATGCTGACCAGACAGGATATGCTCGGCAAGGTATTTATTGAGTTCGAGGGTGCCCGCCAGGGAGCCGACGTATGGCTGAACGGCCAGAAGGTGGGCTACTCCGACAACGGCGTGATGGCCTTCGGCTTCGACCTCACGCCCTTTGCCCGTGAGGGCGAGAACGTGCTGGCCGTACGCTGCGACAACAGTTGGACCTATCGCGACCGCGAGTTGGACAGCCGCTACCAGTGGAACGACAAGAACTTCAACGCCAACTACGGCGGCCTGCCTAAGAATGTATACCTGCACCTCACCGACCTGCTCTACCAGACGCTGCCGCTCTACTCCAGCCTCGGCACCACCGGCACCTACGTCTATGCCACCGACTTCGACATCGCCGCCCGCAAGGCCGTGATCCATGTGGAGACACAGGTGAAGAACGAGGACACCCAACGGCGCGAGGCAGGACTGGTAGTTGACATCGAGGATATGGACGGCCGGCGCGTGGCAAGCGTGCAGACCTACGACCACCAGTCGATAGCCCCCGGCGAGACGGTCACGCTGAAAGCGCAGGTGCCCATGAACGATGTGCATTTCTGGTCGTGGGGCTACGGCTATCTCTATACCGTGACCACAAGGCTGCGCTGGGTAACCCCCGGCGGCGACCTCCTGGTGTTCAGCGACCCGGTGAAGACACGCACAGGCTTCCGCAAGACGGAGTTCAAGGACGGTATGTTCTACCTGAACGACCGCGTGATGATGATTCACGGCTATGCCCAGCGTACCTCAAATGAATGGCCGGGTGTGGGCATCAGCGTGCCCGCCTGGCTGAGCGACTACTCCAACGGCCTGATGGTGGAAAGCGGCGGCAACCTTGTGCGCTGGATGCACATATGCCCGTGGAAGCAGGACGTGGAGTCGTGCGACCGCGTGGGACTTTTGCAGGCCATGCCCGCCGGCGATGCCGAGAAAGACGTGGAGGGCCCGCGCTGGCAGCAGCGCACGCAGGTGATGCGCGATGCCATTATATATAATAGGAACAACCCCTCGGTGGTGTTCTATGAGTGTGGCAACTACCGTATCTCGAAGGAGCATATCGAGGAGATGAAGCAGATACGCAACCAGTACGACCCCTTTGGCGGGCGGGCCATCGGCAGCCGCGAGATGCTCGACCGCCCCGAGGCAGAATACGGCGGTGAGATGCTGTATATCAACAAGAGCGGCACCAAGCCGATGTGGGCCATGGAGTATTATCGCGACGAGGGGCTGCGCAAGTATTGGGACGAGTATTCCTATCCCTTCCATAAGGAGGGCGACGGGCCGCTCTACCGTAATGCGCCCGCTCTCGACTACAACCACAATATGGATGCGCTGGCCTGCGGCATGGTGGAGCGCTGGCACGAATACTGGCTTGAGCGTCCGGGCACGGGCAGGCGCGTCAGCAGCGGCGGCGTGAAGATAATATTCAGCGACACCAACACCCACCATCGCGGCGAGTCCAACTACCGCACCAGTGGCGTCACCGATGCCATGCGTATTCCCAAGGATGCCTTCTTCGTCCATCAGGTGATGTGGGACGGATGGGTAAGTCCCGAGCACGAGCGCACCTATATCATCGGGCATTGGAACTATAAAGCCCCCCTTTCGCCCCCCGAGGGGGGCACGATAGTCTCTTCCTCTGTCAACAAAACTATAGAAGCCCCCTCGGGGGCCGTAGGGGGGGCTAAGCCCGTCTACGTTGTCTCTACTGCCGATGAGGTGGAACTCTTTGTCAACGGCAAGAGTCAGGGCAAGGGCGAACGCTCGTTCCAATGGCTCTATACCTGGCCCAGCGTGAAGTACGAGCCGGGCATCATCGAGGCAAAGGGTAGCGACGGTTCGTCGTATAAGATTGAGACCGCCGGCGAGCCTTATCAACTGAGACTCACAGCCATAGAGAACCCCAAGGGGACAAAGGCCGATGGTGCTGATATGGCCCTCATTCAGGTCGAGGTGGTCGACCGTCAGGGCCGTCGCTGTCCGCTCGACGACCGCATGATTCATTTCCAACTATGGGGCGAAGCCCGCTGGATAGGCGGCATCGCGACGCGCGACAACAAGCAATACCTCGTAGACCCCGCGAAAGACCCAGAGGCAAAGGGCGAGAAGGCTATCCTCGACTCTGCCAACAAGAAGAACCTGAGCGACAATTATGTAGGCCAGATGTCGCTGCCCGTGGAGTGCGGCGTCAACCGCGTGCTGATACGAACCACCACTACGCCCGGTGAACACTGTCTCTCGGCCTGTGCCGACGGCGTGAAGCCCGCCTACCTCACCCTTCGTTCGCTGCCTGCCCCTGCGCCCGACGTGCTCCCCTCGCTCACCCTGAGACCCAGCCTCGTGCGCGGCGAGACACCCCCTGCGCCCAGTTACCAAGACTGTCGCGCAAGCATCGGCATAATCGAAGCCAAGACCGGCAGCAACCAGCAGGATGCCCGCAACGCCTACGACGACAACGAACTGACCGAATGGAAAAGCGACGGCAAGCGCGAGAACGCCTGGGCAACCTACCGCCTGACTCGCAAGTCTACCGTCGGCGAGATCACCCTGAAACTCACCGGATGGCGCAGCAAGTGCTATCCATTAGAAGTCTATGCCGGCAAAAAGAAAGTGTGGGAGGGCGTCACCCCTGCCACACTAGGCTACGTCCATATCTCCATCCCCCACCCTATTCCTGCCAGCGAACTGACCATCCGCATGGTTGGCCCCGCCCAGGACAGTCAGAAATTCGGTCAGGTGAAGGAACTGGCCGGTGGTGCAGCCAACGAGATGGACCGCATGAAGACCGCCAAGGGCAAGACCGAACTCCGCATCGTGGAGGTGGATCTGTTGGAATGTTTCTAACTCGCCATGATAGGACGCAGCAAGCCTTCCTTCATCCATTTCTCATGGCCGCCACGCCCTTTAGTGCCTTGCTCTATCCTGGTGCATCCCATGTCGAACAGGAATCGCCTGAAATCCTCCAATGGGATATTGGACAGTTTGACTCTGTTCATACGGTCACAGGTATGCTGTACTTGGTAAAATTCTGCAGGGCAAACACAATGTCAAGCTTACCTTTTCTAACCATATCCTTATAGGTCGGCTCCACAAGCCTTCCGTTCTTGTATTTGTGCCAGCCATGCGCTAGCAAGTCAGCCTCAAGTGTGCCATGTTCTACGGTAAAGTCAAAGTAGTCCTTAAGTACGAACTCCAGCGACTTCTTGGCAGCCTCCTCCCCGTGGTCATAGCCCGTAAGGTCAAGTTCAGGGCAATATGCCACCCACACATCCTTGTCAGGGTGATTGGTGTCAAGAAACACAAATGCTGACAACTGTACCTCAATGCCGTCAGGATTAATTTTGATAGTATTCATGATGTGAATAATAGTTATTCTCTATAATCGTGGTTGCAAAGTTAACTCTTTTCTTCGAAACCGCCAAAACAATTGGTCGCTTTTTTATGGAATTCAAAGAAAACACTAATTATCAATAACGAGTATGAAGAACCAAATCCTCTTACTCACCATGATGCTCCTGCCGATAGTGGAGAGTAATGGGGGAGATAGACAGCATCATAAAGGAATAAAAACATGCGAGAGATGGCAAAGAAGACTTAGAAGAAAGCCAGAACAGATATTTCCTTCTGGTTGCGTATGGGATGCATAGACTTACGTCTCAGACTTGGTTAGAAGTGCCAAGCAGCGAATTGTACTGATTGACTAAATAATTCGCCCCGAATGTTTGGCGTTTCAGAGAGAAATGTGTAACTTTGCAACTGCGTTACAGCAAATATCAGAATAAGAACCGTGGATATGTTTACTAAGAACCTAAGCATTACTATCTCTCATATTGACAGCAAAGGGGTCATCCAGTCTAACGACGACCACCAGCAGGGTGTCGCTGAACTGTCAGGACGCTTTGCCGCAGAGTTTGGCATGGGCGATTGCGGGCGGCTGATGGGACTGCTGCACGACAAGGGAAAGGAACAGGCAGAATGGCAGAAGTACATCCGGGGAGTGACAGGATACGACAAGGAATACGCTAATGTGAAGAGCGGGCCGAACCACTCGTATGTCGGAGCTTTATTAGCTCGCAAATTGTATCCTGATTTTGCTTCATTACTGGCCTATCCCATAATGGGGCATCATGCTGGTTTGTATGATTATACAGATTATGATGATGTTATAGAGAAGAAATCAATTCCTTCAGAAATTAATCCCATAAAACCAAATGTTCAACTATCTTTACCAAAATTGAAGCACATAAAACCATTTGAATGTAATCATATCATTCGAATGCTTTTCTCTTGCTTGGTAGATGCAGACCGTCTTGACACAGAGGCTTTCATGAATCCAGAACAAGCAGCACTACGTGGTGGAAAGAAAACCCTTCATGAACTTGCGCCTTTGCTTGAAAAGCACTTGACAGACAAGAGACACGAAACAATGGAGAAGCACAATGACAAATCTATCGTTAATGTCGTTCGAAATCAAGTGCAAGATGAATGTCGGAAGAAAGCGGCATGCGAGCCGGGTTTTTACAGCCTTACCGTTCCGACAGGAGGAGGAAAGACGCTTTCTTCTCTTCTTTGGGCAATGAACCATGCAATACATAATGGTAAACGTCGCATTATCATTGCCATTCCCTATACTAGTATTATTGTCCAAACAGCGCAAATACTACGTGATATTTTTGGAACAGAGAATGTTTTAGAACATCATTCGAATGTATCGTATGAGTCTCTTTGCGATAAAGATGAAGCTGATGAGGACAAGTTGGTTCAGCAAATGAAACTTGCTACAGAGAACTGGGATTATCCAATTGTTGTGACAACCAATGTACAGTTGTTTGAGTCAATGTACTCCAACAAGCCCACTCCATGCAGAAAACTACATAATCTTTGCAACAGTGTATTGATCCTTGATGAAGTGCAGGCGTTACCAACCCAATATCTGCAACCCATTGTAAACGCACTAAAGACTTATCAGCGGCTGTTTGGATTGTCTGTCTTATTCACCACTGCAAGTCAACCCGTATTAGAAGGAAAGATTGAAGACACATTCTCACGTATCAAGTTTGAGGGTATAGGCAGAATAACAGAAATCATTCCTGTAGAATTTGACCTCCACAATAAGTTGCGTCGTGTGAATCTCTTTTTTGACGATAATAAGAGTTCATACGATGAGATTGCTGATAGAATGGCACAATACGACCGGGTACTATGTATTGTAAACACTCGGAAAACAGCTTTGGAGATATACAAAAGACTGCCCAAAAACGAGCAGTCACTCACGTTCCATCTTTCAAGGATGATGTGTCAACTACATATCCGAGAGACCATTGACCGTATAAAAGTTGCTTTGAATAACGACCAATGTAAAGTAATTCGAGCTGTTTCAACGCAACTCATAGAAGCTGGTGTAGATATTGACTTTCCTGTTGTATTCCGTGAAGAAGCCGGTCTTGATTCTATTATCCAGTCAGCAGGAAGGTGTAACAGAGAGGGAGCGCCTGAAAGGGGGAGTACTTTTGTCTTTATGCTTAAAGAAACAAGATTGAGAGGAACACTAAATCTCATGAACGAAGCTAGGAAAGACATGATGGATATTGTGGAGGACAAAATGTCTCCTGTTGCAATATCTAAGTATTTTTATAAAATGTACCATTGTACGCCGACATTTGACAAGCCAAACGATGAAGGGTACAACATGTATGAAATGTTGGAGGAAGTTATGGATTACATCCCAAAAGCGAGAGGAGAAATGCCATCTATAGACTACCGATTCAGAATGGCAGCCAACAATTTCCACCTAATAGATGATGATTCTATTGGAGTGGTTGTTCATTATGTGACTGATGAAGAAAAGAAGATAGGTTGTAAACCATATATTGAGAGTCTAATTGAAGAACTTAAAAACAACGGCCTTTCTTATCGTTTGATGAGAGAACTTGGTCCATACATGATAAATACTAAGAAAAACGATTATAACGAATTAAAAGGTTTTTTGATAGAGTATAATGGTCTATACGTTCTTGATTACCGTAATATGTATAGTCAAGAGGTTGGACTGAAATTGTCATTTGACGAGATATTGATTTTATAAAATAGAATATGGAATACTACGACAAAGAATTCTGTTTGGAGGTGTGGGGACCAATGGCTTGCTTTACACGCCCGGAACTGAAGGTGGAGCGAGTGAGCTATGATGTCATTACACCATCAGCAGCACGTGCTATCTTCGAGGCTATTTTCTGGAAACCTGCTATCCATTGGCAGATAACAAAAATTGAGGTGCTAAATCCGATTAGGTGGATGTCTGTAAGAAGAAATGAGGTAGGTGCTACAGCATCTAAAACACCCATCTATATCGAAGAAAAACGTCAACAGAAAAATACATTGATGCTACAGAATGTACGTTATCGTTTGTGGGCAAGACTCGAGTTTATTCCCATAAGGAAACGTATTGATATGAAAAGTAATTTATCCAAATGGTTTAATTCCAATCTTGAAACCTATAAGGAGAGCAAAAACCCTTTGATTGATTTAGAAGAGGCTGATTGTCTTCGCAAAGATGAGAATCCTGGCAAGTACAATGCCATGTTTGAACGACGTGCCAGGAAAGGCCAATGTTTTAACCAGCCATATTTTGGTACAAGAGAGTGTGAGGCTAAATTCCGTTTCATCGACCCAGAGAAGGATGAGTTGAAGGCACCAATCACAGAGATGAGAGACCTTGGTATAATGCTCTATGACATGGACTTTGACGGTAATACTGAGAATCCTAATGCTCTTTTCTATCGTGCAAAGATGGAGAACGGAGTAATTATTGTTCCACCTAAAGATAGTGAGGAGATTTTAAGATGATACTAAAAGCTTTGTATGATTTCTATCAGCGAGACAAAGAATCCGTTCCTGAGGGATGGATGAAATGTGATCTGTCTTACCTTATTGTCATAGATGGAAATGGATTGTTTCAGAGGGTACGATGTTTAGATGGCGAGGAAAAGACAAAAATTGTACCAGCAGGAGGACATACTAATAGCATTACTCCTCAACTTATGTGGGACAATGTAGTGTATGCTCTTGACTATTCGAAGGATGAAGATAAAGAGAAAAAAAGAAAGGCACACGAAAAACACCTTGCTTTTATAAACCGGTGTGAGGAAACGGCCAAACGCCTAAATAATCCTTATACTGATGCCGTGGTGTCATTCTATAAAAAAGGCGAATTAAGTAAAGTATATGAACATGAACTTTGGGATGAGATAAAGAAAAGCAAAGGCAACATATCATTTCAAGTGAATATTGGAGAGAATAGCGTAATTGTAGCAACAATACCTGAACTTGTTCAACCATATATAGATGAAAATGCCGTATTAGGCCGATGCCTTGTAACTGGCGAGGTTGGTGAACTTGTCAGAATTGGTTTAAACACTCCAATACTTGGATGTAAGCACTCGGCTAAATTGGTTTCTTTTCAGAAGGACTCTGGATTTGACTCATACGGTAAAGAACAAGGCTACAATTCTCCGATTTCAAAAAAAGCAGAATTCGCGTTTTCATCAGCTTTTAAGAAACTGACAGAAAAGGGTTCTAAACACAATGTTGTATTTGTGTTTGGTAATAAGAAAAAGAGAGACTTCTCAAAGAACCGCACTTATATCTTTTGGGCTTCAGCGACTAATTCTGAGATTGCAGCCTCAGTGGAGGAAGGCGTTGGGTTGGTGATAAACCCAAAGCGAAGGGTTGATTTGGTACAAAATGTGATTAAAGGTATATGGGCAGATAAGAATTTACACATCGACAGGAGTGACCGTTTTTACATCGCAGGGCTTGCCGGTGTTTCTGGCCGCATCTCGGTAGTATATTGGAATGAATGTGGATTAGAGGAACTCTCCCATAATATTCTGACGCATTATTCCGATATGCTTATCGGTAATGACGAAGTGGACTTCTCTAAGCCCTATCGTGGATTGTACCAGATATTGGCTGATGTTGCCGTAGATGGTAATATAGAGAATTGTCCTCAGAATCTATCAGAGGCAACACTCAGAAGTATAATTGAAGGTAAGCCATACCCAGAAGCACTCTACCAAGCATGTATTAGACGGCTTCTTTCTGAAACTGACAATAAAGAAAAGCGAAAACGAAAAGTTACTAAAACCCGAATCAGCATATTGAAAGCATTCTTGAACAGAAATATAAACAACAAAAGTAATAATAAAAAGATTGAAGTAATGTTAGACAAAGACAACACCAATCTCGGCTACCTCTGTGGCCGACTATTTGCAGTTATTGACCGCATCCAGGAAATTGTGAATAAGCAAAATACCATTCGTAACCGTTATATGAATGCTGCAAGTTCAACTCCTGTAACAGTTTTTCCAACAATTATTAATCTTTCCAACCATCATGCAGAAAAGCTGGAAATCAGTAAGAAGTTCTTTGATGACTTGAAAGGAGAAATTATCAATAAGATTGAGGCGGAAGGTTTCCCCACTCAACTTGATTTACAAGACCAAGGACGCTTCTTCATTGGCTACTACCATCAAAGGCAGGAGTTAATTACTAATAAGGGAAATAATACAGAAACGAATAACTCATAAATTATACAACTATGTCAGAATTAAAGAACAGAATCGATTTCATTTACATCTTTGATGTACAAGATGGTAACCCTAATGGCGACCCTGATGCAGGAAACCTTCCCCGTGTAGATGCTCAGACAGGCAAAGGCCTTGTGACTGATGTATGCCTAAAGCGTAAGGTTCGTAACTACGTACAGTTAGTTTCAACTGATGAAAATCGTAAGTGTGAAGAAGGGCTTAATATATACATCAGGGAAAAAGCAGTCTTAGGAAGAAGCCATGTTGACGCTTTCAAGGCTTTGGGATATGAAATGGGAGAAGAGGCAAAAGAAGAAATAAAGAAGCCCGAGATTGCTGAAGTATTAAAAGACGCATCTTTATGTGAAGGGCTTTTATTCTCAGAGGAAGATGAGAAGAGCTATCTAATTGTTGAAGGTGTGGCAGATAAAAAGAGCATAACGGAGTGGCTGAAAGATGCAGAATTAGATAAAGACACATCAGACTTCATTAAAGGGGTTCTTAAAAAGTCAAAGCCGCGGAAGCCAACGGAAAAAGAGACAGAAGGAGGCCGTGCATGGATGTGCATAAACTTTTATGACGTAAGGGCTTTCGGAGCTGTTATGTCCCTAAAATCAGCTCCTAATTGTGGTCAAGTCAGAGGTCCAATTCAGTTGACATTTGCACGCTCGGTTGACCGCATCGTAACATCAGAACACTCAATAACACGAGTAGCAGTCGCTACAGAACAAGAGGCAAAGAACCAAGGTGGTGATAATCATACTATGGGTCGTAAAGCTACTGTACCATATGGTTTATACGTATGTCATGGTTTTATTTCTGCCAATCTTGCCAAGCAGACAGGCTTTTCCGAAGAAGATTTGGAACTGTTTTGGGACGCACTGAAGAATATGTTCGATATAGACCGTTCTGCCGCACGGGGATTAATGGCAGCTCAGCAACTAATTGTATTCCGCCATAACAGTCTTTTAGGCAATGCCCCTGCCGACAAATTATTTAAATTGGTGGAGGTGAGAAAGAAAAAGGATGTTGTCGTACCTCGTTCTTTTGACGATTATTATGTGACAAGCAAGGATGAAGTGGAGAAAAAACTTAAAGATCTACACTTAAACGAGAATATTACCGTTGAGTATTTAATCTAATCCTTTATGGCAAAGAGACGTGAGATACGCAACAGCACGGCGGAGTTCCTGATATTCCAGGCAGAAGCGAAAGGACAGGGCGTAGAAGTGTACTATAAAGACGAGAACATCTGGGCTACGCAAAAAGCAATGGCTACATTGTTCGATGTCAATATCCCTGCTATCAGCAAGCATTTGAAGAATATTTTTGAGTCGGGTGAACTGAAGGATGATTCAGTTGTTTCCAAAATGGAAATAACTGCCTCCGACGGGAAGCACTATCAGACCTCGTTCTATAGTCTGGACGCTATCATCGCCGTTGGCTACCGCGTAAACAGCATCCGTGCCACCCAATTCCGGCAATGGGCAACCGCTGTGCTTCGCCAATATGCCATACGGGGCTATGTGCTTGATAGGAAGCGCATGGAGAATGGCACGTTTCTGAGTGAGGACTATTTCGAGCACCTGTTGGCTGAAATCAGGGAGATTCGTCTCTCTGAACGGCGGTTCTATCAGAAACTGACGGACATCTACGCCACGAGCATGGACTATAACAAAGATGCTCCGACCACGAGACTGTTCTTTAAACGGATTCAGAACAAGATGTATTATGCAGTCCATGGACGTACAGCGGCAGAACTGATAGTGGAGCGTGCGGATGCCGACAAGGAACACATGGGACTGACGACCTGGGAGAATGCACCTGACGGGAAGATTGTTAAGACCGACGTTGTGATTGCCAAGAACTATCTAAAGCAGATGGAGCTGGAGGATATGGGGCGCATCGTGACGGCGGTGCTGGAGTTTGCCGAAAGCCGCGCCAAGCGCCATATCCCGATGACGATGGAGGACTGGGCGAAGCGTATCGATGCTTATCTGAGCAGCGACGAGCGCCCGCTGCTTGACAATGCAGGAAGTGTGAGCCACGAAGAGGCGGTGCTTCATGCCGAGACAGAGTTCGAGAAATATCGCATCGTGCAAGACCGTCTGTTCCAGAGCGACTTTGACAAATATCTCGGCGCATTGCCATTTGAAGAGGATGACAAAACCGAATAGCCAATGATGTATAGCGATGACGACATGCTCATGCTGTCAGGGATTCAGCACTTCAGGTTCTGTCCCCGGCAATGGGCGTTGATACACATTGAGCAGCAATGGGACGACAACCGGCTGACGGCAGAGGGGCATATCCTGCACAAGCGGGTGGACGATCCGTTCTACAGGCAGAAGTGTGGCGACTATATCTCGTTGCGCTCGGTGAGCATCGCGTCGCACCGTCTCGGGCTGTATGGAATTACAGACGTGGTAGAGCTGCACCCGACGGATAATGGTGACAACAGCATCCGTCACCCGAAGTATCAGGGTCTGTGGCAGCCTTATCCCGTGGAGTACAAGCACGGGCGTCCAAAGCGCAATGAGGTGGACGAGGTGCAGTTGGCGGCACAGGCGATGTGCTTGGAGGAGCAGTATGGCATCAACATTCCATACGGGGCGTTCTTCTATGCGGAGATAAGGCAGCGGGTGGAGGTGAGTATCAACGACCAGCTCCGCTCCATCGTCTGCGACTGTGCAGAGAAGATGCACGAGGTGTTCCAGTCGGGACAACTGCCGCCGATTACCAAAGGCAAATACTGCGACAAGTGTTCGCTGAAGGATATCTGTCTGCCTCAGATGGCAGGATGCGCCAAGGTCTCGAATTATTTAGATAAGTATCTGTATGAGGAAACTGCTTAACACACTCTATATCACCACGCCGGAGTCGTACCTGAGCAAGGACGGCATGAACTTGGTCATCTCTGTGAACCAGCAGGAGGTGTTCCGTATACCTATTATCAATATAGAGGGTATTGTGACCTTTGGATATATGGGTGCCAGTCCGGGGCTGATGAAGTTATGTACCGACAACAACGTGTCGCTTACGTTCCTGTCGCCCAATGGACGGTTTGTCAGTCGCATACAGGGACAGACACGCGGTAATGTGCTCTTGAGAAAGACACAGTATAAGAAGTCGGAACAGGAGGAATGGACGCTTCATGTAGCCCAGGTGATGATTGGCGGAAAGATACAGAACTACCGCAACATCCTGCGCCGCTTCATCCGTGACTATGGCGATAACGCTGTTGTAGAGGAAGCGGCGAAGGCATTTGAAGGCCTCAAACGCGATGTGTTCCGGACCGCCGACCGCCAGTCATTGATGGGCGTGGAGGGCATAGCGGCAAACAGATACTTCGACGTGTTTCCCTGTCTGATGACCCAGCAGCGTGACGGCTTTCCTTTCAACGGGCGTAACCGCCGGCCTCCCAAGGACGCGGTGAATGCGATGCTCTCGTTGGCCTATACGCTCATCACCAACGACGTGGCGGCTGCCTTGGAAACGGTGGGCCTTGACCCATACGTGGGATTCCTCCACACCCTTCGGCCTGGGCGGGCATCACTGGCACTCGACATGACGGAAGAACTACGGGCCTATCTCGGCGATCGCTTCGTGCTTTCGCTCATCAACCGCCGCCAGATAACGCCAAGCGACTTTCTCTATCAGGGGGAGCAGGGCGTGACGATGACGGACAATGGGCGGCGGACATTCCTCACCGCCTGGCAGAACCGGAAGCGTGAGACGCTAGTGCACCCATATCTTGACGAGAAGATTCCCGTAGGGCTTGTCCCTCATGCCCAGGCGATGCTGCTGGCACGCTATGTGAGAGGAGACATTGACAACTATCCTGTATTCTTGATAAAATGATATAGCCCATGAACATATTAGTGACATACGATGTTGACACCGTTAGCGAGCTGGGGCAGAAGCGCCTTCGGCAGGTAGCCCGAATCTGCAAGGATTACGGTCAGCGGGTGCAGAACTCCGTGTTCGAGTGTGACGTGACTGAGGCCCAGTACGTCGTCTTGAAAAACGCCTTGCGCACCGCCATGGACGAGAAACTCGACAGTATACGCTTCTATCACCTGAACAAGAATAAGAACAATTGCATTGAAACGCTGGGCCGTGTGACATCATACGATGTAAACGAAGCCATTATCCTCTAAATGCGAACATGGGGTGATGCATAAATTCCATGCACGTTCGCATCCGCTGATTGTCAGTACGTTGGGGCGTTTCCATGAATTCTGGGGGTAACCCTCTCCAGTAGGTTCGCAAAGCACGTGCTTTATCGCTCTGATGTTCAGAGGATTGAAATGATTAGAGTCGCCCCCTGTGTGGGGGCGTGGATTGAAACCAGTCGTATGCCCGTTGACCGTGTTGTCTGGTTGTCGCCCCCTGTGTGGGGGCGTGGATTGAAACTGGAGCAGAAGCAGATACTCGAACAGGCTCTCTGTCGCCCCCTGTGTGGGGGCGTGGATTGAAACTTATTTTTGTTCGCATCACATTTAAGTTATTTAGTCGCCCCCTGTGTGGGGGCGTGGATTGAAACACAAAAAATGAATGATTTAGAAATTTTTTTCTCCAGTCGCCCCCCCTGTGTGGGGGCGTGGATTGAAACTGCCCGCAGCTAACGCAGCGGTAACGGCGACGGGTCGCCCCCTGTGTGGGGGCGTGGATTGAAACGACAAAGATGACTCGCCAATCAAGAATGTTGAGGTGTCGCCCCGTGGGTGGGGGCGGGGTTTGGAATATATGGGT
>JAEEGL012340110.1_pt1 | contig 16010 bp, 12 predicted proteins | sample 9134231 | NCBI WGS metagenome assembly JAEEGL01 (sample SAMN16246548, study PRJNA631951) | gut metagenome | biome: gut microbiome; feature: rumen; material: fiber-attached | host: Bos | place: Iran: Karaj | collected 2018-10 | reverse complement strand
TGGCACACCGAAGGGCCTCACAACAACGATTGGCGTACCAGATGCGATGCAGAAAAACACATCCGGCACAGCGGAAGAGGCTGCAAAGCTATTTCGCGTACCAGATGCGAAGAAAGACAGCGCACCTGGCACACCGAAGGGCCTCACAACAACGATTGGCGTACCAGATGCGATGCAGAAAAACACATCTGGCACAGCGGAAGAGGCTGCAAAGCTATTTCGCGTACCAGATGCGAAAAAAGACGGCGCATCTGGCACACCGGATAGGCAAGCAAAGGCGATTCGCGTATCAGATGTGAAGAAAGTATGCACATCTAGTACACCGGAAAGGCAAGCGATAGTGATTGGTGTACCAGATGCGAAAAAAGCATGCGCGCCTGGCTCACCGGATAGGCAAGCAAGGGCGATTGGCGTTCCAGATGCGATGCAGAAAAACACATCTGGTACAGCGGAAGAGGCTGCAAAGCTATTTCGCGTACCAGATGTGAAGAAAGTATGCACATCTAGTACACCGGAAAGGCAAGCGATATTGATTGGTGTACCAGATGCGAAAAAAGTATGCGCACCTGGCACACCGAAGGGCCCCACAACAACGATTGGCGAACCAGATGCGAAGAAAGACGGCGCACCTGGCACACCAAAGGGCCCCACAACAACGATTGGCGTACCAGATGTGAAGAAAGACGGCGCACCTGGCACACCAAAGGGCCACACAACAACGATTGGCGTACCAGATGCGAAGAAAGTATGCGCACCTGGCACACCAAAAGGCACTACAAAGGCGATTCGCGTACCAGATGCGATGCAGAAAAAACACATCTGGCACAGCGCCTCTGTTTGAAATGCGGGAAAAATGTGCGAGATTTGTCCTACCAGATTGTTCAAACGATGAAAAGAATCCTCATTTCCCTTGCTGCGGCGCTCGGTGCCGCCCTCCTGCTTTCCGCGGCAGCGGAAGCGCAGACCCCCAATTCCAAACTCCGTCCGGACGAGACGGTCTTCCTGTATGCCGCGTCCAGCGAGGCCCAGACGGTCGATCCGGTGTATGGCAAGAAAACGACCTATGCCGGATTCGAGATGAAGGAAGCCAACGGCCTCACCGGGCCCGAGACCCTTTCCGAAACCGGGAACCTCGGCAATATCAATGATCTGGCCCGCTTCGACCTGTACTTCCCGAAGAAGCCGAACGGGCAGATGCTGATCGTCTGTCCCGGCGGCGGATACAAGTACACATCTTCCTGGAATGAAGGCCTTTACGTCGCGAAATGGATGCTCGAAAGGGGCATTACGGTCGCCGTCGTCAAATACCGCATGCCGAACCAGCATCACCGTGTCCCGCTGACGGATGTCCAGAACACCTTCCGCTATTGCCGGGAGCATGCCGCCCAGTGGAAGGTCAGCCAGATCGGCGTCATGGGCTTTTCCGCCGGCGGCCACCTCGCCGCGACGACCGAGACCATGTATGTCGATGCCGTCACCAAGCCCGACTTCGCGGTGCTGATCTACCCGGTCATTTCCCTGGAACAGGACACCCACCGCGGCACCCATGTCAACCTGATCGGCCGCGGGGAAGGGGATGTCCTCCGCGACGGGAAATCCCTGGAAGCCTACCGGAAGGAGCTGATGGAAAGCAGGGATCGTCATGAAAAGCTCGCCCGGAAGTACTCCCTCCAGCGTCAGGTCACCGCGTCCACGCCGGCAACCTTCCTCGCCCTCTGCACCGACGACAAGACCGTCCCGGCCATCAACAGCATCTGGATGTACGAGAAACTCATCGAGAACAAGGTCCCTGCGGAAATGTACATCTATCCCGCCGGCGGCCACGGCTGGGGCTTCACCACTTCCGAGTTCGGCACGGACAAGATCGAGCCGTACCGCAAGGAGTTCTTCGCGAGCCTCGACCGCTTCCTCGCCGAGCAGCGCGCGAAATAACGCCCCGACCCGGCAATTTCCCATTGAGACAGCGCTCCTGACCGGAATCAGGAGCGTTGCTCTTTCGTGCCACGCACAAGGCCTACTTCATCCGATTGAAGACGTAGCGGAAATTCAGCATCAGATAGCGTCCCGACAGGAAGAACCGGCCGTTACCGAAGGAATAGCTCGGAAGAAGAGACAGCTCCTCTGTTATGGATTTCGCACACTCAATCCTGCGAGAAATCGCGCAGCTGCACGCGGTAGGCGTTGAAGATTTTGGATTTGGAAACGAATCCGGCGTAAATGCGGCCTTCCCGGACGACGGGCAGGTTCCAGGCGCCGGATTTTTCGAATTTGCGCATCACGCTTTCCATGCTCTCGTCCTCGAGGACATACTCAGGGGCGGAGCGCATGTAATTATAGACGTGATTGACCGCATACAGCTCTGTCCGGAACATGTCGCGGCGGATGTCCTCCAGGGAGACATAGCCCTGGAAACGGCCGCGGGAATCGAGCACCGGGAAAATGTTCCGGTGGGAAGCGGAGACGGCCTCCACCAGGTCGCCGAGCGTGGCGTCGATGCGAACCGGAATGAAGTCGGTTTCAATGAGTTCGCTGGTCTTCAGCAGGGTGAGGACCGAATGGTCCGAGTCGTGGGTCAGCAGTTCGCCGGTCTGGGCGATGCGCTTGGTATAGATGGAATACTTCTCGAAAAGGCGCATCGTCCCGTAGGAGAGCGCGGAGGTGATGATGAGCGGGATCAGCAGCCCGTAACCGCCGGAAATCTCCGCGATCAGGAAGATGGCGGTCATCGGCGCCTGCATCACCCCGGCCATCAGGCCCGCCATGCCCACAAGCACGAAGTTCGCGACGGGGAGCGTGTCCGGACGGATGAGGTTGACGACGGAAGCCAGGACGAATCCGGCGATGGCGCCGGAAAACAGCGTCGGACCGAAGGTGCCGCCGACCCCGCCGCCGGCATTGGTGAAGGTCATGGCGAAGACCTTCAGCAGGAGGATCAGGGCGAAGAACACCGGAATCGCCCACTTTCTCTGCATGAAGAAAGACAGGACCGTCTTCCCCTCGAAATCAAGCACTTCCCCATTCAGGAGCGGGACGAGGTCATCATAACCTTCGCCGAAAAGCGGTGGGAACAGGAAGATCAGCAGCCCCAGCGCCGCGGCGCAGAGCGCCCAGCGGAGCAGCGGACGCTTCATCTTCCCGAGCCGGTCTTCCAGGCGGAGGGTCATCCGAAGGAAATACAGCGAACAGAAGCCGCAGAAAACGCCCAGAAGCAGATAGAAGGGCACATTGGCCAGGGAGAACGCCGCCAGGGAGCAGGAGAAATGCGTCGCCTGTCCGAGACAGAGGTAGGACACGATCGTCGCCGACACGGTGGAGAGCAGCAGCGGCAGGATCGAGGTCATCGACAGGTTGAAGAGAAGGATCTCCAGCGTGAAGAGGACGCCGGCGAGCGGAGCATTGAAAATGCCCGCCACGGCGCCGGCGGCCCCGCAGCCGAGCAGCAGGGTCACGCCCCGGTAGGAAAGCCCCATGTAGCGGCCCAGGTTGGAACCGATGGCCGCGCCGGTATAGACGATCGGGGCCTCGGCGCCGACCGAACCGCCGAAACCGATGGTCAGGGCACTGGTGACGAGCGACGACCAGATATTGTGCCGCTCGACCCGGGATTCATTGCGGGAGACGGCCTGGAGCACCTTCGTCACCCCGTGGCCGATGTCCCGTTTCACGACATACCGGACAATCAGCAGCGACAGGAGCATGCCGATCCCCGGAAGGACCAGATACGGAAGATTGAATCCATCCGAAGGGAAAAGGTGCATCAAGCCCCGCTGAATGGCGTGGATGGCGACTTTCAGGAGTACGGCGGCCAGGCCGCACAGGATGCCGACGACCACGGAGAGCAGGAGCAGCACGTTGCGCTCCGGCCACTTACGCAAAAGGGCCCTTCCCGGGCCCCACAGGTATTTCACGCCAGTGTTCTTCGGCATGGGATCCAATGCTATTCGCCCGCGTCGTCGCCTCCCTCGGAGTACTGGGCGATATTGTCGTCGGGAAGGGTCTCGCCGCCCGCGTCGGAGGCATCGGCGCTGCTGCCGGCCACCGCCTCGTTCCCGGCGTCTTCCTCGCCCTCGAGCCAGCGCTCGAGGTCTTCGACATCGTCGGTCTTCACGTTGATCTTCACCAGATAGACGGCATCCGGAATCTCCACGGTGACAGCATAGAAGGACGTCCCGTCCGGCTTCGGATACTTGACGAGGTCGGCGAGGTAGTCATTGAAGCCGCGCGGATACTTTTCAGCGAAAGCAGCCGCCAGTTCGGGGTTCTGGGCCATTTTTTCGTAGCTGACTACGTGTCTTTTCCTGTTGTCGATTGCCATATGCTAGTCTTTCTTCGTTCTGTTGCGATTTCGCGCTGCAATATTAGTGGAATTTTTTGAATTCCTCACACCTTTGGCGGAATTTTTCGAAGAATTTTTGAAGAAAAGTGATTTCTGCTCGCGTTTGCGCTCCGGATCGCGTTCCGTGAACACCGGACGCATGTCCCGGGGGTCCAGTCCGGTCCAGTACATGACGGACGAAGTAGTCATCGGCGTCGGGGTGAAATCCTGGACCTGGTCCATCCAGATTCCCTTCAGGGCGGGATGGTCGGCGAGGCGCTGCATGTCCTTCAGCGTGCAGCCGGGATGGCTCGATATGAAGTACGGGACAAGCCCGACATGGGTCCCCGCCTCCCGGTTGATCCGGTCGAATTCGCTCCGGAGCCGCTCGAAAAGACGGAAGGAAGGCTTCGCCATCTTCTGGAGGACATGGTCCTCGGTGTGCTCCGGGGCCACTTTCAGCCGTCCGGAGGTGTGGTCGAGCACCAGTTCCTTCAGATAGGGCCGCGAACTCGCGTCCACATAGCCGTTCTCATCCAGGAACAGGTCGTAGCGGATGCCGCTGCCGATATAGGAGTGCCGGATCCCCTTCGTTGCGTCGATGCGGTGATACAGGTTCAGCAGCCGGGTATGGTCCCGGTCCAGGTTCGGGCAGGGAGCCGGATACAGGCAGGACCGGCGCCGGCATTTCGCGCAGAGGGACTCGTCTTTCCCGTGCATGCCGTACATATTGGCCGTCGGGGCCCCGACATCGGAAATGTTCCCCGCAAAGTCCGGAAGATCATTCAGTTCCCGCACTTCCTTCAGGATGGATTCCTCGCTGCGGGAGGTGATGAACTTGCCCTGGTGCGCGGCGATCGTGCAGAAATTGCAGCCGCCGAAACAGCCCCGGTGGGTATTGACCGAGAACTTGATCATGTCATAGGCCGGAATCCGCTTGCCCTTGTAGCGCGGATGCGGCAGTTTCGTAAACGGCAGGTCCCAGAACGAATCCATTTCCTCCTGCGTCGCAGGCGGGTAGGGCGGGTTGATCTGGACATACCCGTCCCCGACCGGCTCGATGATCGTATCCGGATGGAGCATGTTGGCATGGGTCTCGATCCAGTGGAAGTTCTCCGCGAAGGCGCGTTTGTCCCGCTCGCAGGTCTCGAAACTGTGCAGAACGAGCTTTCCGGCGGGGGCACTGTCTCCCAAATCTGTGCCCACCCTCGGGCGCATAAGAGGGAGGGGCCCGTCCGTAGGATGGGAGGGGTCGCGTAGCGACGATTTGGGAGACAGTGTCCCCGCCGGAACACCCCCCTTGACGAAGAAGGCCAGCTGGGGGATGGAACGCATCCGGTGGAGGTTCCAGCCCTTCTCGATCCCTTTCGTCAGTTCGAGCATCGGCCGCTCTCCCATCCCGTAGCAAAGCCAGTCGGCGCCGGAGGAGACCAGGATGGACGGCATCAGGCAGTCCTTCCAGTAATCATAATGCGTCAGCCGGCGCAGCGAGGCCTCGATGCCACCGATCACCACCGGGATATCAGGGTATAACTCCTTGAGTATCTTTGTGTAAACGGTCACGGCGTAATCCGGCCGCGCGCCCGCCTTGCCGTCCGGCGTATAGGCGTCGTCGTGGCGGAGGCGCTTGGAGGCGGTGTAATGGTTGACCATCGAGTCCATCGCCCCCGAATTGACGGCGAAATACAGGCGCGGGGCGCCGAGTTTCCGGAAATCGCGGAGGTCGTCCCGCCAGTTCGGCTGGGGTACAACGGCAACCCGGTAGCCCCATTTCTGGAGCCACCGGGAAATCACGGCCGTCCCGAAGGACGGATGGTCGACGAACGCGTCGCCCGTAAAGAAGATGACGTCGATATAGTCCCATCCCAGGGCCTGCACCTCCTTCACGGAGGTCGGGATCATCGGCGCCTTTTCCATCGCTACATCCGGTCCGGGAGTCCGATGCCGAGGAGGTCCGTCGCCTTGACGAGGGTATCGGCGAGGGTCCGGATCAGCACGAGACGGAACCGCAGCAGGGCCGGGTCCGGCTCCTTCAGGACCGGGGTGTCGTGGTAATACTGGTTGAACTCCTTCGCGAGGTCATAGGCATAGTTCGCCACGACCGCCGGGCTCAGGGCGGCGCCGGCCTCGGCGACCTTGCCGGGGAACAGGCTCAGGAGCTTGATGAGGCGGATTTCCTTCGGGGAAGGAACGATGTCCTTCCCGATGTCCGCCGTAGAGAAGGCGATGCCCTGTTCCGCCGCCTTGCGCAGGATCGAGCGGATACGGGCGTGCGTGTACTGGATGAAGGGACCGGTATTGCCGTTGAAATCGATGGATTCCTTCGGATTGAACAGCATCGTCTTCTTCGGGTCCACCTTGATAATGAAATACTTCAGGGCCCCGAGGCCGATCATCCGGTAGAGGCGCTCCCGCTCCTCGGCCGGCACGTCTTCAAGCTTGCCGCTTTCCTCCGAGGTCCGCTTCGCCTCCTCGTACATGCGCTGGATCAGGTCGTCGGCATCGACCACCGTCCCTTCGCGGGACTTCATCTTGCCTTCCGGCAGCTCCACCATCCCGTAGGAAAGGTGGTAGATGCGCGAGGCCCAGTCGAAGCCGAGTTTGCCGAGGATGAGTTTCAGGACCTGGAAATGGTAATCCTGCTCATTGCCGACGACATATACGTGGGAGTCGAGGCCATAGGTGGCGAAGCGCCGCTCGGCCGTCCCGAGGTCCTGCGTGATATAGACGGAGGTACCGTCACCGCGGAGGACGAGCTTGCGGTCAAGGCCGTCGGCGGTCAGGTCGCACCAGACCGACCCGTCGGCCTCGCGTTCGAAGACGCCTTCCTGCAGCCCCTTCTGGACCAGTTCCTTCCCGAGAAGATAGGTCTCGGATTCATGGTCCACCTGGTCGAAGGTGATGCCGAGGGCGGCATAGGTCTCGTCGAATCCCTGATAGACCCAGCCGTTCATCATGGACCAGAGCGCACGCACCTCGGGGTCGTTCTGTTCCCACTTGACGAGCATCTCATGGGCCTCCTTCAGGCTCGGGGCCTGCTTCTTGGCCTCCTCCTCGCCCATACCTTCCGCGACGAGCTGCGCGACTTCCGCCTTGTAGAGTTTGTCGAAGGCGACATAGCAGTCACCGACAAGGTGGTCGCCCTTGATGCCCGTGGATTCCGGCGTCTTGCCGGCGAAGCATTTCTGCCAGGCCAGCATCGATTTGCAGATATGGACGCCGCGGTCGTTGACGATCGTGGACTTGATGACCTTGTTGCCGCAGGCCTTCAGCAGACGCGAAACGGAGTCGCCGAGCAGGTTGTTGCGGATGTGTCCGAGGTGGAGCGGCTTGTTGGTGTTCGGGGAGGAGAACTCGACCATGACCGTCTTGCCGGTCGGGGGGAGCTGGCCGAAATCCGCGTCCGAAGCGATTTCCGCGAAGAGTTCGTCCCAGTACACGGCCGAGAAGGACAGGTTGAGGAAACCCTTGACGGAATTGAACGCGGCGATTTCGGGCACATGCTCCACCAGATAGGCTCCGATGGCGTTGCCGGTCGCCTCGGGGGCGGCATGGGAGATGCGCAGAAGCGGAAAGACCACGAGCGTGTAGTCTCCCTCAAACTCCTTGCGGGTAACGGCGACCTGGAGGGTTTCCGGCGCCACTTCCGCGGCGTACAGGGCCCGGATGGCCGCTGCCGCCTGCTGCTGGATAAACGCTTCCTGGGTCATATCCTAGCCGAGATAATCCTTCAGGAGCTTGCTCCGGTTCGGGCTCTTGAGCCGCCGGATGGCCTTTTCCTTGATCTGGCGCACCCGCTCGCGGGTCAGGCCGAAGCGCTCGCCGATCTCCTCGAGGGTCATCTCCTGGCAGCCGATGCCGAAGAAGGACTTGATAATTTCGCGCTCCCGGTCCGTCAGGGTCGAGAGGGCGCGTTCGATCTCGGTGTTGAGCGACTCGTTGACCAGGCCGCGGTCGGCGCTCGGGGAGTCGTCGTTCGGCAGGACGTCGAGCAGGGAGTTGTCCTCCCCTTCCACGAACGGGGCGTCCACGGACACGTGGCGTCCGGAAACGCGGAGCGTGTCGGAGATCTTGTCCTTCGGGACGTCGATCATCTCGGACAGTTCCTCGTTGGAGGGCTGCCGCTCGTTTTCCTGTTCGAATTTGGAGAGGGCCTTGTTGATCTTGTTCAGGGAGCCCACCTGGTTGAGCGGGAGCCGCACGATGCGGGACTGCTCGGCCAGGGCCTGGAGGATGGACTGCCGGATCCACCACACCGCATAGGAGATGAACTTGAAGCCACGGGTCTCATCGAACTTCTCCGCCGCCTTGATCAGGCCGAGGTTGCCCTCGTTGATCAGGTCGGGCAGGGAAAGTCCCTGGTTCTGGTACTGTTTCGCCACGGAGACGACGAAACGCAGATTGGCCCTCGTGAGTTTCTCGAGGGCCTTCTGGTCACCCTTGCGGATGCGCTGGGCAAGTTCCACTTCCTCTTCGGGAGTCACCAGTTCCTCGCGGCCGATCTCCTGGAGATACTTGTCCAGGGACGCGCTCTCGCGGTTGGTGATGGACTTGGTAATCTTTAATTGTCTCATTGATACGTTGTTTCCTAATCCTTGCCGAAGCCGAAGTAGGAAGCCTTGCCGTTTTCATCCACCCCCTGGATGAAGACCGACCGCTTCGCCTTCCGGGCGATGGCAATCACATCTTCGGGTTTCGAAACGGGTTCGTCGTTGACGTAGGTGATGATGAATCCGGCTTTCGCACCGGCATCCGCCACCTTGCCCTGGCCGACGGAAACGATTTCCACGCCTCCCTTCAGGCCGAACATCCGGAGCGTTTCCGCATCCGCCGCCTTCAGGGCGGCACCGTAGAAGGCCGTCGTACCATCGACGTTGACCTCACCGGTCGTGGCGTTGGCGGACTGGAAGGTCACTTCCACCGTATTCTCCTTACCGTCACGGATATAGGTAATCTGGGCCTTGTCGCCCGGATGGTAGCTGTTCACCTTGGCCTGCACGGACGCACCGTCCGTCACCTTTTCCCCGTCGATGGCGATGATCACGTCGCCCTTCCGGAGGCCGGCCGCATCGGCGGCGCTCCCCTTCGAAACCTCGTTAATATATACGCCCGTCGCGGAAGAAAGTTTCATTTCCCTGGCAACTTTGTCGTCCACCGGTGACATCATGATGCCGAGGAGGGCGCGCTTGACGGAGCCGAAGTCGATCAGGTCGTCCACCACCTTCTTGACGATGTTGACCGGAACGGCGAAGGAGTAGCCGCTGTAGGAGCCGGTCTGGGAGATGATGGCAGTGTTGATGCCCACCAGTTTGCCTTCCTTGTTGACGAGGGCGCCGCCGGAGTTGCCCGGGTTGACGGCCGCATCGGTCTGGATGAAGGATTCGATCTTGAATTCGCCGGTGGTGTTGGGCATCGAACGGCCCTTGGCGCTGACGATGCCGGCCGTGATGGTGGAACGCAGGTACTGGGACAGCGGGGAACCGATCGCAAGGACCCACTCACCGAGGCGCAGCTTGTCGCTGTCGCCGAACTCGATGACCGGGAGGTCCTGCGCGTCGATCTTGATCAGCGCGACGTCCGTGGCCGGGTCGGTCCCGATGACCGTCGCCTCGTAAACCTTGTTGTCATAGAGGGTTACGTTGACTTTCGTCGCATTCTCGACGACGTGGTTGTTCGTCACGATATAGCCGTCCGGGCGGATGATGACGCCGGAGCCGCTCCCCTTCTGCTCACGGGACTGCGGCTGGCCGTACTCGTCGCCGAAGAAGAAACGGAAGAACGGGTCGATCTGCTGGTACTGCTGCCGCGAACGGACCGTCACTTCGACATAGACGACAGCCTGGACGGCGTTCTCCGCCGCATAGGTGAAGTCGGGATAATCGCTTTCTGCCAAATTGACAGTCCGGTACTCGACCGTGCTGCCATGTTCACCGGCCGCGTTGTTCATGAGACCGCCGGTATTCGTGGCCTTGACCACGCCATAGGCCGTCAGTCCGCTCAGCAGGACGGACAGAAGGACCACAAGAAAACCTCTTTTCATAATACACGTAGTTTGATTTGTTCCAAGCAAAACGGACGGCACCGCAGCACGGCGGCCGGCCGGGGACAAAATTTTCAAAATATATGCCAGTTGCACGGAAAAAATCCGTATATTTGTGCATTGTGACACTGATGACAAACAAAGACGCGATATGAAATTCAGCATTTCCAGCACCGACCTCCTGAAAGGGCTCATGGATGTTTCCAAGGCCATCCCGACCAAGTCCGCCCTTCCGATCCTCGAGAACTTCCTTTTCGTCCTGAAAGACGGCCGGCTCCAGATCACGGCTTCCGATTCCGAGCTGACGCTCCGGACCGAGATCGCCGTGGAAACGGCCGAAGAGGGCGGCAGCATCGCCGTCCCGGCCCGCCATACCGTCGACCTCCTGAAGGAACTGCCCGACCAGCCCCTGAAGATCCGCACCGTCGGGGAGAGTTCGTTCGAATGCAGCTGGGCGAGCGGCAACTCCGTCCTCCCCTACTTCCCCGCCGACGACTATCCCGAGATCAAGACCGCCGGGCAGGACGCCCAGACCGTCGAGTTCCCGGCCCAGAGCCTGGTCGACGGCATCGCGGGGACCGTCTATGCCACCGCAGACGACGAGATCCGGCCGGCCATGAACGGTATCTTCTTCGACATCGAGCCCGCCTCGACGACCCTCGTCGCCTCGGATTCCCACAAGCTGATCTGCTATACCACGAATGACGTAAAGGCGGCCGAGAAGGCCTCCTTCATCCTCCACAAGCGCCCCGCGGCCGTCCTCCGCTCCATCATCGGCAAGGACGTCGACACCGTCACCGTCACCTTCGACGGCAGCACCGTCGTCTTCACCTTCGGCGCCACCACGATGGTCTGCCGCCTCATCGTCGGCAAATACCCGAAATACCGCGACGTCATCCCGACCAGCAACGCCAACATCCTCAAGATCGACCGCACCCTCCTGCTGAACACGGTCAAGCGCGTGGCCGTCTGCGCGAACAAGGCCTCGAACCACATCAAGTTCGACCTCAAGCAGGGCCAGCTGGAAGTGTCCGCCCAGGACCTCGGTTTCGCCCTGGCCGCCTATGAGAAGATCGCCTGCGACTATCAGGGCGACGAACTCACGATCGGCTTCAAGTCCAGTTTCCTGACGGAAATCCTCTCGAACATGGGCTGCGACGGGATCGTCGTCAAGTTCGCCGATTCCCGCCGGGCAGCGCTGATCCTCCCCTCCGAGGAAGAGGCGGAGAGCGAGAAGATCTGCGGCATCCTCATGCCGATCATGATCTAGGATCCCTGCGTATGGAACTGAACCTCAAGCGGCCGCTGCTCTTTTTCGACATCGAGAGCACCGGCCTGAACATTGCGACCGACGGCATCATCGAACTCAGTTTCGTCAAGGCGTTTCCAGGCGAGGCCAAGCCGCGCGTCAAGACCTGGAAGATCCGCCCGTGGGACCTGGAGAACAACCGCGTCATCCCCATCAACCCCAGCGCCTCCGAGGTCAACGGCGTCAAGGACGAGGACCTCGTGAACGAGAAGAAATTCATCGAACTGCTCCCGGAGATCGCCGAATGGCTCCGCGACAGCGACCTCGCCGGCTTCAATTCCGCCAAGTTCGACCTGCCGCTGCTCGCCGAGGAGATCGAGCGCTGCCGGGCCTACTGCACCCGCAGGGTCCGTGAACTGACCCGCTCCGCCGCGTCGCTCGACCCGGCCGCGAAAGAGAAGGCGGAGAAGCAGCTCGCGATGGCGAAGAAGACGCTCGCCTGCATCGAGTCCGTGGACCTGCACGACGGCCGCATGGTCGATGTCCAGAACATCTACCACCACATGGAGCCGCGCAACCTCCGCGCCGCCTACCGCTTCTACTGCGGGGGCAAGGATTTTGAGAACGCCCACACGGCCGAGGCCGACACGCTGGCGACCTACGAGGTCCTCAAGGCCCAGCTCGACCGCTACGCCGAGCCGTCCGAAGACCGCCAGGAGGTCCTGAAGAACGACGTCGCCGCCCTCTCCCGGATCGGCAGCCGGGGCCGCAGCGTCGATTTCGCCGGACGCCTCGTCCTGGGCGACGATGACGAGCCGGTCATCAGTTTCGGCAAGCACAAGGGCAAGACCGCCCGCTTCATCTGGGAGACGGAGCCCGCCTATTTCGCCTGGATCGAGAACGGCGACTTCACCCTGGACACCAAAGCCCAGTTCGCCAAACTCAAACACCGCTTCGAACAGGAGCGCAAGGCGGCCCGCGACGCCCGCCAGGCCGAACTCGACCGGCCTGCCACCGACGACGAACTCGCCTCGCTCCGCAGCAAGTTCTCCACCGGGAAACTCTTCTGAATCAGCGCTTTCAACTTACAGAATTCCGGCAGCAACTGTTCCTGAACCGTCGGCTCCGCCGACCCCTCCCACAAGTGGGCCCCTCCCTCTTTAGTGCCGAGGGTGGCATAGGTTCCGGAACAGTTGCCGCCGGAATTCAGCGCACTTCCAAGTAGTAATGGAGGCTGTCGGCGGGGACGGGTGACGTACCCTGGCAGGCAGAGAAGATGGCGCAGAGGTCCTCGAGGATGAGGTCGGGGCGGGCCGCGCCGCTCTCCCAATAGTCGTTGCCGCCGCCCGGAGTCTGGCGTAAGGTATTGTTGTAGACAGATTTGGCGAGGACGGGGAAATCGGCGAAAAGCGGATGGACGCTGCGAAGCTGGTCCTTCGTGCGGCACCAGCCGGGGTGGAGCCAGCAGTCGGCATCCGCCGCGAGGGCGAACGCCTCCTCCACGCTGACGGTGGAGGATTCCACGCCACGCGCCGCTCCGAGGATCTCGCCGCCGGCATCCCGGACCAGTTGCGAGAGGAAATTCGCATCGCCGGGGATGAACCACTGATCCCCGTACGGGATGTTCATGAGGACCTTCACCGGGCGGGCCGGGTGGCGGACGCGGGCGAGATAGCGGTCCCGGACGGCGGCGAAGGCGCTGTCCGCTTCCGCGCGGCGGCCGGCGAGGGCGCCGAAGAGGCGCACGTATTCCGCCCGGGCAAGCGGGCTGCTTTCCAGATGGTCATACAGGACCAGGACGCGGATGCCGAGGGACCGGAGTTTCTGAATATAAGGCGGTTCCGCCGATGAAACCGTGTAGGTCAGGAGAAGGTCGGGGCGGAGGGAGAGAATCCCCTCGTAATCGGGCTGGGCCTCATACCCCACCTCACGGGCGCGCATCCGGACCAGCGAATCGGACACGAAGCCGAGTCCGGAAACGCCCCGGACAAGGGAATCGGCCCCGAAGGCCGAGAGGCAGCCGACATAGGAGGTGGACATGCAGACCAGGCGGGAAAACGGCCGGTCCGTCCGGACGGTATCCCCGGACTCCGCGAAGGGGGAACCGACGACGACCGTCGAATCCGTCAGGGAAAACCAGCGGGCGTATTCCACCCCATCCCGCCCGGAAAAACCGGATGGACGCGTGCATGAAAATGCAAAAACAAGGAATATTATACAAAAACTCCGTTTCATCCGCCATTTTTTTTCAAATTTAGGATTTTTTTCTTATTTTTCGTTTTTGAAAGGAAATCACACCCCGCATGGAACCGAATAACCTGGTAAAACTGATGGACAGCGGCCTCGCCCGCTTCCACCTGAAGGCCGGCCCCGAAGCGGCGCTGGACCATGTCCAGGCAGCGCTGGAAAAGGAAGGCGGCCGCGTCACACGAAGCGGCAGGACGGAACTCATCCTCGACAATTCCGACGCCTGGCGCTGGCGTTTCATTACCGCGAAAGTGGAAGAATCCGACGTGGCCGGCCTTGCCGGTGACGAACGCGCCTATGCCGTCCGGTTCAAGGAAGCGAACAGCAACACCCGCCTCCGCACCCTCGCGATGATCATCCTCACCGTCATCCTCCTTTTCGCCGCCGGGTTTCTACCCTGGCGGTGGTGCCGCATTGCGGGCGCAATCGCGGTCATCATCGCCTGCCTGCTCCTGCTGTTCTCACCCGACGAAGGCTGCTACCGCCGCATGCAAAGAATCATCAAAAACCTCAACGAATAACATGATTGTCAAGAAAATAGCCTACGACGGCCGTCCGGCCGCCGAAGTCCCCGCCCTCCTTGAGGCGGCCGGCATCCCCTGGAACAGGATCGAAAGCGACACCTGGAAACGCTCGGACGACAATCCCGCCGTCCGTTTCCGCATCGCCCACTGCGGCGACCGGATCCTCCTCCATTTCCATGTCGAGGAGCACGAGGTCCTCGCCGCCGCGGCCGAGGACAACGGCCGTGTCTGGGAGGATTCCTGCTGCGAATTCTTCCTCTCCCCCGACCGGAACAAGGTCTATTACAACTTCGAATGCAGTTGCATCGGCAAACTGCTCCTCCACGGCGGCCATGTCGACACGGAGCGCAGCAACGCCCCCGAAGCGGCCTACAAGGCCGTCGAGCGGTGGAGCAGCCTCGGCAGCGAGCCGTTCGAGAGCCGGAAGGGCGATTTCAAGTGGGACCTCGTCGAGATCATCCCTGCCGATGCCCTCTTCCTCCATGCCATCGAACGCTTCGACGGGCGGGAAATGGCCGCCAACTTCTACAAATGCGGCAACCACCTGGAGAAATGCCACTTCCTCTCCTGGGCCCCGATCGACCTTCCCGCCCCCAACTTCCACTGCCCGCAATTCTTTGCGACACTGGAATTTGAATGATAATTGAATTTTTTTATTAACTTTGCCACTGGTTAATTAGTAGTTGCAGCATAAAACTATACGCCTATGAGCATACACAGGCTACTCACCGCCCTTTCCGCGGCCCTGTTCCTGTTTTCCGTGCTTCCCGCGCCCGGCCAGACGAATACGCAACTGTCCGAACCTGTCCAGAAGACAAAGAAAGACATCTTCGGAAAGGTGACGGACAACGCCGGGGAACCGGTCCCCGGAGCCTTCGTCTTTTTCCAGGGACGTGCCGGATCCACGCACGGAGTCTCAACGGACCCGGACGGCAACTATTCCATCACGTATCCCGATGCCACGCGGGAAATCGCCCTCGTCTTCCAGTTTATCGGACTGGAGACGCAGGAACGGAAGGTATCCGGTCCCGGCCGTCTCGACGTCGTGATGACCGCCGACAACACGCTCGACGAAGTGGTCGTCGTCGGCTACGGCCTCGCCCACAAACGGGAAGACCTCGTCGGCTCGGCCTTCCAGGTCACCAACGAAGACCTCAAGTTCAAGCCGGCCGCCCGCGTCGACGACATGCTTGCCGGCGTGGTTCCGGGCATGAGCGTCATCGAAGATACCAGCAACGGTCGTCCGAGCGTGAAGATCCGCATCCGCGGAGACGGCTCCCTGTCCGCCTCCAACGAACCGCTCTGGATCATCGACGGCGTCCCGATCTACAACGGCGGCAAGAGCAACTACATCACCGGCGCCAACCAGACCATCAGCCCGATCTCCTTCATGAACCCGGACGACATCGAGTCCATGACGGTCCTCAAGGACGCCTCGACCGTCGCCCTCTACGGTGCCGACGGCTCCAACGGCGTCATCCTCGTCACGACCAAGAAGGCCCAGTCCGGCGCCTTGTCGGTCAACGCCTCCGTCCGGGTGGGCTACACCGACATCGACCCCTCCACGCGCCTGAAATACCTCGACGCGGAGGGCTGGATGAAAGTGGCGAAGGAGGCCTGGGTCAACTCCGGGCG
>JAEEGL010717794.1_pt1 | contig 16010 bp, 7 predicted proteins | sample 9134231 | NCBI WGS metagenome assembly JAEEGL01 (sample SAMN16246548, study PRJNA631951) | gut metagenome | biome: gut microbiome; feature: rumen; material: fiber-attached | host: Bos | place: Iran: Karaj | collected 2018-10 | reverse complement strand
TTCTTCTCAAATGCTGCAGCGAATATCCGGCAAACTGGGCGGATATGCATCTTGCAAATATTCCCGATATGAAGGAAAGATTCGGAACACATGTCGGTCTTTCCGATCACAGCCCCGGGAGCTGCGCGGCGGTTGCGGGTGTTGCACTCGGAGCATGCGTGATCGAAAAACATGTAAAGCTTGCGGGCATTAACAGTGCGGATTCCGATTTCAGCATGACGATCGAGGAATTCGGACAGATGGTCACTGACGTAAGAAATGCTAAGAAAGCAATCGCCGGTCCCGATTACGATCTGACCGAAGGCGAGAAAAACTCAACGGTATTCAGACGCAGTATTTTTGCAATCAAGGATATCAAAGCGGGAGATAAATTCACGGAAGAGAATATCCGTGTCATACGTCCCGGATACGGTATCGCTCCCAAGCATTTCAGGTCGCTTTTGGGAAACACTTCCGTAAGGGATATTAAGCGCGGGGAACCGCTCACGGAAGGCGATATCGGAAAATGAAGATACTCTTATTAAGTAACAATGACAATGTAAATGCCCTGAAGAATAAGCTGATTGATATGGGAGAAGATGTAGTTCTGTATCATGACAAGGTTACCGCCGGGTTTGTTAAGGAGCTGGATCCGGGATTTGTTGTTGTTTACAATTACAGATCGATCATCAAGGAGGATGTTATTGGCCTGCTCGGAAACAGGATCATTAACCTTCATACTTCTTTACTTCCTTGGAATAAAGGTTCGTCTCCAAATATCTGGAGTTTTATAGATGATACTCCGAAAGGAGTCACGATTCATCGACTTGAAAAGGGACTGGATACCGGCAAGATACTTCTTCAGAAAGAACTATTCTTTGATGAGGAAAAAGAAACCTTATGTACGACTTATGAAAAGTTAAACGAGGAAATAGTTTCTCTTTTGTGTGACAACTGGGAGGACATAAAAAACGGTAAGATACCGCTTAAGGATCAGGAGGCAAACGGTACTTATCACAGGACTGCGGATCTTGAAGCGATACTCGGCGGCAGAAAGATAGATTATTCCATGACCGTCAAGGGTTTTAAAGAATTCATAGCTGAATGCAGGAAAGAAAAAAAATGAAAGTTGCAGTTATAACCGCACGCGGCGGAAGCAAAAGAATACCCAGGAAGAATATCAAGGAATTCTGCGGAAAGCCCATACTTGCATATTCCATTGAGGCGGCCCTGGGAAGCGGTGTATTTGACGAGGTTATGATCTCGACCGAAGACGATGAGATTGCAGAGATTGCCGTCAAGTACGGAGCTTCGCTTCCTTTTAAGAGAAGCAATGAGAATGCCGACGACCACAGTACCACGGTCGATGTAATGTGCGAGGTTCTGGACAGTTATGAGAAACTCGGCAAGCATCCCGATATGATGTGCTGCATTTATCCCACGGCTCCCTTTGTGACCGCGGAAAAGCTTAAGACGGCTTACGGGCTTTTCGAGAAAAAGGGTGCAAATGCCGTTATTCCCGTTGTAAGGTTTTCTTTTCCGCCTCAGCGGTGCTTTATAGAAAATGACGGCTTTATCGAGTATAAGTGGAAGGAGTACCAGTTTTCAAGAAGTCAGGATCTCGAGCCCTTCTATCACGATGCGGGTCAGTTCTATTTGATCAGGAGTGATGTGATGAAGGAAAAGCACACTCTTGTGCCGGACAAAACGGTTCCGCTCATTCTGGATGACATGGAAGTACAGGACATAGATACTTTGGATGATTGGAAGATAGCTGAGATAAAATATGGTATAATATCACGGTAATATTTTTCTGTTTGAGGGGACGGAAGGTGCACTGTTTTGGGCAAGCACGTTAAAAAAAGTTCAACAAATGAAGTGGGGAGAATAAGTCGTGTGGCTCTGGTTTTCGCCGGGGTTATCATTAACGTTCTTCTTTCATATTTTATGAACGGACTCGGACTGCCGCTCTTTCTCGATACGGCGGGTACGATCGCGGTCACTGTTCTCTGTGGCCTTGTTCCGGGCATTTTCGTTGCCATACTCACCAATGTCGTATGTCTTTTCTTTAATCCCTATGCTATGTATTTTGCATTCATCAATGCATTCATAGCTGTTTTCACTGCCTATTACACTGGCAGGTATTCCCTTAAAAAACTCAGCAAGTTTATATTGTTTGTTCTTTCGCTTTCTCTTTTTGCGGGAGTCGTCAGTTCTCTGGTTCAGTGGCTTATCTTCGGCGGTCCCCAGCATAATCTCATGTACGATATGGCGGCCGGAATATCGGGTGCATCCGATATGTCTATGTTCAATGCATTCTTTATCACAAATATCCTTTTGAATGTCCTTGATAAAGGAATAACAGCATTATTCGTACTGGGACTGATCGTTGTCATTCCTCAGAAATTCATAGATACCCTTAAGGCTGTCGACTGGAGGCAGAGACCTCTTTCCGAATCCGAAAAGACCGCGATCAAAAAATGGAAGAGAAATGTCAGTCATTCGCTGGAGTCCAGGATATATTTTACTCTCATTATCGTATGCCTTTCACTTGTGGTCATCATCGGAATTGTAGGTTACAGGCTTTTCTACAACAGTGAGAAAGAAGAAAGAACGGAATGCGCATGGAATGCCGCAAGATTTACGGCGAGCCTGATCGACGGAGACAGGATAGAGGATTATTTAAGGCTCGGAAAGGATGCGCCCGGATATCAGGAAATAGAAGATATGATGTATCAGATAAGGGATTCGGTCGGAGGCATCAAATATCTGTATGCACATACCATTGATTCAAAGGATTGTGTATTTGTATTTGACCTTACATCTGTTGACGGAGATCCCGGATATATTCCCGGTGAAGTTGTGCCCGTGGAAGAAACTTTCGAGCCCTATCTGGATGATTTCCGAAACGGAAAGGAAGTCGGCCCCCTCGAATCCAATTCGATATGGAAGAGGGTCATCACTGTTTATGTTCCCGTCTTCAACAGTGACGGAAGGGCGGTATGTTATGTCGGCGCCGATGTTTCCCTTGATTATCTGATGGTAAACATTACCGAATACGCTTACAAGATCGGATTCATTGTCCTCGGCTTTGTAATGCTTTTCCTTGCGACTGCGATCAAGTTTACCAGATATTGTACCGCATATCCGATCAGATCGATAACGCAGTGTCTGGACGGATTCGTCAATGATGACGATTCCCAGGAACAGCTTGATGCCAATGTCAAAAAGCTCCGCAGGCTGAATATCAAGACGGACGATGAACTTGAAAAACTGTATCAGACTCTCTGTTCCATGACGGTCGATCAGGCTGAAACACTCAGGGACGTAAGAAGACTTTCCGATTCGACCGCCAAGATGCAGGACGGTCTGATCATTACAATGGCAAACATGGTTGAGAGCCGTGACTCCGATACCGGAGAGCATGTCCAGAAGACCGCGGAGTATGTACGTATCATATCCGAAGGTCTTAAGGCAAAGGGATACTATCCCGAAAAGATGACTCCCAAGTTTATGTCGGATGTTGTACGAAGCGCTCCCCTTCACGATGTCGGAAAGATCAACATTTCCGATAAGATCCTCAATAAGCCCGACAAACTGACGGACGAAGAATATGAGATCATGAAGACTCATACCACCGCAGGTAAAGAGATAATGGAACACGCCATCAGTACCGTTCAGGGCGGAAGTTATCTCAAGGAAGCAAGGAACATGGCGGCATATCACCATGAAAGATGGGACGGCAAGGGCTATCCCGAGGGTCTTCACGGTGAGGTTATTCCTTTGTCCGCACGTATCATGGCCGTAGCCGATGTTTTCGATGCACTTACCTCAAAGCGTATCTATAAACCTCCTTTCCCTCTCGAGAAGGCTGTCAAGATACTTGAGGAGGGTGCCGGAGTACAGTTCGATCCCAAGTGCGTCGAGGTCTTTATCAATGCTATGCCCGAAGTTAAGAAAGTACTGAGGAAATATAACCCGGATGTTTAAGCAGCTGCTTAAAAAAACTAATACGAAAAAGATCATCGCCTCGGTGTCGGCTCTGTTTGTTGCCGCATCCGTATGCGTATTTCCCGTTACAGTAAATGCAGATCCCGTTCATCTGTCGCATCTTACCGGCGGAGGATATTCTGCGTCCGGACAGATAAACGGAGCGGGATATTCCTCACAGATCTATGATGCATCCAACGGACTTCCCACTTCGGATGCCAATTACATTCTCTGCTCATCGGACGGATATATCTGGATCGGCGGATACAGCGGGATCATCAAATATGACGGTTCGAATTTTACCCGTATGGATACGTCGGGTGGTCTTACCAGCGGAAGGGGTCTCTTTGAGGATTCAAAGGGACGTATCTGGGTTGCCACCAATGATAACGGTGTTGTTGTCATAGACGGTGAGGAAAGCACTCATTTCACATATAAGGAAGGCCTTGCTTCATCCTCGATAAGATGCTTCGAAGAAGACGCAAGCGGTAATATCATCATCGGAACAACCGCAGGTCTTGCGTATGTGGATGAAGCACTTAAGCTCCATGTTATCGACGATGATACATTGAACGAAGAGACCGTTCTCAATATGTCCGCAGGTACGGACGGAACCATCTACGGTATCACAAAGAGCGGAGTGCTTTTCTCCGTATCAGGGTGCATGGTTACCGACGCATTTACCGGAGATAACAAAGGCTTCGATAAGATAACCGCGGTCCTTGCGGATCCTGAAGATGCAGATATCGTATATCTCGGCACTTCCGATGGAATCGTTTATCACGGTACCTTCGGAGATTCCGCGGCAAAAATGAAGGCAATGGATGCGGCACCGCTTTCCACCATTCAGTGGATCACCTACGCATGCGGTCAGCTCTGGGTCACCTCACAGAACCTGAGCGGTTATTTCGATGAAAAGGGTGTGTTCAGGACTCTGGACGATCTTCCCATGGACAGCGCCATTGAGATGATGACTGCCGATTATCAGGGTAACCTCTGGTATGCTTCATCGACACTCGGTGTAATGAAGGTCGTTACCAATAACTTTGTAAACATCACCAGGAATGCAGGTATAGAAGGCTATGTAGTCAATGCTACCGCTTTCCATAAGGGATTCTTATATGTCGGTACCGGAAACGGACTGTTCATTCTGGACCGGAACTGGCAGCCGATCGATAACGATCTGACCGAATTCATCGGCGATGCCAGGATCAGATGCATCAAAGAGGATTCGAAAGGAAATCTCTGGATCGCGGTCTATAATCATGATCTCGGAGTAGTTGTACAGACCGGGAGCGGTGAGATAATGAATTTCACCACGGCGGACGGTCTTCCCAGCAATGAGATAAGGTGCATTGTGGAAGCTTCGGACGGATCCATGCTCGTGGGATCAAACGGCGGTCTTGCATATATCAGTAACTTTGAAGTCACCAGAGTCGTCGGTGCATCCGATGATATCAGAAACACGGTATTCCTTACCGTTGCAGAGGGTAATTTCGGTCTTGTATACGTCGGAACCGACGGAGACGGTGTATACGAAATAGCTCAGGATCACGTTGTCAGACTCGGCCGTGAAGACGGTCTTACAAGTGATGTCATCATGAGGATCATTCATGATGAAGAGAGGGATGTTTACTGGATCATCACCTCCAACTCCATAGAATTCATAAGGGACGGACGTGTCCATGAGATAACATCTTTCCCCTATAACAATAACTATGATATGTACTTTGATGATAAGGGCGATGCATGGATCCTTTCATCGTACGGTGTCTATTGCGTAAAGATCGAGGATATGATCAATGACGATATCCGTGAATACGATCTCTACACAAATGCGAACGGACTTACATCAACACCCACCAGCAATTCCTACAGTGCCCTCGACGGATACGGTAATCTGTATATCTCGGGAAGGGACGGTGTAAGCTGCGTCAATATCAATAATTTCTACCGCGGTGATGTCGATGTTAAGGTTGCACTTGCTTCGATCTATTGCGATGACGAGAAGGTCATACCGGATGAGAACGGAAAATACATGATCCCCGCATCCGACGGTCGTATCGTTATCACGACCTCCGTTATGGATTATTCCATGACGAATCCGCTCGTACATATTTATCTGGAAGGTGCGGGAGATGACGGAATAACCGCTCCAAGAAATTCCATCACGCCGCTGGAATATACGAGATTAAAATACGGAAATTACACCCTCCATATTCAGATACTCGACAGCAGGACAGGACGTGTCCGTATGGACCAGACCTTTGATATAGTCAAAAAGCCCCGCTTCACGGAGCTTCTGATAATAAGACTTCTTTTGCTTGCCCTGCTTGCTCTTATTTCGGGCTTTGTCGTATGGAGGGTCGTTAAGATCACTCTGATAAGCAGGCAGTATGATGAGATAAGGAATGCCAAGGATGAAGCCGAAAGGGCGAATTCCGCAAAGAGCCGTTTCCTTGCCAACATGAGCCATGAGATCAGAACACCCATCAATACAATCATGGGTATGGATGAGATGATACTCAGGGAAGATGCCGCAGGCGTTCCCAAGAATTATTTCCTCAATGTCGTAAACTATGCGCTTGATATAAGGAATGCATCCGAGTCGCTTCTCGGACTGATAAATGACCTGCTCGATATGTCCAAGATCGAATCCGGCAAGATGCATCCCGTTGAGCTTGAATATGACGTACAGGAGCTTTTCCGTTCGATCGTCTCCATGATCCGTGTAAGGAGCATAGAGAAAGAGCTTTCATTTGATGTATGTATCGATGAGATCATGCCCACTCGTCTTTACGGTGATGCGGGCAAGATCAAGCAGATCGTACTCAACCTTCTTACAAATGCGGTCAAGTACACAGATAACGGCGGCTTCTCACTTAATGTATCCATCGAATCAAGAACGGACGATGAAGTTAACCTCAGACTCTCCGTAAAGGATACCGGCATAGGCATCAGGGAAGAGGATATGGATAAGCTCTTTACAGCTTATGAAAGACTTGATGAGGAAAAGAATTCCGGCATTCAGGGTACCGGACTCGGACTGGATATATCCAAGCGTTTCGCTCAGCTTCTCGGCGGAGATCTTGTTGTTGAAAGTACTTACGGTGAAGGTTCCGAGTTCATATTCACCGTGACCCAGAAGATCGTTGACGATAAGCCCATCGGTATATTCACCGAGCGTGAAGAGACCGGTGTCAAGGGACCTTATGTAGCACAGTTCGTAGCACCCGATGCTGATGTTCTCGTTGTTGACGACAATCCCATGAACCTCAGCGTTATCCGCGGACTGCTCAAGCCCACCAAGGTATTTGTCACGACAGCGGAGAGCGGAGAAGAGTGTCTGGAGAAGATCAAGACCACCAAGTTCAACGTTGTTCTGCTCGATCATATGATGCCCGGAATGGACGGCATAGAAACTCTCGAGAAGATAAGGGAAAACTATCCCGACCTTCCCGTTTACGCACTTACCGCAAATGCCACCGCGGGTGAGGATTTCTACAAATCCAAGGGCTTCAACGGATATCTGTCAAAGCCCATAGACAGTGAGACACTCGAAAAGACCATCATGCGTCATATCCCCGAGGAGATGATGATGAAGGTCGAAAAGAACGAGTATATCGAAGAACTTACCGAGATGCCCGAAGATATGCGCTGGATCTACGATACCGAGGGTGTCGATGCAGAAGAGGGCATCAGGAACTCCGGCGGAATCTCCCAGTACATATTCTCGCTGAATCTCTTCTTCGATACCATAGACGGCAACATCAAGGTGCTCAGGGATTCACTCGACAGCCAGAACATAAGGCTGTTTACCATCAAGGTACATGCTCTCAAGACCTCCGCAAGGATCATCGGTGCTCTCGATCTTTCGAACCTTTGCTACAGTCTTGAGGAAGCGGGTAATAAGCACGATCTGGATTATATCCTGGGTAATTCCGGAAAGCTAATGGAAGATTACGCCGGATTCAAGGAGAAGCTTTCAAGACTTAAGAAGGATGACGACGATGAGGGCAAGGAACCCATTCCCGAGGATGAGCTCAAGGGTGCATACGAAGCGCTCAGGGAATTCATTCCGCAGATGGATTACGATTCCGTAGAGATGATCATAGGTGACCTTAAGCAGTACAAGCTTCCCAAAGAGGATAAAGAAAAGATAGAACAGATCTCGTTACTTCTCAAAACATTTGACTGGGATAAGATGGAGGAACTTATATGATTAGGTCCAATATGATCCTTACAGGCGAAAAAGAATCCTTCATCGTGAGGGTGCTGATGAAAAAACTGAAGGATGCAAATGTTGAATGCACCTTTGTTCCTTTTGATATCAACAGTATCAATCCCGTTGTTGATGACAACACTTCTCTGATAGTTCTTTTCATGGAGGACGGTTACCAGCCTCCAAAGGATGTTCTTCATTTCCTTAAGGATCTTCTCGAGGAAAAGGATATCCGCATGACGGTGATAGGAGACCATACCGACGTTGCATTTGTAACCGACAATATGCCCGGCGATCTTATCTGCTCTACATTTTTCCGTCCCGTCGACAATGAGTTGTTCGTTAAGTCGGTTACCGAATATCTCAATAAGCTCGATTCCGGTGAGTTCAGAAAGAGCATCCTGATCGTTGACGACGATCCCGGTTATCTCGGACTGGTAAGGGAATGGCTCAGGGGAACATACAAGGTATATATGGCCAATTCCGGGCTGCAGGCGATCAAATGGCTCGGCAAGAACAAGGTCGATCTGATCCTGCTCGATCATGAGATGCCCATCACAAGCGGTCCTCAGGTTCTGGAGATGCTCCGTAACGATGAGGAAACCAAGTCGATCCCCGTCATGTTCCTTACCGGAAAAGGGGATAAGGAAAGCGTTATGAAGGTCGTATCGCTCCGTCCCGAAGGTTATTTCCTTAAGAATATCCAGAAAGCGGAACTGCTCGAAAAGCTGAACGAGTATTTCGTGCTTCATAAATAAGGTATCTGAAATGTTGGAATATTTAGTGGCTCATCAATTGAATATAATGATGTGGCTGAGCGGAATATGCGGCATGACAGCCGTGCTTCTGTTCTTTTCCAATGCGCTTTCGCGCAAAAGGAAATGGATCCTTATCCTGATGGAAATGACCGCTCTGTTCCTTCTTAGTTTTGACCGTTCCGCATACATATATGCCGGCGATCAGAGCTCCGTCGGTTATTATATGATCAGGATCAGCAACTTCCTGGTGTTCTTCCTTACACCGATGATCGTACTCAACCTGAATCTCTACATTTCCGACCTTATCGTAAATGAGGGTGAGTCTAAATCGCTTCCTCTCAGGGTCGTATGTGTAAATTATGCGACCGTTATCGGTATGATTCTTGTAGCTGTATATCACAATGGCGGTTTCTATTATTACTTTGATGAGAATAATTACTATCACAGGGGCCCGGGATTTATATTCTGTTATGCTGTACCTGTCGTCTGCTCCATAGTACAGTACACTGTAGTAAGGGAATTCAAGCAGTCGCTCAGTAAGTACATATACAGATCGGTCGTGCAGTATATATTCCTTCCCATCATATGCGGAATACTGCAGATGTTCATTGCGGACATATCGCTCGCAAATATGTCGATCACCGTCTCTTCCTTCATACTTTATGTATTTACCTACATAGATATAAACGATAAGGTTGAGCGTACGTTCACCGATGAGATGGCTGAACTTGTAAAAGAAAACAGATCTTCAAAGAGGCTTTTTGAGCAGACATCCCGTGCATTTATGAGTGCGGTGGATTCAAGGGACCGTTATACCGAGGGGAGATCTGAGCTTATCGCTGATTATTCAAGAAAGATCGCGGAGCTTGCCGGAAAGAGCGAAAAGGAATGCGAGGATATCTATTTTGCGGCGCTCTTCCACAATATCGGTGAGCTTACCGTTCCCGATTCACTTCTTCTTAAAAACGGAAAGCTGACGGAGGATGAAGAAAAGATCGTCCGTAACAGATATTTGGGCGGAAGTGCGATCCTCAAAAACGTTTCCGAATATCCCGGACTTGCACTTGCTGCAAAATACTGCCGTGAAAGATATGACGGAAGCGGTTATCCCGAAGGCCTTAAGGGTGAAGACATCCCCGAGGTGGCAAGGATAATCGAAGTTGCTGAGACATATGTCGATCTTATCAGCACCACAAGGGAACACAATCCCATCCCTAATCAGATCGTCAGGGAAGAGTTCATCAAAAATGCCGGCATTATCTATGATCCCGATTTTGCAAGGGATATGGTCAGCATCATCGATTCCGAAACGGAAGCGGGAAAGCACGAGCACGGTTCGGCGGATGTTCTTCTTGAAGAAACGATCAGCTGCGGAAAATACCGTGAGGAGTATTCCACGGGAATACGCGTAAACAAGAATAAGGTAAGGGTTTCGTTTAAGTGTGAAAAGCGCAGCGAAACGGGAGATTTTTCCGCTCCGTCCCTGATCCTGTTTGATTCATATGATAAGCGTGTCCATGACAATGCAAGAGCCATAGAAGAATACCATTATATCGAGTATGGTGAGCTCTGGTTTGACGATCACTTCATCCTTACCGATGCAAGAGCGATCAAAAAGACCGGAGAGAACTATGTAAAAGGCAGGGATCACCTGTCTATCGGAGAATATCTGATAAACGCGAGCAAGTATGAAGATCACGTTAAGGTTGTGCTTGAAAGCCTGGGCGGTTCTTACGAATACACGATAGTTCTTCCCGACAGTTCCAAGGCATTCTATTTTGCACTTACCGGTGAGAACTGCGAACTCAAGGATATAAAGGAAGAGATCCTTGAAGAAGAGACCGGTGAAAACGAGATCTCAAGGATCGAGGAAGTTAAAAGCTACATCGGAAGGATCGAATCCGATATACCGAATGTTCAGATCGACCGTCCCATGTCCGCATCAAGCGTCGGAGTGGAGCTTGAAGAAAAGAAACAGGTTATGTTCCATTCCATGTCCCTTCCCGGTTCCAACCTTGTATGGCATTGTCCCTATATCGCGATCTATTATTCCAAGGACGGAAAGTACAACGGAGAGGGTTACCGTGAATATGCTTTCATAAAGCTCAACGGAGAATGTAACAAAGAGGACGAGAAGATAGTCAACCGCTTTGTTATGAAGAAGTCACCTGACTTCCCCGGCTGGGATAAGTGGAAGGAAGCAAACAGAAGAGGAATCGAATATACCGTTTACTTCAACAGGAGAAGCAAATATATAACGATGTCCAGTGAGACGCTCGGTATAAGCGTTGAGAATACCACGACTCTTCCCGAGGATGCAGGCAAGGTTTACATGTGTATCACGGGTGACCAGGTTGCGATAACGGATATCAGGATCGATTAGTTCAGAATATAATGAACCCCCGCAGGATCATTCCTGCGGGGGTTGTTTTATCTTTCGGGTGCGGCACAGTTTGTTTCGCGTATCTTTCTCTTTGCCGCTTCGAGCATCAGTTTGATACGGTTGAGCTGGTTAACCTCGGAAGCACCGGGATCGTAATCGATTGCTACGATATTGGCACCGGGATGTGCATGCCTTATCGCCTTGATGACACCCTTTCCGACAACGTGGTTGGGAAGACATGCGAACGGCTGGCAGCAAACGATGTTGGGAACTCCGTCATGGATGAGCTCTATCATCTCGCCTGTAAGGAACCATCCTTCACCGGTCTGGTTACCGATGGATACGATGGGTTTGGCCAATTCTGCGATCTCTTTGATCGGTGTCTGGGGAGTGAAGTGCTTACTCTTTTTAAATGCCTTGGTGCATACGCCGCGAAGAGGATGCTCGATCGCCCAGATACCCAGATTGCAATATCTTTTTGCCTTCTTGCTCATTCCGAGCTCGTCAGCCTTATATACCTGGTTGTAGAAGCAGTAGAGCATGAAATCCATCAGGTCGGGAGATACAGCCTCCGCACCTTCGCTTTCAAGAAGCTCTACAAGATGGTTATTTCCCGAAGGGGAGTACTTAACAAGTATCTCGCCGACGATTCCTACCTTGGGTTTTACGAGATTTTCATCCACGGGGATCGCATCGAATTCCGTGATCATTTTCTTGCACATGCTGCGGAACTTGATGAAATTGGGTTTCTTTTTGGTTGAAAGGAATTCCTGGCATTCCTTTACCCACTTTTCGTGAACCGCATCAACCGATCCCTTCTCGAGCTCGTAAGGACGCATGCGGTATACGCATCTCATGAAGATATCACCGAAGGTTGCACCGAGTGCGAGCCTGTAGATCATATCGAGGTTGATATTAAATCCGGGATTAACTTCGATTCCGCCGAGGTTGAGTGAGATAACAGGTATTTGCTCAAGACCTGCTTTCTTGAGTGCTCTTCTTATGAATCCGATATAGTTTGTCGCCCTGCATCCTCCGCCAGTCTGGGTGATGATGAGTGCGGTTTTGTTGACATCATACTTACCCGATTCGATAGCCTGCATAAGCTGGCCGACTACGAGAAGGGAAGGATAGCATGCATCATTGTTGACATACTTAAGTCCGGTATCGATCGCATTCTTATCGCTGTCGTCGAGAACAACGAGATCGTAGCCCGCAGATCTGAATGCGGGTTCGAGTACATCAAAGTGGATGGGAGACATCTGAGGACAGATGATGGTGTAGTTCTTTCTCATCTCCTCGGTGAACTTGACCTTCTCGATATTGGTGGGTCTTGTCACGTGGGTCTTACCCTGCTTTTCCCTGACCTTGATGGCGGAGATAAGGGATCTTATACGAATTCTTGCTGCACCGAGGTTGTTGACCTCATCGATCTTAAGACATGTATAGATCTTGTCGGAGCCGGAGAGTATGTCGTTGACCTGGTCGGTTGTGACCGCATCGAGACCGCATCCGAAGGAGAAGAGCTGGATGAGGTCGAGGTTGTCGACGGTGCGGACGTATGAAGCCGCAGCATAGAGTCTTGAGTGGTACATCCACTGGTCCATTACGATAAGAGGTCTGTCCACATTGCCGAGATGCGAGATGGAGTCCTCGGAAAGAACCGCGATATCATAGGATGTGATCAGGTCGGGAATTCCGTGGTTGATCTCGGGATCGGTATGATAAGGACGGCCCGCAAGGACTATTCCGTGCTTGCCTGTTTCCTCGAGATATTTAAGAGCCTTCTCGCCTTCGATCTGTACGTCTTTTCTTGCCTTCGCAAGTTCTTCCCATGCTTCGCTTACCGCAGCATTTATCTCGCTTGCGGGAATCTCCTTGAATTCCTTTCTCAGAGCGTAGCCTATGGTCTCCTTTGATGAGAAGTTCATAAAAGGATTTCTGAACACAACCTTGCCCGTGGTTATCGCTTCGACATTATTCTTGATGTTCTCGGAATATGATGTGACGATGGGGCAGTTGTAGTGGTTACCTGCATCCTGGAATTCTTTTCTTTCATAGAAAAGAGCGGGATAGAAGATGAAGCCCACATTCTGTGCGATGAGCCATTCGATATGGCCGTGTGATATCTTAGCAGGATAGCACTCGGACTCGGAAGGAATTGATTCGATACCGAGTTCGTAGATAGCCCTTGTCGATGCGGGTGAAAGAACGACCCTGTATCCGAGTTTGGTAAAGAAGGTAAACCAGAAAGGGTAGTCCTCGTACATATTGAGAACCCTGGGAAGTCCGACGGTTCCTCTGGGCGCTTCGTTGAGCTCGAGGGGAACGTAGGAGAAGAGTCTCTTGATCTTATAGTCATATAGGTTCGGAACGCCGGTCTTGTTCTTGACACCGCCGATACCTCTTTCACATCTGTTTCCTGAAATGAACTGCCTTCCGCCGGTGAAGCGGTTGATGGTAAGCCTGCAGGCATTGGTACAGCCCTTGCACTTTGTCATCGATGTTGTGAACTCGAGATTGATGATCTCATCGAGAGAGAGCATCGTCGATTCGTAGCCATCTTCGTATCTATCCCTTGCGATAAGAGCGGCACCGAACGCACCCATGATACCTGCGATGTCGGGTCTTACCGCCTTGCACTGTGCGATGGTCTCGAAAGCACGAAGTACGGCATCGTTATAGAAGGTTCCGCCCTGTACGACAATGTTCTTACCGAGTTCGGAAGCATCGGCAACCTTGATAACCTTGAAAAGTGCATTCTTGATAACGGAATATGCAAGTCCGGCGGAGATGTCCGCAACGCTTGCGCCTTCCTTCTGAGCCTGCTTTACCTTGGAATTCATGAATACGGTACATCTTGTTCCGAGGTCGATGGGATGGGGAGCAAAGAGTGCTTCCTTAGCAAAGTTCTCAACGGTAAAGTCGAGTGATTTTGCGAATGTCTCGATGAAGGATCCGCAGCCCGAAGAGCAAGCTTCATTAAGGAGGACGGAATCGACGGTGCCGTCCTTTATCTTGATGCACTTCATATCCTGTCCGCCGATATCGAGTATGCAGTCGACCTTGGGATCAAAGAATGCCGCAGCGGTATAGTGTGCAACTGTCTCAACCTCTCCGTCGTCGAGAAGGAATGCGGACTTTAAGAGAGCTTCGCCGTATCCGGTGGAGCATCCGCGTGCGATCCTTGCGCCTTCGGGGAGTTTTTCTTTTATTTCCTTTACGGATCTGATGGCGGTCTTTAAGGGACTTCCGTCGTTGCCTGAATAGAATGAGTAAACGAGCTTTCCGTTTTCATCCACCAGTGCGATCTTGGTGGTGGTGGAGCCTGCATCGATACCCATGAAGAGATTTCCGGAAGCTTCGGAAAGATCGCCCTTTTCGACCTTGGTCTTTTCGTGACGGGAGGTGAAGTCTGTGTACTCGCCTTCGTTTGCGAAAAGAGGATCCATTCTTGCAACTTCGAATTCCATCTTGATGGGAGATGCGAGCTTGCCTGTCATCTCTTCAAGTGAAATGCCGTTCTCGCCTTCGGTGCAGAGTGCGGAACCGATGGCTGCGAAAAGATGTGAATTATCCGTATTCATGATGTGCTCGTCATCGAGCTTCAGGGTACGGATGAATGCTTTCTTGAGTTCGGGAAGGAAGTGCAGGGGGCCGCCGAGGAAAGCAACATGTCCGCGGATCGGCTTACCGCATGCAAGACCTGAGATGGTCTGGTTTACGACAGCCTGGAAAATGGAAGCAGCAAGGTCTTCCTTGGTAGCGCCCTCATTGATAAGGGGCTGGATATCTGTCTTCGCAAATACTCCGCAGCGGGCTGCGATGGTATAGAGCGATTTGTAGCTTTCAGCATATTTATTGAGACCTGCGGCATCGGTCTGAAGAAGGGATGCCATCTGGTCGATGAATGAACCTGTTCCGCCTGCACAGATACCGTTCATTCTCTGCTCGGCATTACCGTTTTCAAAGTAGATGATCTTCGCATCATCACCGCCGAGCTCGATTGCGACATCAGTGCCGGGACAGAGAGTACGCAGTGAAGTCGATACGGCGATAACCTCCTGTGTAAAAGGAACACCGAGATGCTTTGCGAGGGTAAGACCGCCGGAACCGGTGATCATGGGATAGATATCAATATTTCCGAGCTTTTTATACGCGTCGTTAAGAAGGTCGCTCAGTGTTTCCCTGATGCGTGCGAAATGTCTCTTGTAGTCGGAAAAGAGAATGTTATTGTCTTTATCGATGAATGCAACCTTGACGGTGGTGGATCCGATATCGATACCGAGTCTTGCACTTCCGTCTGTTTTGCCGTTTAAAACCTCTGCCATTTCAACCTCAAAATCTGATGCGGGACTTGTCCGGTCCCTGTTTTGCATTTATTAAGTAAGAATTTTAGCTAACCTTGTCAATTATAGTGGCAATAGGGGGTAAAAGCAACTTTTTTTACCGCATTAAAGTTTTATTAAGCAGGACCCGCCTGCCTTGTTTAAAAGTGCGAAAAATGGTAAAATTTAACAGAATTTATAGATTTTTTTAGGAGATATCTGTCTTGAACAGTTTTAAGAATAAATTACGCAAGTTCGCCATACCTAATCTGACACTCTTGCTCATAGCAGGATATGTCGTCGGTTTTATGATTCAGATGGTAAAACCGGAGTTTATGTATTATCTTGCC
>JAEEGL015986826.1_pt1 | contig 16011 bp, 8 predicted proteins | sample 9134231 | NCBI WGS metagenome assembly JAEEGL01 (sample SAMN16246548, study PRJNA631951) | gut metagenome | biome: gut microbiome; feature: rumen; material: fiber-attached | host: Bos | place: Iran: Karaj | collected 2018-10 | reverse complement strand
GTCGGAGGAAACATCCCAGGCGTCGCCGCCGGTGAGGATATTGTCCGGATGCCAGGAGAAGGTGACGATGCCGCCCCGCTCAATGTGCTTCAGGGCGGCTTTCCGAATCAGGCCGAAAGGCACGCCGTCCAGGTTCTTGTCGGAGCCGTGTTCGATGTCTCCGAGGTCAAAGCCCATCACCATGGGATACTGCCCGCAGACATCCTTGATGTCGGAACGTTCCAGCGGGTCGTTCTCCCAGTCTTCCACGCACCAGGCGTGGCCGTAGGCGGGGTCGTCCTGATGCCCGTAGGCGATCTGGCCGGCGGCCGTCATTTCGCAGAGGCGTTTTACAAGCTGCTCCCGGGGCGTTCCGGCGGGCTTGGGGCTGCAGGCGACGCAGGCCATGGCAGCAAGCATGAGAATCTTTTTCATATCGATATCGTATCTTGGAACCCGGAGGGAGGGTCGGCCCCCTCCGGATTAATGCCGCTACTCCTCTTCCTTGGGATCGGGAACGGGAGCGTTGTCATGGATGGAACGGAGGGTGTAGCCTTCGGTCTGGTCCGTGAAGCCCTTCAGGCAGGCAGCGACAATCTGAGCGCCGAATTCGGCATCCAGGTATTCGCCGGTTCCGTGGTCAATGATGCCGTAGACTTCCTTGCCGTTACCGGTGGCGCCGTTGTCCCAGATGAAACCGCCCATGCCATAGGTGGCGGCGCACTTGCTCAGGTACTCCAGATAATAGAGCTGATAGCGCCGGCCTTCGCCCGGCTTGTGGTTGGCACAGCCGAACTCGCCCAGGTACACGGGGACATTGTTCTTCACATACTTCTCATAGAAGTCGTGGAAGAGTTGCTTCATGTAGTCTTCCTCGTAGCTGTCGTCGCCGTCCTTAATTTCACGCGTATTGCCCCACTGGGTATCTTTCGCCGTCTGGCAGAAGTCATAGGGCGTATAGTCGTGGATGCCCACCATCACATGACTGGCAGCGTCGGTCGGAAGCTTGAAGCCGTCGTTCAGGGTGAATTCGGGAGAGGCGCAGTAACCGGGAACACCCAGCCAGCGGGTGGCGTTGTTGCCGCCGGTGGCACGCACGGCGTCCACGAACTTCTGGTTCCAGCCGTTCAGGACATCGTTCATGCGCTTTTTGCCGTCTTCGGTGGTGTATTCGCCGCTGGAGCCCCAGTTGCCGTCGTTAATCTCATTGAAGGATTCGAACATAAGCCAGTCCCCTTCCTCCTTGAAGGCTTCGGCCAGCTGGGTCCACACCTTGTCAATCTCGTCCAGGATGGCATCGTTGTCAGCGCCGTTCTTGATGTTCAGCCACCAGCTGCTCTCGGCACCGTCGTGGTGCAGGTTGAAAATGGTGACCAGGTTGGCGTTGTGGGCATAAGCTACAATTTCCTTCAGGCGGGCCAGGCGGTCGGCATCCAGGGTATAATCCGGAGCCGGGCCGATGAGCTTGATCCAGGACACGGGGATGCGCACAGCGGTGATGCCCTTGGCAGCCACGCCGTCAAAGGTGGCCTGAGTGCACAGGGTGCCGGTCCAGGCATCTTCCTTAGGCATACCGTTGTCGTGGGCTTCCATCTCGTTGCCCAGGTTCCAGCCGAAGGCGATCTTCTTGCCCATGGCCACGGCGTCATTGGCGGGAAGCTCGGGCTCGGGAATGATGGTCTTCTTGGGCTGGTTTACGGTGAAGGTGATGGGGGAGGCCCCCTCACAGCTCACTGTGAGGGTTGCCACGCGGTCTTCATACGTACGGTTACTGGTGGTATACAGCCAGAATTTAATCTTGTACTTGTCGTACACACGGTCGCGGGTAGTGACCCATGCGGCGTCGCTGGTAACCACGGGACGGGCAGGCGAAGTGACCTCGAACACGTACCGGGCGCCCTTGACGCCCACCTCCATCGTGGGCTGGTCCACCGAGATGACGGTAGGAGGGACGATGGGTTCGGGCTTTTCCTCCGGCTTCTGGCAGGCCAGCAGCATGGCCGGCAGGATAGCGAGAATTGTCATATATTTTTTCATGTCGATTATCATTTATAGCGCATTAAATCTCGGGCATAACAAGAAGGCCGATAGAAGAAATCGTATAGCCGGTACCGCAAATCACAAGACCACCGGTCGTTGCCAGGTAATCCACATCTTCCTGCGTCAGGGTAACTACGTGGCCGCCCTCCTGCAAAGGAAGATTACCATCCTGGGCAAGACCCGCAAGGGAAGGAAGGGAAGCCCAGCTGCCATTACCGAAGCGGATGCAGCCGCCGGCATCATCAATGGTATAGTGAGCGGCGATGGCCGAGCCGGCCACAACGGAAGACCAGTCATAGCCACCCCATGAGAGGGCTGTCACGGCACCGCCACCCCAAGTAACGGTAGACGGACCGGTCCAGATAATGGTCTCCTGAGGAATCAATTCTACGAGCTGGATTTCCGTAAGGGTATAACCCGTACCACACACGACAAGTCCGCCTGTCGTGGCCAAGTAGTCAACATCCTCCTGCGTCAGCAACACGGCATGACCACCTTCCTGCAGCGGCAGGTTGCCATCCTGGGCAAGACCGGCAAGAGAAGGAATGGAAGCCCAGGAGCCATTGCCGATACGGATGCAACCGCCGGCATCATCAATGGTGTAGACGAGCTTCAGATACAAGCCTGCCTTCACAGTGGACCAGTCATAGCCACCCCAGGAAAGATCCGTTACGGCACCGCCACCCCAGGTAACGGTGGAATTGCCGCTCCAGATGGTAGTTACGATACGGTCGCCAGGATCAATGCTCACAGCATAGTCAAGCGTCCCGTTGTCAGACACCAGATGCAGGATGGAACCCTTCTTCACGCCATCGGGAACTGTAGCATACAGTTTTCCCGCGTTGACGACAAACTGGACTTCAATATCGTCAAACAGCACATGCTGCAGATGATCGGCGTTTTCGATGTCGGCCAGGAAAAGGTCTCCCACTTTGAACGTCTGACTGGGAACCGTTACCAGGAAGGCGGCAACGGGCTTGTCAACATCCAGTTCAAGGCCTTCCGCCTCGGAGCCGTTCGTCAGGTTCAGGACAAGATTGCCCTTGATGGCCGAAGTGGGCACCGCAACGGTGATGGCCGTTTCGGTCACATCCACATCCTCAACAGTCAGGTATTCCTCCTCTCCGACGGGGAAAGACACAGCGCTCACCAGGTCCAGATTGGTACCCTCGATGGTAACAGGAGAACCGGCCGAGGCAGGATTGGCGCTGAAACCGGTCACCACGGGTTTGACCAGGGTGATTTCGGCCGCAACGGTCTTTCCATTGGCCAGGGCCAGGGTGATATCGCCTTCCTGAGCTTTTGCAGTGACGGTAGCCGTAATCTTGCCGTCGGCATAGGTAAATTCAGCATCGGCCGAATTGGGGAAGCTGAGCCCCGTCACCAGATCCAGGTCGGAACCGGTGATGGTGATTTCGCCGCCATTTTTCACGGGAGCGGGCGTCACAGCGGAAACCACGGGGACCGTGGTGGCAATAGCGCCGGCCACTACCTCTACGCCGGAAGCCATGACCAGCACGACGTCACCGTCAGTGGCTTCGGCGGGCAGGTTAAACGTAAGAGATGTTCCGTCATTGGCGAGCAGGAAAGCCACGTCGCCGGCACCGGCCAGGCTCACGGCAGTGGTCAGGCCCAGATGATCACCGTTCACGGTAATCTTGGCACCGGCCTTGTATTCACCTTCTACGGTTCCGGCAGCGGTACCCACCTCAAAAGCGGTTTCCGTCTCTACCAGATTCAGGGTCTTGAGGAGAGCTTCCTCCTCTTCTTCCTTGAGATTCATGGCCGGAACCTTGGTCTCGTCCAGCGTTCCCAGTTTCAGTTTACCGGTCTGGGCCGTTGCAGGAACGGTCAGGCTGATCTCGTAGCGGGTGTGCGTTGCAAAATCATCTTCCGAGACGGTCACGTCTTCGGCAAAAATCACCTCCTTGATCAGATTCAGGTAATCACCCTTGATGGTGAGTACTTCGCCGGGATAGGCCTTGGCGGTGAAATCATCGATGGTAACAGGTTCATCGTAAGTAAGGATGGTCTTGCCGGTAAGGGTGGTTCCGTCGGAGAGTTTCAGTACCGGATAACCGGGAGCCGATGTCTCCTTGGGCACCTTGACGCGGATTTCGGAATGGGCACCGGCGCTGACCACCTGGATGTCGGTAATCACATTATCGTCGGGGATGGTGACAGACACCACCTTGTCCAGGTTGGAGCCCACGAAGCGGAGGGTTCCGCCGCGGACAACCGGCTGGGGGCCATAGGCCTTGAGGGCAACTACAGCAGAATCATACTGATCCGTATTCAACTCATTCTTGGCGCAAGCTGCTACCAGAACAGCCAGAACGGCCAGAATAGAAGCATAAGTAAATATCTTTTTCATAATCTTGCGTCTTTATTGATCGTTACGGACAGCACGGATGTTGTCAATCTTGATGATCGGATTGCATTCCTTGCCGGTAATGCCGCCGCCTAGCACAAAGATGTTGAAGCTGGCGAAATCCTTGTAGCTGGAGAACACATAGTCCGTGGCCTTGCCATCCTTGTCGAAGGAGAAGGAGGTGAGCGGAAGGGCAACGGTAATCCACTGGTCGCCGGTATCGAAGGAACCGGTAGCAGTCCAGGGACGGTAAAGCGCACGGCCCCACTTGCCGCAATCGGCATCCTTTCCATTGAAAACAAAAGCGTTCGGACCGGCTACCTTCTCGTAACCGTCGATGGGTTTGCCGCCCGTGAGGCTGTCGGAAGTACCGTTGAGGGATACCTTGTCAAAGCCTTCAAAGCAGATCTGCATGGCACCCGATTTCCAGGGATTGGACTTGGGGATGTACAGTTCGAACTTGAGCGTCATGTTCTTGTACTTGGTAAAGTCAACCAGATTGTACAGCGCGATGCCGTCACCGGAGGTGATGTTCTGGGGCTCATCCCAACTTCCGGCCCAGTACTCAAAGGAGAAGTTGCCGTCATCCCAGGAAGCGTCCTCGTCCAAAGTGACATCGGCGCCGCCCAGACGGACGAACTTGCCGGTGAGCGACGTCTCGTCCTCTTCAATGTCGCGGCCGTGCCAGCCGTGGTTGCCCAGACCGGTAGCGCCGTCAAAGTCGAAGAGCATGCCGCGGTCGTCGCACCACAGGAAAGGAGCCTTGGTCTTACCGTTGACCGTCTCTACATAAACAGGGTCTCTGGGAGAGATTCCCTCGGGAACCACAATGGTAGCCGTGCTCTGGGTGAGCGACTTCACAGTGGCCTTTTTGTCGCCAAAGTAAACAGCCATGGCCATGGAGGCGTCATCCAGGAAGTAATCGCCATAAATAACCGCCTCGGAGCCGATGGGTGCGTACTCGCAGGACATGGTGGTCACGGAAGGAGCGGGAACCAGGACCTCGAAGTCGTAGGTTACGCTTTCCCCTGCCTTGTTGATAAAATAGATCTTGTCGGTCACTTCCCCGGGCAATGCCTTGGGCACATCTACCAGAAGGGTGTGGTCGGTAATATAGCTGTTGTTCAGAATGGCCTCCTGGTCATTGAACTTCATTTTGTAAACACTGCGGAGGTTGTCACCCACAATGCAGATGCTGTTGCCGAGGTAGGCTCCGGTAAGGAGGGAATCGGCGGCAGAAGCCTTGATGGGGCGCACGTAGTAAATTGTGGGAACGCCTTCGGTGAGACGGAAGCGGTCCGGTTCATCCACACACGCAGTGAGGCTGACGAGAGCCAGAAGAGTATAGAAGATTTTTTTCATTGCTTCGTGTGTTAAGGATTAGAACGTAATGGTACTGAGGTCGTACGGCTGGGCCGGCTTTTCCAGATTGGGGTTGTACACCACATCTTCGGCCGGGAACGGCAGCGAAGTAAGTTTGGAAAGGACGGCAGCGCGGGTAAGGGTGAATTCGCCCGAATTATAGGAAATGTCGGAGACGTTCCAAACCTTGTCCTCGTAGTATTTCTTGAACACGTCGTTCAGGGAACCCTGATAGGCGTTACGGTGCTGTTTCAGGAGGTCTTCCACGGCAAAGTCGGGGTTGTAGTAACCCACACGCACATAGTCGTACCAGCGGTCGCCTTCCAGGGCCAGTTCCAGGTTACGTTCCTTGAACAGCTCTTCAAAGCTCACCTCGTCCACCGGGGTATAGGCACCCAGGGCGGCACGCTCGCGCACGTCATTGAAGCACTTGAGCGCCAGTTCGTCGGTGGTGGTACTTCCCGGGCCATGGAGCTTGGACTCTACGTAAATCAGGTACACGTCGGCCAGGCGCAGGATGTGCGTGGAAAGGCCATAGGCCATACGACCGGCCGATACGCCCAGGGCGGCCATGTGGTCGTTGCCGTCACCATAGAGGAACTTGACGCAGCCGGCGCCGGTAGGGCTGTTCATGCTCTTGTCCGATGCATTGGTGGTGCCGGACGGGCCGTAGTTGTCGTCATAGAAGAAACGCAGGTAGTCAAAACCGCCGGTCCAGCTGGTCCAGAAGTAGTCGTAGACATCACCGGCAAGCATGTAAGTTGCCTTGCGGCGGGCGTCGGTGTCGCTGCGGCTGGAAGGATCCTCGATGGCCGTTACGCCAAACTGCTCCTGCAGGGCCACGGACGGGCCGTTCCACTGACCCCAGTTGTCACCGAACTCGTCGAAGCCGTTCGGAGCCAGGTCGCTCTGGAAGGAGTTTTGGGCGGTCCAGGGATCGGCCGAGGCGTCCCAGTGCCAGGAAATGAGGCATTCCTTGTTCTTGTTGTTCTGGAGGCGGAAGATGTCGGAGTAATTCTCCAGCAGTTCGCGGCCAGACTTCTCGATGACGTCCTTGGCATACCTGGCGGCCTCGTCCAGGTCGGCCTGCACCAGGTTACCGGTTACACCGGCCTTCTGCAGGTAAACCTTGGCCAGGAGAGCCTCGGCGCTGTAATAGTCAATGCGGCCGTCGGTGTTGCCCACCTTCTTGGGGAGAAGTTCCATGGCCTTCTTGAGCAGGATGACAATGTAGTCGTACACGTCTTCCTTGGGAGCCTTGTAAACCTCGTTGTAGTTGCCGGCGGCAATCATCTCGTTCATGTCATGCACAATGGGTACTTCGCCGAAAGAGCGCACCAGGAAGAAGTAGGCGAAGGCTTTCCAGACCAGAGCCTCACCCATGCACATGTTCTTGACGTCCTGGTCTACATCGGCCTGAGCGATGCGCTTGTACACCGTGGTGGCGTGGGCGTTCACAGACCAAAGGGAGGCGCACATCTGCTTGAGTTCCTCGTCGGAACCGTTCACGGTGAGCTGCAGGTAAGGGCTGGAACCCATGTAGTAGTTACCGGAGAAGCATTCTCCCACACGGTAGAAACCACGAATCACATCGTACCAGGGAGAGCTGTAAAGGTAGTTCACGCCCTGAATGCACTGGTTAGCGTCCTGGTAGAAGTTGCTGCTGTTGTAGCCATCCTCTGAAGGACGGGTGAGGAACTTCTCGCAGGAAGAGGCAAGGGCAATGACTGCTGCTGTTAAAGCAATATATTTCAGTATGTTTTTCATATTCATATCCTCCCTTGATTAGAATGTCAGATTAACACCGAGAGAATAGACGGTCGGGGACGGATAACGACCGTTATCCAGGCCCATAACGTTCACGGAAGCGGTACTTACGCCAATTTCCGGATCATAACCGGTGTACTTGGTGAAGGTAAGGAGGTTCTGGATGTTCATCTGGACACGCAGGTTTTCAATTTTCACTTTCTGGAGCCAGTTCTTGGGGAAGGTGTAGCCCAGGGTGATGTTCTTGATGCGGATATAGGAGCCGTCTTCGATGTAACGGTCGCTCAGGCGGTCGTTGTCGTTGGGGTCTCCGGTAGTGGCGCGCGGCAGTTTGGCATCGGGGTTGGAAACGCGTACGTTCTCAATGTCCTCGTACCAGTTCCAGACGCCGGCTTCGCCGTAGTACTGACGCTGCGGGTCAATGACTTCCAGCTTGGTGCGGCCCAGGACGTTGCTGGGCTGGTTGGACCAGCCGCTCTTCATGTTCCCCACGCGCATGTTCAGGTAATTGAGTACCTTGTTGCCATAGGAACCGTTGATGAAGATGCTCAAATCCCAGTTCTTATAAGTAAAGGTATTGGTCCAGCCGAAGGTGAACTTGGGCATGGGCGAACCGATATTGGTACGGTCGGCCTCGGTGATGCGGCCGTCGCCGTTCAGATCCTTGTAGCGGATGTCACCCACCCAGGTGGTGCTGTACTGACTGTAATCGGAAGGTTCCTGGGAAGGAGCCCAGATCTCGCTGCCATCGGCCATCTCTCCCACCACGGTGTGCGGCATCTTATCGCCCTGGACAGGGCCGGCCATCACTTCTTCCATGTTCTGGAAGATGCCGTCGGTCACATAGCCGTAGAAGCTGAAGAGCGGGTCACCGATGTTGGAAACGGACACCAGGTCGTTCCACTGGCCGTAACCCACGATGGCGGCCGAAGCCGTGCCGGCCAGGGCCAGCAGTTTGTTGCGGTTCAGGGAAAGCTGGCCTTCGGTGGTCCAATGGAAGTTTCTGGTATCTACCGGGTGGGCGGTAAGGGTGAATTCCCAACCGGTGTTCTGGATGGAACCGTAGTTGCCGTACGGGGGTTCCAGACGGGAGCTGCCGTTGCTCACGCTGGAGGCGCCCATGTAGGTGGGCATCTGCAGCGGCATCAGCATGTCGTTGGAACGCTTGTCGTACCAGTCAATGACCAGGTTTACCTTGTTGTTCCACATGCTCAGGTCCAGACCCACGTTCACCTGCTCCTGCTTTTCCCACTTGATGTCGGCATTGGGCATGTTGGCCTGACGGTAGCTGGTACCCAGGCCGGTGGCCACCTTGGTCATGGACGTACCCCATTTGTATCCGCCGATGGAAGCGTTACCGGTCTGTCCCCAGCCCAGACGGAGTTTGCCGTCGGTGAAGACATCCTTCAAGGCAGAGGGGAAGAATTTCTCGTTTGTGAAACGCCAGGCAAAAGCCAGGGAATGGAAGGGAGCCCAGCGGTTGTTGGGGCCGAAGTTGGAAGAACCGTCGTAACGGAAAGTATAGGTGCCGATGTAACGGTTGTCGTAGTTGTAGGTTTCACGGGTGAAGAAAGAAGCCATGGCGCTGGAACCGTAGCCGGAACCGATCTTGGGGGTACCGGTACCCAGGTAGGCGTTCACCACGTCGTTGGAAGGGAGGGCCGTGTTGTACACGGACTGATAGTCGTAGCTGCTTTCCCAGGCTTCCTGGCCCACCATGGCGGTGAGGCTGTGCTTGCCGAAGGTATTGCTGTAGGTGAGATAGTTCTTCAGCTGCCAGAACAGGGAACTGTTCTTCTGGGAACGGACCTCGTTGGCGGCCCGCTGATAGGAACCCAGGCTCACGGAAGGGTTGAAGGTATCGGCCTTGGAGGCGCTGATGTCGTAACCCAGTTCGGCGTGCCAGGTGAGCTGCTTCAGGAACGGGAAGGTAATGTCGGAGAAAATGTTTCCCTGCAGTTTCTGACGTTTCAGAAGAATCTGCTCCAGCATGGCCATGGCCACGGGGTTGATCACCGAGTAATTCTCCATGCTGATATTATAGTAGTTGCCGTCCTGGTCGTAGATAGGGGCAGAAGGCAGCGAAGTGAGGGAGTAGCCGATGATACCTTCGTCGGAATCGGCCAGCTTCATGTTCTCGTCGGTGGAGGAATAAGTGGCGCTGAGGCCGATCTTCCACCAGTCTTTGAGCTGGGCATCCAGGTTGGAGCGAACCGAGAAACGCTTGAAGTCCGAGCCGATGATGGTACCCTGCTGGTCCATCCAGGAACCGGACACATAGTACTGCACTTTGTCGGTACCGCCCTGGGCACTGATCTGGTGCTGGTGCTGCAGCGCCGTGCGGAAGATGGCGTCCTGCCAGTTGGTACCCTTACCCAGGAGGGAAGGATCGGAGTAGTATTCATTCTCCGAGAGCATGCCCACGGCAGCCAGTTCATTGTAGTATTCTGCGAATTCGCGCAGGTTCAGCAGGTCGATGCGTTTGGTCTGGCGCTGCAGGGCAACCATACCGTCGTAGGTAAACTTGGCGTCGCCGCTCTTACCGCGCTTGGTGGTGATAAGGACTACGCCGTTGGCGCCCTGGGCACCGTAAATAGCCGTGGCAGAAGCATCCTTGAGGATTTCCATGCTCACGATATCGGAGGGGTTGATGGTGGACAGCGGGGAAATGGTGGAAACAGCACCGTTACCCAGGGCATCACCCAGGCCGAAATCGGCGCCGGACTGACCACCACCCTGCATGATGACGCCGTCAATCACGTACAGTGGCTCGGCATTGGCATTGATGGTGGCTTGACCGCGGACGCGGATGGCCGAAGACGAGCCCGGAGCGCCGGAGGTGGCAACAGACTGCACACCCGCTGCGCGACCCTGCAGGGACTGGTCGATGTTGGTGATGATGGAGCCCTTGATGGCATCTTCCTTCATGGAGACGGAAGCGCCGGCAAGGTCGCTCTTCTTCATGGTGCCGTAACCCACGACGACAACCTCGTCGAGGAATTCGGCATCCTCTTTCAGGAGCACGTTGATGACAGACTGGCTGCCAACGGCGATTTCCTGAGCTGCATAGCCGATGGAAGAGAACACGAGTGTAGCGCCAGGCTTCACCGTGATCACGTACTTACCATCGAGGTCTGTGATGACACCGTTCTGGGTGCCCTTCTCCATAACGGACACGCCGATCGCCGGTCCCTGGTCGTCGGAGACGGTACCAGTGACGGTCCTGTTCTGTGCGAACAGGGCTGCCGTGGCGAGGAGTGCCAGCATGAAGGTCACAAATTTTTGTTTCATGCTACTTGTTTGGTTAATGGTTAGTTATTGTGATTAATGTTGTTGATTGCATCTTTGATGATGTCTACCGTGGTGTCGCTCACGTAGACGCCGTTCAGGCCCTGCGCCTCCTGGGCGGGGTCTCCGGTATAGGGGTCTCCGCTCTCCCACTGCTCGTGCAGGGGCCAGGCGAAGCCGCTCCATCCCCAGAAGTTGGCGCCCTGCAGGCAGGTACCCACCTGGGAGAAGACATAGGCATAATAGGTATCGCGCGCACACGTGGGAGCCTCGATGGACGCGGAGAAGCCGTCGCGCGGGAAGCCGAATTCCTCGCACACCAGCGGCATACCCAGCCGGCGGGCCAGCTGTGCATGTCCTTCGATGTATGCTCCGGTATTTTCAATGGCTTCGGCAAGGCTGCCCTTGAGGTCATCGGCACTGGCCCATTTCCAGTTGTAGGGCCAGATGTGGATGGTCATATAGTCGATGCCGGGAATGGTGTTGATGCGCTCCAGGAGGGCGGGGTCGTTCTCGCTGCCCATGAGGCCTTCATTGCCGGTGCACAGCAGGTGGTTGGCATCGATTCCCTTAATAATCTTTGCGGTCTCCGTCATCCAGCCGATGAAGCCGTCACGGATTTCGGGCTCATCGGAGAAACAGCGCGGTTCGTTGCCGATCTGCCAGGCAAAGATGGCGGGGTCTTCGCTGTAGGGTTTTCCGGTGACGCTGTTGGTACGGCCGACGATCGCGCGCACGTGGTTGAAGAAGAGTTCCTGGCTTTCCTTGGAAGTCTGGAACTTGCGCATCTGCTGCATGAAGGGCCAGTAGCCGGCCTCCAGCGGGATGAGGGCCTTTTCGCCGGTAGCCCATTCCAGGTACTGGCCATAGCCGCCGCTCCATTCCCAGGAGTTGTTCAGGTAAAGGACGGCCTGCATGTCGCGCTTGCCCAGTTCCACCAGGAAGCGGTCCAGGCCGGTGAGCAGGGTGTCATTGTAAACGCCGGGAGCCGTCTGCAGGGTGGGCTCCACGCGGGAGAAGACACCGTCGGCGCCGTCGGCCCCTACCAGCACACGCAGGTTCTCAACGCCCAGTTCCTTCAGGAAGTCCAGTTCGCGGGAGAGACGCTCGGGATCCCCGCCGCGGCCGTCAGAGGCCAGGATGGGGCCATACCAGAAATTGGTACCTATATATGTATAAGGCTTGCCGTCACGGACGAACTGCCCGTCTTTAACGGTAACGAAGGAAACTTGGTGACAACTGATGGCTATAAGGGAGGTAAGAAACCCTAATACCAGTCCTAGTGCTTTTTTCATTATGTTGGCCGACATAAAATTGTACATTGCAAAGGTACATGTTATGCCGCAGCACAAAAAATGAGAATTTATCTAAATCTGATACTTTCTTAACATTCCCTATACATAGATCCTGCTCTTGGAGAAAAGCGCCCGGAAATCCCGGGGCGTATAACCCCTCCGGGCCTTGAAGATCCGGTTGAAATTGGACAGGTTGTTGAAACCGCAGGCGTAACTTATCTCGCTGATACTGGTGCTGGTATCCACCAGCATGCGGGCCGCGGTGCCCAGACGGATGTCAATAATATAGTCCGACAGGGTGCGGGTGGTGTGCTGCTTGAAAAAGCGGCTGAAGGCGCTGGGCGCCATCCCCACCAGGGCAGCCATATCCTCCAGGCGCAGTTCCTCGGCGAAATGGGCCGATATATACTCCTTCACCTTGGACACCCGGCGGCTCTCCCGGCCGGAGTCGTTCTGGGCGAAGGAGCTGGAAGCCAGGGTACGGGCGCCGGCGTCCAGCGACAACTCATTGAGGATACGCAACATACTGATAAACTGCCCGAAGCTCTCCTGCTGCTGGGCCAGGCCGTCCAGCAGGTTGTACACGCGCATGATGGCATCCATGGAGAAAGCCACGCCCAGCCGGGCCCGCCCGAACATCTTGCGGACGGACGCGAACTGGTTACGGCCCAGCAGCCGCTCATCCAGCAGGGTGGAAGAGAACTGAATGGTGATCTCGCGCACGTCCGGGCTGGTGCAGTTGCCCTGCTGCCAGGCGTGCTCCAGACCGTCACCGGTTACCAGAACCAAGTCATAATCACCCACTTCCTCTATGCTGTCCCCCACCACACGGCTTACGCCCTTGCAATGCTCCACGAAATTGAGTTCAAACTCTTCGTGGGAATGGATGGGATAATTGAAGACGCTTTTGTGCCTTTCTACGATGTAGAAACAGTCTTTGTCGGTGATGGGCGGGGTTTCGCGCAGTACGTTGGACATAATAGTATCAGTGTTACTGCACAAATATAGTCTATTTTTGATACTATTTCAACATTTTTTGCCCTTTTGCCCTTTTATGCTTACATTAGAGGCTATAAAACCGCATAGCATGAAACGCTTCCTCCTCCTTCTTTCCCTGTCGCTGGTGCTGGTTCCCGCCACCGCCCAGAAAAAAAAGTTTGTCCACGAGACCGTAGCCATTCCCCAGGTACAGTCCCAGGTCATCCCCATCGAGACAGCCCGCACGTCCCTGGTCATCTTGGTACATCCCAACGGCCAGCTGGAGACGGTGCATTACGGCGGCCTCCTGGCCGCACCGGAGCAGTTCCTGCAGCGCGGCGTGAACACGGAAGACTATAACGGCTTCCGCGGTGCCACCTATCCGGCCACGGGCGGGCGCTACATCAACGAGCCGGCGCTGCACGTGAAGTACGCCGACGGCACCCACAACACGGAGCTGTACTATACCGGGCACCAGGTCACGCGCCGGGAAGGCTGCGTCACCACGGTCATCGGCCTTAAAGACTACGTGACTGCCCTGGAGGTGAAGCTGGTGTTTGACGCTTACACGGCAGAGGATGTCATCGTGGAGCACACGGAGATCCTCAACGGCGGAAAGAAGCCCGTAGAACTGCTCAACTACGCCTCCTCTTCCTTATATATAGATGCCGACAAGTACCTCCTCACCCACTTCTACGGGGCCTGGGCCACCGATATGCAGATGGAAAGCGAAGTGCTGGGCCACGACATGAAGGTGATCGAGAGCCGCCGCGGCACGCAGGCCACCCAGGGCAACAATCCCTCCTTCCTCCTTTCGCTGGACACGGAGGAGTTCAGCGAGACGCGCGGCGAAGTCATCGCCGGCGCCCTGGCCTGGAGCGGCAACTTCCGGCTCAGCTTCGAGAAAGACGACGCCCATCGGCTCAACATCCTCGCGGGCATCAGCCCGTTTGCATCGGCCTATCCCCTGAAGGGCGGCGCCAGCTTCGTCACGCCGGATATGATCTATACCTGGTCCGGCGAAGGAGCCGGCGGTGCCTCCCGCAACCTGCACCGCTGGGGACGCAAATACAGCGTGTATGGCGGCGGGCAGGTGAACCCCACCCTCCTCAACAGCTGGGAGGGCGCGTACTTCAGCTTTACCACCGAGACGCTGCTGCGCATGATGGACGATGCCGCCGGCATGGGACTGGAGATGTTCGTGCTGGACGACGGCTGGTTCGGCAACAACTATCCGCGCAACAACGACGATGCCGGCCTGGGAGACTGGGAGGTAAACGTTTCCAAGCTGCCGGAGGGCATTGACTACCTGGCGCAGCACGCGCACGAAAAAGGCCTCAAGTTCGGGATCTGGATCGAACCCGAGATGGTGAATCCCCGCTCGGACCTGGCCCACGCCCATCCCGACTGGGTGGTGCAGAGCCCTGGCCGCGAGATTTACCAGGGACGTAACCAGTGGGTGCTGGACCTCACCAACCCGGCCGTGGAGGACTTTGTCTTCGGGATCTTCGACCGCACCATGCAGCTGGCGCCCAACATCGACTATATCAAATGGGACTGCAACCGCGTTATCCAAAGTTTCGGCAGCCCGTACCTGGGCACGCAGCAGGACCGCTTCTATGTAGAATACACACAGGGGCTCTACAATGTGATGCGCCGCATCCGGGCCAAGTACCCGCAAGTCATCGTGCAGTGCTGCTCCTCGGGCGGCGGACGCGTAGATTATGGCTCCCTGCGCTACTGCAACGAGGTCTGGACCAGCGACAACACCGACGCCCTCTCGCGCGTGTTCATCCAGTATGCCACCAGCATGATCTATCCCACCTGCATCATGGGTTCGCACGTCTCCACCGTTCCCAATCACCAGAACGGCAACGTCACTCCCCTGAAGTTCCGCTTCGACATCGCAACCGCCGGCCGCCTGGGCCTGGAACTGCAGCCCAAGTACTTCACGGAAGAAGACCGCGCCACGGTAGACCGCTGCATCGCCTCGTACAAACAATACCGGGACCTGGTCTTCACCGGGGACCTGTACCGCATCGCCTCACCCTTTGACGGCAGCTATTACGGGCTCATGTATGTCTCCCCTGACAAAAAACGCGCAGTGGTCTACACCTACAGCATCCGCTTCGAGCCCCGCACCATCGGCGGCAAGGTCTTCCGCCTGCAGGGACTGGATCCTTCGCTAAAATATAAGGTAGTGGAGCAGAACGTGGACCGCAGCTGCTGGTGGGGAAACGGCCAGTCCTTCACGGGCGACTTCCTCATGGGCGGCGGCTTCGACCCCACCCTCTACGGCCTCTACAAATCGGCCGTCTTCGTGCTCGAGGCCGAATAATTATTCCTTGGGATACTTCACCGTGAAGCAGGCACCGCCCAGGGTGAAGGAGCGGCTGTAGGAGATGGTGCCGCCGCAGTGCTCCACGATGCGCTTGCAGATGGCAAGGCCCAGGCCGCTGCCGCTGGTCTTGGTGGTGAAGTCCGGGGTAAAGATGTGGTCCTGGTTGTCTTCGGAGACACCCGGGCCATTGTCTTCTACCACAATGTCATAGAAACCGTCTTCCACCGCATTGCGCACGGAGACCACCAGGCGCTTCTCTCCGGAGACCTCGTCCACGGCCTGGATGGCGTTGGTGATGAGGTTCACCACCACGCGCGTGAGCTGCGGACGGGGTGCGTTCACCCAGGCGTCGGGCAGGCCGAAGTAATCTACGCGGATATCGTCGCGGGAATCGAAGAGATCCACTTCCTGCTTCACCAGGACGTCCAGGTCCAGGCGTTCGGGATGCTGGTCGTACATCTTGGCGAAGGTAGAGAACTGGTCGGCCGAATCGGCCAGCAGATCCACATGATACAATACCGTGTTGGCCACCTCGTCAAAGCGCTCCTGCCATAAAGGATTGCCGGACGACTTCATGCGCATGAGCATCT
>JAEEGL014898168.1_pt1 | contig 16011 bp, 8 predicted proteins | sample 9134231 | NCBI WGS metagenome assembly JAEEGL01 (sample SAMN16246548, study PRJNA631951) | gut metagenome | biome: gut microbiome; feature: rumen; material: fiber-attached | host: Bos | place: Iran: Karaj | collected 2018-10 | reverse complement strand
GGCCGCCGAGGAGGTCAACCGCCTGCGGAACTGGAAACGCACGAAGGAAAGGTTCGAGGAGAACAAGGCTCGCATTAAAAAGGATTGCCTCGCGGTTCTGTCAGGAATGTCGGCCTTCTCCTGGGAGAAGTATACCGCTGCTCTGGAAGCCAAAGGATATACCGTCAAACTGAAGATGGATGCTTCGGTGGCGGTCCGTGGATATTCGATCCAGAGCGGGAACTCTGTCTATAAGTCATCCGTCATTGGTCGTGACTTGACGCCATCCCGAATCCAGGAGATCTGGGAGAAGATGCGTCCGGAGAATAGATATGGGCAGATGACTCCAGCGAAGCGCGTCGCATTTGCGCTATCCGATGAAGGGAAGTATTACCTTTTCCCCTGGGGTTTCACTATAGATGGGAAACGCTATGAGAAAATGGTTCCCGGAAGAGTTGCTCGGGTATTCAATGCCGCCACCACCTTCGCACAAAACTGCGGAGGCGGCGGATCCGCCCCCGACCAGAACTGGGGCCGCGACAAGAATGAGGACGACATCCTCTGGGCACGCCGCTGCTTCCGCAAGGCGCGGGAGATGGTCACTACGCCGGTGATACGGTGGGGAAGAAGGAGATAACCCTAAGAGACGTTGAACTGCCGAGGATTCCTTGGCAGTTCAATTATCTCTAGTAGTGGGTGTTTCCAAAAAGGAAAGAACCACGACTATTTCCATTTTGGAAACTGACTACTACAACGGTGATGAAGTGGGGGAGAAGGAGGCAACTTACCGGCCCAATAATTCCCATAAAAATAAACTCACAATTTTTATAAAAATAAAACCACAAATTTTGCGGATACCAAATTATTCTCTATATTTGCCGTACAAAACAGGACAAATTTATGTTTAAAATCGTCTGGGATAAACCACATAACGGAGTGACACTCACGATGTCATCAGCAGGAGAAGCCCTTGCAATAGCCCCCAGGCCAGTTTTCTGGGAAGAATTGGATCTTCTTGGGCTAAATCACATGGGCTGGACCTATCCGCACACAGATGCTCCCCTGCTCTGGGCTTGTGACCGCCGTTACTTCTACTGCGGTATTCTTGTGATGGAGGTAAAAGGCGGGAATCTGTACGACGACCCGGAGATTGTTCTGACACCGGAAGGAAAGAATATCATCCTTACACCTATAGATATTGAGGCGCTGCGCGAGGCCAATGCCGATACGATGTTCCTGATTGAACACGAGGCAATGGAGTTCATCAACAGCGTTTATCGCCGTTATAAGGGCATTACAAAGGCATCTGAAACCAATCCCGACATCGACTTCCAAGCCCTCGCCGCTCGCCTGGAGAAGAAGACCGGCGAAAAGCAGGTGGTCGTGAAGGAAGACTGCGACAGTTTCGACATTATGCCGGAAAGCGAGGCAAATGCTCAGGGTAAAGGAGCAGTGCTGGCGAGCAAAATTGATATGTTTATTGCTTCATTCTCGGGCGGTAAAGATTCTCAGGTACTTCTTGACCTTGTATCACGGGTTGTCCCCAGCACAGACTTCTCCGTCATCTATTCCAATACTGGTTATGAACTACCGACATCGCTGGAACTGTACAAGATAACTGAGGATTACTACAAAAAGATATATCCTGAGCTGAAGTTTTTGACATCGGAGAATCACCAATCTATAATGTATTATTGGGATAAGATGGGCTCTCCGAGTAGAATGCATCGCTGGTGCTGTGCTGTGATGAAAACCGCTCCTCTATATCGTTTGTTGAAAGAAGAAGCGGGTTTGGGTAAACAGCCGTCAGTCCTCGTGTTTGAAGGAGTTCGTGCAGAAGAGAGTGAGCGTCGTTCTCAGTACAATAGGACCGGCAAAGGTGTAAAGCATAATAATGTCATCAATGCCCGACCTATATTTGAATGGAACGCAACGGAGATTTATTTGTACATTCTGCTTCACGACCTTCCGTACAACGATGCTTATAGGAAAGGCTTGGCTCGTGTAGGTTGCTCAATCTGTCCGTTCTCATCGGAATGGTCTGAGCACGTCGTTATGAAGAAGTATCCTGAATGTATCAAGGGCTTTGTGGACGAACTGTATGCAAAGACGGCAGAAATAGGTATTTCAAACGACGCCACCAAACGGCAATATATCAAAGAAGGCAAATGGAAACTTCGTGCTGGAGGGAAAACCTCGAACACCGAGGGTTCTTCTGTTCATTTTATTACCACACAGCCTGACTTCCAGGCCGTAGTCAAGCATCCTAAAGAGGATATTCTAAAATGGCTTATCCCCGTTGGTGCAATTTCGATTATCAGCAGAACGGACACTGATATTGTCGGCAGCCTTAAATATGAAAAGGACACGTTCCAGTTCACCATAAAGTATGACAGTGACAACTTCACCATCACCTTTAGCAATGTCCCGAACGATCCTATTTTCCATAGTCTGCTAAAGAGAGCCATATATAAGGCGACCTATTGTGTCCATTGCGAAGTATGTGAGGTTGAATGCCCTACTGGCGCACTTTCGGTTGTCCCCATCGTAACGGTCAATAAGAAGAAGTGCGTTCACTGTCACAAGTGCCTTACATTTAAGGACCGGGGCTGTGTTATGGCAAACTCCATCAACATCTCTGAATCAATAAATAAAAACAATACAAAAATGGCGACTTCCGGAATTGACAGGTATTCTACCTTCGGGATGAGAGAAAAGTGGGTTAACGATTTCTTTTCTGGCTACGAGAACTTCTTCCAGGGCGGAAATCAATTGGGCACCAAGATGGTTCCCGCATGTATTAACTGGTTCAGAGAGAGTGAAATTCTTGACCAGAAGGATAAGGTGATTACACCTTTTGGTTTGGCTTGCGCTCCCATCTATCCTGACAATCAAACTCTTATTTGGGAACTACTTTGGGTTAATCTCGCTTATAACTCCCAGATTATTAATTTCTACACAGCTAATGTGCCTTTTAACCGTGCTTTTTCCAAACCCGAGATTCTCGCGATGCTCAAAGAAGCATTCCCTGACATAGCAGAAGCAACACTGGGCAATCCGCTTGGGGCCTTATGCAATATGTTCGGCATTGGCGAAGAAACCATTGTTGGTGACACCTTACAGCAGGGTCTCATTAAGGCTAAGGGACGTTCTGTAGAAACCGTCATGCGTGCTCCCTACAACGATGTGTCATATAAAACGGTCGCATATTCCCTTTTCAGATATGCGGAATCAAAGAATCGTCGTTCGCTCACGGTGTCTGAATTCTACGCAGAAGGCCAAGACGAAGGTGTATATAAACAGTTCGGCCTCGACCGTCCGGTGTTTGAGCGCATCCTGCGTACCCTGCAAGAGGAGCGGAATCACGTGCTCAACGTCCAACTGAACCTGGGCCTTGATAACATCAACCTCCGAGAAGACATCTCTTCTGCCGACATAATCAAGATGATGCTTTAGTAGAACCACCTCATACGCGATATTATGGCAAGCTATTCCGACTTTATACAGATGCAAAACTACCTGCCGGTGTACGACATCACGGCAGAGTCAAGCAATCGTCTGTGGGCTTCATTCATACCCACAAACCAGTTTTGCGACCTTTTGCAGCAGACGATGACCGCCGTGTCTTCGTCCGACAAATTCAAGCGTAAGAGCATCTGGGTTCAGGGCACCTTCGGAACCGGTAAATCCCACGCCAGTTCCGTTGTCCGGCACCTCCTGTGCGACCGCTACGAGGATATCAACTTCTATTTCAACAAGATAGAAGACCCCAGCCTCCGCGCACAGGTTGACAACTTCTGCAAGAATAAGCGTTTCTTTTCCGTGGTCATCAAGGGTGTCGAGGGTGCGTATGACCTCCCCCGCTTCTCCCTGTCTCTCCAGCGTCAAGTAAAGGAGGCTCTTGATGCCGCCGGTCACTCCAACATTGTGGTCAAATCCGATTTCGAGAGCGCCGTGCAATATGTCGAGGAGCATATGCAATACACGCAGGATGCCATCGACAAACACGATGACCTCAAGGACATTGCCCCTACCCCGGAAGACGTCATCACGCTCCTGAAGAATAATAACATCCAGGCTTATATGGAACTGGAGGAGGCCCTGTACAAGACCGTAGGCGTTCCTCTCACCACCAAGAACGTAAGTGAGTGGCTTGCCGAGGTGGAACACGCCATCGAATCAGAAGGTATCGCAGACGGCCTGATTATCTTCTGGGATGAGTTTACCTCCATTATGGAAGCCATCGGCAGCGACCGTATCAACGTGCTCCAGAATATCGCCGAGAAGTCGCAGAGTTGCAATCTCTTCCTCTTCCTGATTTCCCACCGCGTGGAGGATCAAGTCACCTCTGGCAGCAAGCGGGAAGATGTCAAGACAATGAACGACCGCTTCTACACCATCCGTTATATGATGGATGAGGTTTCCACGTACAAGGTCATGCGCCATACCTTTGACATTCAGGGTGACGACGATTACGCCCAGCTTCGCTACAACCGCACGGTCAAGCTGAACGAACTTATCGATTACCTGTGCGAAGGTGGCGTTGAGGATGAGCGCAAGAGCATACTGGAACTCTTCCCGATGCATCCCTACAGCGCATTCCTCTGCTCGAAACTCTCCGACTATGTAGGCTCCGCCAACCGATCCGTCGTGAACTTTATGAACGACGACAAGAAGGGCTTCCGCAAATTCATCACTGACGAATCCGTTTACGAACTGCGCGGCCTCCTTACAGCGGAATGGCTCTGGGACTTCTTCCTCGACAGTTTCGCCGCAAATCCGCTGTGTGGTGCTTTTACCTCCAACTACCAGAATCATATTCACCGGGTACAGGAAGCAGGTGACGATTATGTGCGCGTGTATAAAGGTATCCTCCTGCTGAATACGCTTTCCACACAGTTCGCCACCAAGAGTACGGACATCATCGCCCGCATCTCCCCCAACGAGAAGAGTATCCGCGGCCTGTTTGCTGATGACCGTTTGGAGCCGAAGATGGATGACATCCTCCGCTTCCTGGACACCAACCAGATCATTGCCCGCGATGTCTTTGGCGAGTTCAAGATTTCCGTCAGCTCCCTCAACCCTGCCGAGATTGCGAAGGAGAAAGAGAAAGTGGCAGCCCAGTTCAAGACGGCCAACGACTTCCTGAGCTACAACTTCGCCGCCAAGACGAATATCACTAAGCTTTTTACCGTGGGCGACTACCTCATCCGCAAGTGTGAGCCGCAGATTTTCTCCTGCTCCGACCAGGAATCCGTCGTCCGCGCCAAGCTCAACAAATACACCTCAGAAAAGCCGAACACCCTCCACGTGGCCATCTATCTGGCAGTAACAGAAGAAGAGCGCCGTGCTTTTGAGACCCGGGTGAAGGATTTCTCCACGGAGTTCCTCAACTCCATCCATATCATTCCTGACGAGGTGCTTACCAACGAGGCCCGCACAAAGTTCATCGACCTCATTGCCAACCACAATGTAGCCAAGAGCCATTATCAGGAATCCATTGAGAAAGAAAGCGAACTGGCCGCCAAACAACTGATTAACAAGTGGGGCAACCGGCTTGTCAACGGTTCTTTCAGCCTCTATTTCAACGGTGAGCAGACCCGTGAGGGCATTGTCGGCAACATCTACGCACTCATCAATAAGAAATTCAGTTTCAAGGTATTCCCGAAGGGTATGGAAGCCATCAAGGCCTACCGCACCGGCGTGGCCAATACCTTCTTGGCAAACAAGAACTTCCCCGCCCTGGTCCTTCAGATGCTCCAGTCGCCCACACGCGATAAGTTGGTCAAGTTCTCCGGCTCCGATATTCCGGCCAAATACATCTTTGAAAAGAACGACAACCACCTCGTGGATGATGAGTGCAAGCTCACCTCCGCCGCCATCACTGGCGAGGCTTGGATTGCGCAGGTCTGCCAGGAGGTTGACCAGTGTATCGAGGACGCCAAGAAAAAATACGTGGACAAGTTCTCCCTCTCCGAGATATGTGCCCCGCTGATGCGTCCCCCGTTCGGATTCTTCCCTTCCCGTGCCAACTGGGTTGCCTTTGCCTACGCCCTGCGCAAGCATAAGGCCGACCTCTTTGTCACCACCATCTCCCAGCCTATTTCAGACGAGAAACTCGCCGAAATGATTGTCGAGCTGTTCAAGATGTGGAACGACGGCCATTCAGAAGCCAGCAACAAACTGATGCTTCGCTTCGGCTCCAAGGAAGAGAGCGAACTTACTCAGTTGCTATACGACGTGTTCCAGCTCCAGTTCATCAAGGATATTCCCGAGGTGAAGAGCCTGAGCAACGTCCGCTGGGGTATCAACGAGTTCTGTATGCAGAAGTCAAAGTATCCGCTCTGGGTGCTTACCTATTGCGACAACATCAACGAGAACCGTTCCGCCATCATCAAGCTCCTCATCGAGGTGCTGGAGGCGGACCAGAATCCCGATATAGCCAAGATTAAGAACCTCTATCGCCAGGTCAACAGCGAGAAGATGGACATTGCCCAGCTCGTTTCCAACCCCAACAACTACGAGAACGGTTTCCTGAACTTCATCAATTCGATGAAGAATGTCAAGATCCAGCGGGATTGGTGGAACGAACTGATTGAGGAAATCTCCCATCTCCAGTCCGAGGTCGCTTTCCGCAAGGAATCCGATGTGCGCGAGTGTGTGCTGAACTTCTACATTGCCAAAGTAGATGCCCAGAAACCTGCGCAGCCCGCAAGACCTGCCACCGCAGAAACGCCCGGCAGCACGGCACCCGCAAGCGCTGGCGCTGCTCCGGTCGTACCCGAGACGCCGGAACCGGTCAAGAAACCCGTAAATCCCGATGCTGTCAAGAAGGCAAAGAACCTGGTCAAAGAAGCCAATATGCCCGGCGTTCTCTGGCAAAAGGTTGTCCTGGACATCATCGAGACCAATCCGGAAGTGGCCGAATTTATCACCAACTATCTTTCGTAACCTATGGACGCATCCGAGAAAATCATTCGTTTCGACTCCTTCGAGGCCCTGCTTGACGAGATCAAGCGTGATATGAAGGACGGCGACCCGCTGCGCTGCCGCTACCCCGTCCGCTTCATCATGCTTAACAACTTCAATGTCTGGCATCAGCTTGCACAGGACTTGGCAGGGTTAGGCGTCCAGCCGCTTAATCTGGAAGAGTTGATAGAAGACAACCACGAACGGTGGATTACTACTGACGAACTTAGCCGCACCATCAAGGCCCGGACAGTTACCTCGGTTGTTACGCCGTTCTCCGAGCTGGTTCGCTTCTATTCGGACTCCGACTTCCGTGGCTTCTTTAACGAGATCATATTGACGGAGGACATAGACCGTCCCCAGAAGCGTTTATACATCCCTCTGATTGGCCTGCAGAACCGTTTCAGCGGTTTCCTCAACGGCTTCGCCCGCATCGAGGAAAGCGCTCCCGTATGGGCATATCTGACCGAGGAGCACAAGACAAAAGTCTTCCTTACCACCATCAAGAACAAATCGAATGCATTTGCCGGTCACGAGAACATCAAGTGCCTGGACACGCTCTACGATTGGTTGCGTTTCTGGAAGACCCACGCCCCGCAGGAGCAGATTATATGTTCTTCCGGCCCCATCAATCGCAAAGAGAAGTATTCCGACCCCGACAATATCTTCACTTTCGAGCACATAAAGAATTCTCACGAGTACATCGATTCCTTCCTCGGCGTCAATGTTCCTTTCACCTACGATGCCGCTGAAGAAGAGTTCTGGTCTCAACTGCTTGACGACATTATCAAGACCGGCCCGTCTGCATTCAGCTTCTCTTCTTTCGTGTCGGCACGTTTTGGATTCTCCAGTGTCTCCCCGCGCGAATTGTTCCGCCAATGGGTTGAGACGGAGACCACTCCTTATGGGCGCTGGCTCCTGAAGAATTACTTCCTTTCATCCGCCATCGCAGACAAGTACCCCTACCTCAAGATCTGTTTCGATGAGATTACAGACTACGAGAATTACTGCGAGCTGCCCTCCAAGATTGCTGAGCGCATCTTCTATTTCAGCGAACCTTCCACGCAGAATAAATATGCTGCTGAAAGGGAAATGCTGATTAAGCGCTCATCCGTCGTATTCAACGAGTTTACGGACGAATCCACCAAGAACTACATCAAGAACTGCCTTGGCGAACTTGACCAGAACAACACACGTCTGGCAATAACACTGACCACAGGCATATTTGATTTCGAGAAGGTCCTTATCACCGCTTGGTATGCCGATAGGGACAATTCCGGCCTTACCCTCGAAAAGGCGGCTGAAAAGTTCCCCGACCTCGGCATGTACCTCTCCGACCTCAAGCCCTCACAGAAGCGTAAGGATAACTGGCACCTTGACTACCTGGCCGCCTATCGTGATGCTAAGCTCTCCGATGAGATTACGGATGATATTGCATCTATTATCGCGGACAAGAACCACGACGGGGATGCTTTCTACGACTGGTATCACTCCTTCAACGAAACGCACGACCTGCTGCACAAACACCAGAATTCCGCAGAATTGCGGCCCGAGAAAGTGTACTGGGTCGATGCCCTGGGAGCCGAGTTCCTTCCTTATCTCCTCTCCATCTTTGAGGATAGCAGCCACGGTTTCCGTGTGCTTTATTCAGAGATTACGCGATGCACAATTCCTTCTGCGACCGCGCAGAACCGTTTTGATGATGTCGTAAAGTTCGAGGATCTGGACAAAATCGCACACGACGCCGCCGGGTACAAGAAAAACGCTACCATTGTCAGGGAGTTGAAGGTGCTGGCCGGCAAGATGTGGGAAATTATCACCAGCAATTCTCACGGCGAGCATACTGTGGCCATTGTCTCGGACCACGGCCTCAGCTGCCTTTCTCGCCTGGCCGATTCCAAGAAATATGATGCTAAGGTTGAACACGACGGGCGCTACATCAATGTCACAGGCGAGAACAAGCTCTACAACGACGCCGACTATGTGGTCCACGTGAATGAAAATGACGGCGAACGCTACAAGGTAGCCCTTACTCATTCCTCGCTGGGTCGCAAGCCGGTCCATGAAGTTCACGGCGGCTGTACACCGGAAGAGGTGCTTGTCCCCTACATTATCATCACCAATAAGAAACAGAACCTGACATCTTACAAATACGAGTTGATAACGAAGGATATTGAGGTATCCGAGCCGGTCGTCACCGTCAACGTGATGCCCCAGCCGGCCCGTGTGAAACTCACTATCGATGGTCAGGATTACAATATGACCCGCAGTGGAAATAAATGGTCTGCTCGCGTTGAGGGCCTTGAAGAAGGCGAATACGAGGCAGTCTTCTCTATCCCCGGCGGCACTCCTTACAGCACGAAAATCAACGTTAATGGCACCGGCTTCGGTGGAAACGACTTCTTAGACTTTTAGCAATGAGCGAATTAGGACAAAAAATCAGAACGGTCTTTGGTTCGGCCGCCATCCTAAAGAATCCCCAGAACTATGATGTGTTCCTGGGCCGGAATCTCCCTTCTTTTGTGAAGGACTTCCTCATCTCCCAATACGCCAAGCCGGACGGTACACTCCGCAAGCAGGAGTTGGCCCGTTACCTGGACGAGCATATTCCGAACAACAACAATGCGGTAAAAGCCCGTCTGCGCAACGGCGAGACGCTCACCCTGCTTACCCGCTTCATCGTCAACACCAACCTCATTGCCAACAAGGTTCAGTTCCAGATTCCCGATATGGGCATCAAGCCGAATGAGACCCTCATCCCTCCGTATCTGGTCGAGAGGTATCCTTCCGATCTGATTGACGGCGAAAAATGGGGCCTTCTGAAGGTGGTTTATCTCCCGCCGGATGAAAGTACTGCCGGACACGTTGAAATGGTCGATTTCAAGCCTTTCAAGCCCCTGCAGAAGCTTGACTTGAACCTGTACCGCAAGTTCCGTTCAGAGTTCACCACGGAGGAATGGATTGACGTCATTATCTCTGCGATGGAGTACAATCCGGATTCCTTCAAGAGCCTTACCCAAAAGCTGGAGTTCATCACCCGTCTTCTCCCCTTCATCGAGCCTCGTCTCAATATGGTGGAGCTGGCCCCGAAGGGAACCGGTAAATCATACGTCTTTGGAAACCTCAGCAAATACTCCTGGCTGGTAAGCGGTGGTGCCGTGTCCCGGGCCAAACTCTTCTTCGACAAAGCACGTCGCACACCTGGTATCATGCACGACCACGACCTGGTGTCCTTCGATGAGATTCAGAGTATCACCTTCACTGACCCGCTGGAAATGCGGGCTATCCTAAAAGGATACCTCGAATACGGCAAGGCTACCGTGGACAACTACGAGTTTATGTCCGAGTGCGGCCTGATGCTCCTGGGCAACATCGAACTGACTTCCGAGGGCTTCCCTCGCAACGACCGCTACTTTGATGAACTCCCCGGCGTCTTCCACGAATCCGCCCTCCTCGACCGTTTTCACGGCTTCATCGAAGGCTGGCTCCTCCCACGTATGAACAACGATATGATTCTGCGCGACTGGACCATCAACGTTGAATTCTTCTCCGAGGTGATGCACAAACTCCGTGTCGCCCCCGAGTATGCCGAGCTGGTCAATAATGCCATTGATGTGCCGAAGAAGGCCGATACACGCCATTTGAATGCCGTTCGCCGAATTGCCACGGCATACTGCAAACTCCTCTTCCCCCACATTACCAAAGCCGAAGACCTCGATTTGATGGAATTTGACCGCTACTGCCTCAAGCCTGCCATCCACCGTCGCGATCAGGTCCGCCAGCAGTGCGCCAACATTGATACGGAGAGTTCCTTCTCGCAGCCGATGCCCGACATCCGCGTAAAAATGTAGAGCAATGAACAGAATAGAAGAATACAACTTCCAAAAGGACGTCTATACCTCTCTCATCAGGATGGCCAACTACCGCGCATCCGGCTTTCTTGTCGGTGAGCGCAAGCAGTGCAATGACGACTCTGTATTCTTCTACCGCCTGCTCAACGATACCGACGAATTGCTTGGCCGGGCATTCAGAAAAGGAAAACTCATCGCAGCCAACACCGAATGCTTCCTGGACAACTACAAGAAAGTGGTAAATGACCCTACCGCTTACCAGGCCTATATCCACCAGGATGACATCGCGCCCCTGTCGGATAAGCTCTTTGAGAGTATGACAGATGGCGATACACGTTTCAAGAACGTATTTGAGCGCTATTGGAAAGACAAGTGCCAGCGCTCGGTAAAAGTCCTTTACTATCGCTATCTGCTAACTGACCCCGACTCACCGAAATACGAAGGCCTCGGCCCGGATGGCTCCAAGTTGATGTACGACAAGATAACGGATTTCATCAGCGTTGTCAAGAAAACACTGGACGCTTACTCAAACCCGCAGCCGGTACAGCCGGAGGTTGTGCCTCCTGTTGAGGAAATCATTCCTGTACCTGAGCCGGAACCAGTTTGCGAGCCAGAACCCGAAGAACCGGAAACTGCGGAAGAAGTGGTTGAATCCCCCGCTGTCCAGGAACCTGAGCAACCGGCCATTGCAGATGAAGAAGATATCCGTTTCCTGGCGTATGTGTACGATAAGATTGTTACTCCGGAATTCCCGGCTTCCGCTATCTTGTTAAGCGTACTTCGCAGCCGCTCTGCATCAGAGCGCATCTTCTTTGACAAAGTGCTCAATATGGACACGGCTGCCGCCAGAAGGGAAATGGGTATCGGCGAGGTTTCTGCCAAAGAGGTGGTTCGTCTGGGCGATATGATGCGTCGTGTCGTAGCACACCCCGGCACTCGTTCGGTCTATTTCAATGCCGATAAGGCTGCCCTCGCTGCTCCCGTCATCGACAGGCGGCTGAAATCAGAACATATCCGGGTGTATCACTCATATCAGAAGTTCTTGGAATCTTGCCACGGTTCGATGGTCGACTTCTATCTGAGTGTCGCTGGTCAATCTGGTGAGACCGTAAAGTTCCTGGGACTGAACCATAATGCATCAAAAGCGTTGCTGGACGTATTTTCCAGCTTGCTTCCAGAGATTGATGCGTATGTAAACGGCGATGTGTCGCAGTCTGAAATGTCTTTCGTGCCCGTCCTGATTCAATTGAAACTTAGCGACGAGCAGGTTGAAACGATTGTACGCATAGCCAAGAAATGCAGCCATTATCCCGTCTTCACTACGCTTTCCTACCTGATTGACAACTGGACAAATGACCGTCAAAAAGAGATTATCCGGCGCTCATTGAAAACCGTCCACGGCAAACCAGTTGAGGATTTGAACGAGGTGGCGAAGTCCCTCAACCTCTCCAGAGAAAGAGTGCGGCAACTCCGGGAAGACTGCTTTACAATCCTCGGCAAGTACCCTCAGATTTTCAAAGGTATGGGGCTGCTCGACGGTTATAAGTACGAGGCACAGTCCGAGTATGACTTCAACAGGATCAGAGAGGAAGAAGAGGTGGATTTCAGCAATGAATACATAACCGTCTGCATCCCGCATATCGATTCGGAACTCACTTTACTTGGCGACGCTCGCAAGGCATTGATTCAGACTGCGGTTTCCGCGTCCCGTCTCTATCTCGTTTCCAAACGGGCGGCAAGGTCCTTCAAATTCGACAAATTCCTCACCGCTGTAGAAGAAATGCTTGATGAAAAGCGTTTCTACCCCTATCGTGACGACTTGGAGACCTTTGTCAGAGGCTTGCTCCACAAGGAGATTCCGGATGAAGATTTCTATGCCATTGTCAAAGAATGCCGCCAGATTCTCCAGAAAGGCTACCCGGAAAATATCATCAACAGCCAGATTTATTTCCCTGCCAATGCCCGCAAGACCATTCCCAACCTCATCGAGGACGTCTTGCGAGAGTATAACAGGCCGATGACCGCGGAGGAAATCTGTGAGGAACTGAACAAGCGCTATCCCGACCTGGAACAGATTCCTTCCAAGATTGGCCCTAACGCCTTGCGCAATAGCAATATCGTCGCCGTCAGCCGGTCCAGCACCTATGCCTTGGCCGAATGGAACTACACGGAAAAACGTGGCGGCACAATTAGAGATATCGTAGAAGAATATTTAAATAGCAGGATTGAACCAATCGCGTCATTGTCTGATATCTGCGAGTATGTCTCCAAGTACCGTGACAATGTAAAAGAAAGCAGCATTAAGGCTAACCTATTGGCGGAGTCAGGTAATAGATTTAGTTTGTTTTATAAAGGAGACATGGTGTATATCGGGTTTACTGATTACACTTTTGATGACTCCTATATCCAGCAAGGGAAACGTCAGGGGCGACGCAGCTTTGAGGATAGTATTACTCTGCTTGAACAGTTTATTCAGAATAACCATCGTTTCCCTTATACTTCAGGTGTTGATCCAGAAGAAAAACGCTTAAGTCGCTTTCTAGGTGTGTGCAAATCCAATATTCGAAAAGGGTTGCTTGAACCAAATGAGCAAGCCGCTATCGAACGTATCGAAACAGAGTATAAGCAGTATAAGGGGAAGAAAGAGCGTGTCGTAAAAGAAGACGCGTTCTCATGGATGGATCACCTTGAGAGCTACGTTACCTACATCAACACCTACGAATCTCTCCCTCCGGCCAACTCGGAGGAAGCCCTTTGGTATAAAGAGAACAAAGCCTTATATGATGATGGTCTTCTTCCTGTTGATAAACGAATTGCCTTCTCCGCATTAGATAAAATCGTTAGGAGGATGTAATTCTACAAGTTAACCTCAGATCATGAATACATCTTCTATCGTCCATATTTTTATCGATGAATTCAGTACCCCGGATTTGGAAATCAACAAAGCAGGGAATGAACAGTTCTTTGTATATTCGGCTGTTATAATTCGAGAAACAGATCTTGCGGCAGCTAGGGAAACTCTTTCTGCCGTTATTAACAAGTATTATTCTACTAGAGGATACATCAAATCAAGCAAAATCTCCAAAGATGAAAGAGGGTTCCTATTAACATTAAATACCCTTACAGAGCTGCGAGCTCTTCCTCATTCTGTATGTGCTTTAGTTGTTGATAAGTCTGCTATATCTCGGGACTCTGGTTTAAGTTATAAGAGATCATTTGTTAAGTTTTTTAACAAATTACTGACCCGACATTTTGTGGATCAGTATGATGAATTTCATATTGTTGCCGATAAAACAGGTAGTCAAGAGTTTCAACTATCTCTTCAATCTTATCTGGAGCAAAATGCTAATCTTGGTAGAACGTTATTTTCTAACAATACCTTTGACATAAGTGACGATGTCACGGGAGAACAACTTATTCAACTAGCTGACTTTTATGCTGGAACGATAGGCCGATATTACTGTGGGAAATATGATCGTAACCGTGCCGAGGTTATTAACAGTACCCTAAGATCAAAATTATCAATTATATGGTATCCCGATGATTATGTTTCCCTAATTGCATCAAGTTCGCAATTTGATTCTAGCTTTGATCTTGAGTTGATGAAAACAGCAATAGAGACCGCAGAGAAATACATTACGTCAAGTTCTGAAGACACTATTGGCCGAGAGATTATCCAATATTTATTACAAGAATCTGTACGAAACCCCAGACGTCCGATTTCATCAAAAGAAATCAAGGCGTACTTGTTAAGTCGGGGTATTGAAATCGGTGATCCAATTACAAAAATATCCGATCTTCGCGGGAAGGGGGTTTTAATAATCAGCCCTATTGGGAAAAAGGGCTATAAGCTTCCTACAAGTGAAGAAGAACTAGCCGATTTTTATAATCGACTCAGTTCAAATGTGATTCCACAATTAATAAGAGGGAATGTATTAAACGATGTTTTGAATGAAAAAACTATTGGAAAGTATAACATTCTTGGACATCAAGAATTTCGATTACTATGCGAACTCTGCAATAAGGTCAAAGATTTTAACCATTTATCAGATAAATAGTTCCTTGTGGAATGAAAGATTTTGAGTTATTGATTTATAATACACCTTCTGAGGACGTGAAGGTGAACGTGGTGCTTAAAGACGAGACGATTTGGGCAACACAGAAGGCGATGGCTGCTTTGTTCGGAGTACAGGTGGCTGCAATCAGCAAACACATTAAGCATATTCTAGCGGAGAATGAGTTAGATGCTAGAGTGGTTGTTTCCAAAATGGAAATAACCACTCCCCATGGTGCAATGGAGGGGAAAACTCAGACTCAAGAGACCTTCTTCTATAACCTTGATATGATTATCTCCGTCGGCTACCGCGTCTCCTCCGCGCGGGCAACACAGTTCAGGATTTGGGCAACGTCAGTCTTGAAGGAGTATATCAAAAAAGGTTTCGTGCTGAATGACGAGCGGATGAAGAATGGTGGCGCCATCTTCGGGAAGGACTATTTCCGGGAGTTGCTGGAGCGTGTCAGGTCCATTCGGGCGAGCGAACGCCGCATTTGGCAGCAGATAACCGACATTTATGCCGAGTGCAGCATTGACTATGACAAGACTGCCCCAACGACAAAGGACTTTTATGCGATGGTGCAGAACAAATTCCACTATGCCATTGCCGGCAAGACTGCCGCGGAGATTGTTTACGAACGGGCTGATCGGAAGAAGGAGAACATGGGGCTGACAACCTGGAAGAATTCGCCGGATGGCCGAATCCTGAAATCAGATGTGTCCATTGCAAAGAACTATCTGGAGGAAAAGGATATTCGGCGGTTGGAGCGGGCCGTATCAGGATATTTCGATTACATTGAAGACCTCATTGAGCGGGAAAACACGTTTACGATGGAACAGTTTGCAGCTAGTGTCAACGAGTTCCTGGCTTTCCGTCGATACGAAATACTCCCTGACCATAGTAAGGGTTTGATTTCGCACGAACAGGCGAAGAAGAAAGCCGAATCAGAGTATTTGGAATTCAATAAGACACAGAAGATTGTTTCTGACTTTGACAAGGAAGTCAAGCAAATTATAGAAGGCAAATGAGTATCCGATGGATGAATTGATAATAAAACGATTAGCTGTAGTAAAGCACTTATATCAACAAGGGTTGGCTCTTTCGTATGAATCGGAGCCGACCAACGGCCTCTGTCTTTTGCCCTTCCATGACAGCAT
>JAEEGL013849117.1_pt1 | contig 16011 bp, 12 predicted proteins | sample 9134231 | NCBI WGS metagenome assembly JAEEGL01 (sample SAMN16246548, study PRJNA631951) | gut metagenome | biome: gut microbiome; feature: rumen; material: fiber-attached | host: Bos | place: Iran: Karaj | collected 2018-10 | reverse complement strand
TCAGCTTGAGCAGGATGTTTTCGACGTCTTCGCCGACGTAGCCCGCTTCGGTCAGGGCCGTCGCGTCCGCGATCGCGAACGGGACGTTGAGGATCTTCGCGAGCGTCTGGGCGAGGAGCGTCTTGCCGGAGCCCGTCGGGCCGATCATGATGACGTTCGACTTCTGGAGCTCGACGTCGTCCTCCTCATCCTTTTTCTTTCCGATCTCGGTGATGCGCTTGTAGTGGTTGTAGACGGCCACCGCCAGGTAGCGCTTCGCGTCGTCCTGGTCGATGACGTAGTCCGAGAGGGCCGCGTCGATCTCCTTCGGGGACGGCAGCCGCATATCGCCCTTCACCGCCGGCTCCGGGCCGCCCATCTTCGCGAGCTCGTCGAGGATGATGGAGTTGCAGATCTGGACGCACTCGTCGCAGATATAGACGCCGGGACCCGCGATGAGACGCTTGACCTGGTCCTGGGACTTCCCGCAGAACGAGCACGTTAACTTTTTTTCTTCGTTGAATTTATCCATTCGTTCCTTTTCTTGGTGCGCAGGTTATTTGCGCGAGGTGATGACGCGGTCGATCAGCCCGTAGGAGACGGCCTCCTCCGCAGAGAGGAAGTTGTCGCGGTCGGTGTCCGCCTGGATCTTGTCGAGCGGCTGGCCGGTCCGTTCCGCGAGGATGCGGTTCAGGTTCTCGCGCGTCTTTAAAATGTGGTCGGTGTGGATCTTCATGTCCGACGCCTGGCCGTACGTTCCGCCGAGGGGCTGGTGGATCATGATCTCCGCGTTCGGGAGCGCGTAGCGTTTCCCCTTCTCACCGGCGGCGAGCAGGAAGGCGCCCATCGACGCCGCCATCCCGACGCAGATCGTCGAAACGGCCGGTTTGATGTACTGCATCGTGTCGTAGATCGCGAAGCCCGCCGTCACGGAACCGCCGGGGGAGTTGATGTAGAGGGAGATGTCCTTCTCGGCGTCCTCGGATTCGAGGAACAGAAGCTGGGCGACGACGAGAGACGCCGTCACATCCGTCACTTCCCCGTCGAGGAAGATCACGCGGTCCTTCAGAAGGCGCGAGTAGATATCGTACGAGCGCTCGCCGCGTGCGGTTTGTTCGATGACAATAGGGACGAGAGACATGGCGTTACCTCCGTTTCACCGTTCCGGGCCGGACGGCCGTTATTTTTCTTCCTTCTTGGCGGCCGCCTTCTTCGCGGGAGCCTTCTTCTTCGGCGCTTCTTCGGTTTCGCCGGTAGCCGCCTTCTTCGGAGATGCCTTCTTCTTCGCAGGGGCCTTCTTCTCAGCCGGCGCTTCTTCCGCTTCGCCGGTAGCCGCCTTCTTCGCCGTCTTCTTCGCGGGAGCCTTCTTTTCGACGAGCTCCGCGTTTTCGAACAGGAAGTCGATCGCCTTGCGCTTTCTGACGTCCTCCTTCAGACGGGAGATGTTCGCGCCGAGGATCTTCTTGATGTCTTCGACTTTCATGCCGTATTCGTCGGACATCGTCTTGATCTCCTCCTCGACTTCGGCGTCGGTCGTCTCGATCGATTCCGCCTTGACGACCTCATCGATCAGGAGCGCGGCGCGGACGCGGGAGAGCGCTTCGTCGCGGTGGGACTTGCGGAATTCCTCCATTGTCGTCTGGGCGTACTGGAAGTACATGTCGAGCGAGAGGCCCTGGTACTGGAGTCTCTGGGTGAAGTCGTCGATCAGCGAATCGATCTCGTGTTCCACCATGACGTCCGGAACGTCGAACGGGTTCTCCTTGATCAGGACCTCGACGAGATCGTTTTTCATGCGGTTCATATCCGCTTCCTTCGCCTTCTTCTCGAGGTTAGCCTTGATGTCCTTCTTCAGATCCGCGATCGTGTCGAATTCCGACGCTTCCGCCGCGAAGTCGTCATCGAGCGCGGGGAGTTCGGTCTCCTTCACTTCATGAACGGTGCACTGGAAGACGGCTTCCTTGCCGGCCAGGTTCTCCGCGTGGTAGTCCTTCGGGAATGTGACCTTGACGTCCTTCGATTCACCGGCCTTCACGCCGACGAGCTGTTCCTCGAAGCCGGGGATAAAGGTGTTGGAGCCGAGGACGAGCGGCTGGTTCTCCGCCGTTCCGCCTTCGAACTGTTCTTCGCCGACGAAGCCCTTGTAGTCGAGCATGACGGTGTCGCCGTCCTTCGCGGGGCGGTCGACGGAGACGATGCGGGAGTTGCGCTTGCGGAGCGCTTCGAGTTCGTTCTTCACGTCATCCGCGGTGACCTTCGTCTCGACGAGTTCGGTCTTCAGGCCTTTGTATTTCTTCAGTTCCGGAACGGGCGCGCAGACGACCTTGACGATGACCTTGAACGGCTTGCCGCGTTCGAGGCGCATGTCCTTGTCGAAATCGATCATCGGGTTGTCGATCGGATCGAGCTTCAGTTCGTCCAGAGCGACCGAATAGCCGTCGTTCAGGCAGTTGTCGAGGCCGTCCTCAAAGAAAACGGCTTCGCCGTACGCTTTTTCGATGATGGACTGGGGCGCTTTTCCCTTGCGGAAGCCGTTGACAAAGTAACGGCCCTTGTTGCGGTTGTACGCCTTCTTCAGACCCTGTTCGAATTCGTCGGCGGTGTACTCCATGGTGAAGGTCGCAAGGTTGTTTTCTTTGGATACGAGGTTGGCTTTCATGTATTGTTCTCCTTCTGCGGGGAGATGGCCCCGCGCGTTTTACTGTCGTCCGCACCGCCCGACGATTCGCATTTGCATACCAAAACCGACGCATAGAGCGTGCGTGCCTTAATACTATACCACGCTTTCCGCGACTTGCCAACAAAAAAAGAACAGGATCGTACGCTTCCGGACGTTCTTTTTGTCCGGATCCGCCGTCCCGTTCATCCGTTTTTCTTTTTTGCATACTCTGTTCGGTAGCGGAAGCGCATCCACGCCGTGTCAAACAGCCCGAGACGCGCGTCGACGCCGGACGCGCGCGTGTGGAGCGCGGCGACGGCCGCCTTCCGCACGATCCGCTTCAGAGCCTCCGATTCGTCCGCGTCGGCGCTCCGGAAGAGGCATCCCTTTCCGCGCACGAATACCGCGCTCCGGTTCCGCAGGATCCGCTCCGCCGCCTCTTCGTCCGCAGCGAACGGAATCCTCCGTCCGATCATCTGGGCCATATCGTCGAGCTCGGCGATCAGCGGGATCCCGAGCTCCGCCCAGGCGCGCTCCGGTTCCGTTCCGTCCGCCGCATCCGGAAGACCGCGGACGCTTCGTTTCGCGATCTCCTCGAGCCGCTCCGCACGGCCGACGGCTTCTTCGCGGTCCCTTCCGCAGATCACGACGCCGTGGCGGGCCATCAGAACGGTCTCCGCGCCGCTTCGCATCGCCCGTTCGACGTTTTCGCGGAGGCGTTTCGTTCCGGGGAGCGCGTATGATGCCCAGGCGATCCCGCCGAGAGACGCGCGCTCCTCTTCCGTGAGCGGAAGGCTCTCGGGGCCGGTCAGGCCGACGGCGGTCGCATAGACCGGATGGGTGTGGATGACGAACGCTGCGTCCGGAAACACCGCGTACGCCGCCGCGTGGATCCCCGATTCGCTCGACGGTCTCCGCGTTCCCTCCCATTCGCCGGTCGCGCGGTCGACCGAAACGATGTCCTCCGCGGTCATCGCTTCGTAGCCGAGGCCGGTCGGGGTGATGAGGAAGCGGTCCTCTCCCAGGCGTGCGCTGAAGTTGCCCCATGTGCGCACGACGAGTTCCTTTTCCAGGAGCAGCCGTCCCGTTTCGGCGACGCATTCGCGGAGTGCAGAGGCAGTCACATCGGTCATGGGGTCCCTCCTTCGGAACCGGTTCAGCGGGCGGGGGTGTCGGTCGGTCCGGTCTCTGCGTCCTTCTTCGGCGGACGGAGGCCGTAATACTGGTAGTAGCAGATCTCGAGATTGCCGTTGTAGAGCTTCCGCCGGCGGTCGGCCGGCTCCTTCCGGAAGCGCTTTTCGAATTCCCTGTCGGATGTGACGAGATAGAGCGACCACGTCTTCTCGCGGCGGTAGAAAGCGCTCAGCGCGCGGTAGATCCCTGCGATCTGGTCCTTTTCGCCGATGCGTTCGCCGTAGGGAGGGTTCGTGATCATGATGCCGTACGGCTCGGGGCCGCCGGCCTTTTCCATGTATTCATAAAGATTCCGGATGTCGAGCGCGCGGAAGGTGATGCAGTCGTCGACGCCGGCTTCGCGCGCGTTGATCGCGGCCGCAAGGATCGCTTCTTTATCGATGTCGAACGCGCGGATGACGATGGAATGGTCCTGTTTCACGGCGCGGAACGCAGCCGTCCGCTCCTCCTTCCAGAGATCCTTCGGGATCACGTCCCAGTCCTCCGCCAGGAACTTCCGCCCGAGGCCGGGCGCAACGTTCTTCGCGATCATCGCCGCCTCGATCGGGATCGTTCCCGACCCGCAGCAGGGATCGACGAGGAGCCTTCCCTCCTTCCAGAACGACAGCTCGACCATCGCCGCCGCAAGCGTTTCCTTGATCGGCGCGGGGACGGTCCGGACGCGGTAGCCGCGTTTGTGGAGGCCGGGGCCGGTCGTGTCGAGCGTCAGCGAGACGCGGTCTCTGAGGATCGAGACCTTGACCGGATACTTCGCGCCCGTCTCGGGAAACCGTTCCAGGCCGTACGTCTCCTTCATCGATTCGACGATCGCCTTCTTGACGATCGCCTGGCAGTCGGGGACGGAATGGAGCTGGCTTTTCACCGACGATCCCTCGACCGGGAAGCATCCGTCCGCCGGGATCCAGTCGGCCCAGGGGAGCGCCTTTGTCTGCTGGAAGAGTTCCTCGAACGAAAGCGCATCGAATTCGCCGATGAGGACGAGGACGCGGTCCGCCGCGCGGAGCCAGAGGTTGGAACGACAAAGCGCCCGTTCATCCCCCGTGTAGAGGATGCGGGCGTCTTCGGAGCGGACGATCGGATAGCCGAGCGCCTCGATCTCGCGCTTCACAACGGCCTCAAGGCCGAACGTCGCGGTGGCGATAAGCGTCAGTTTACTCATGTTTCAGAGCATCCGCGCGGATGGATCAATAGAAGCTGCGGCTCTTTCCGCTGTCGGCGCTTCTCAGGAAATCGATCGAGTTCAGCGCCTTGCCGGTACCGAGCGCGACGCAGGATTTCGGTTCGTCCGCGACGCGCGTCTCGATCCCCGTGCGCTGCTGGATCCGGTCGGTCAGGCCGCGCAGCAGCGCGCCGCCGCCCGTGAGGACGATGCCGGAATTGGAGATATCGGCCGCCAGTTCCGGCGGGGTCTGTTCGAGAACGGAGTGGATCGCCTCGCAGATCGTCGAGAGCGGCTCCTCGAGCGCCTCGAGCAGCTCGCGGGAGGTGATCTCGATCGACTTCGGGAGGCCGGTGACGAGGTCGCGGCCGCGGCATTCGTACGCGAGGTTCTCCTCGAGCGGGAAGGCTGTGCCGATCGCGAACTTCATCTCCTCCGCGGTCCGTTCGCCGATGTAGAGTTTGTGTTCCTTGCGCATGTAGCGGATGATCGCGTCGTCGAACTTATCGCCGGCGACCTTGACGGACTGGGAGGTCACGATCCCGCCGAGGGCGATGACGGCGATATCGGTCGTTCCGCCGCCCACGTCGACGACCATGATGCCGTTCGGGAGGGTGATGTCGAGCCCCGCGCCGATCGCGGCCGCGACGGGCTCCTCCATAATATACACGGATTTCCCGCCCGCGGCGACGGCCGCCTCGCGGACCGCGCGCTTTTCGACCTCCGTCACGCCGGAGGGGACGCAGATCATGATCTTCGGTTTGAAGAACGCGCCCGCGCCGACGGTCTTTTTGATGAAATACCGGAGCATCCGCTCGGTCACGTCGTAATCGGAGATCACGCCGTCGCGGAGCGGGCGGATCGCGATGATGTTGCCCGGCGTTCTTCCGAGCATCTCGCGCGCCTCGCTGCCGACCGCCACGATCTCATCCGTATCGCGGTTCAGCGCCACAACGGAGGGCTCGTCGAGGACGATGCCCTTGCCTTTCATATATACCAGAACGTTCGCTGTTCCGAGGTCGATTCCAACTTCCAGTGCCATTGTCGACTCTTCCTTTCGTTTCGTTTCCCGTTACGGAGTTTCTTTTTCTATTATAGCGGGGGTCCGCACCCTATTTCAATTCCTTTTTGAGGCCGAATCTTGCAAGCGTCTCCTCGTATCCGCGCTCGATGTTCCGCCGCGCGATCTCGGGGCTGAACAGGAGCGTCGAGCCGAGCGTCTCCGACGGCCGGATCGTCATGACCTGGCACTTCGAGCGGTCGACGGGCCGGACGCGGCCGAGGCCGTTGAGGTCGATCACGACGGCCTCCGTCGCCCCCATCTGGATCGCAAGATCGACCGGGGCGTTGTCGAAATAGCCGCCGTCGATGTATTCCCGGCCGTCGATCTTCCAGGGCTTCATTCCGGGAAAGAACGCGCTCGACGCCATCAGATAGTCGATGAACCGGTCGCGCGGCATCTCGCTCTTCGTGATCATAAGCGGTCTGAATTCGGGCCATTTCGTCGTCACGATGCCCATATCGACCGGCGAGGCGTACACCTTGTCGACGTCGACGACGCTCTTCAGGAGCTCGTAAAGCGGCGTCTGGTCGATGCTCTTGTCGCGGACGGCCTTGAGGAGCAGCTGTTTCGTCGCGTCCCACGTTCCCTCGTCGGTCGTCAGATCCTGGGAGATCTCGAGATCGAGGATCATATCGGTCGTGACCTTGGCCCACATCTCCTCGGCGATCTCGAAATCGCCCGTCGTGACGATCGCGGCGTTCAGCGCGCCGACGGACGTTCCCGTGACGATGTCGAAGGAATAGCCGATCTCCTTCAGCGCCTTCCACGCGCCGATCTGGTAGGAGCCCTTCGCGCCGCCGCCCGCCAGGACGAGCGCGCGGGTATGGCCGTTTTCGGGGGCTTTTTCGAACGACAGCGGTTCCTTTTCGCCGATCGCGTGTTCCATCATTAACGTATCGTTGAGCATCGGTTCGTTCCTTTCGTATCAGAGCAGATCCCGCCAGTAGAGGCCGTTCGTCCGGCGGAAGGCCGGGGTCCCCTTCGCCTCGAAGAGCGCGAGGACGGAAGCGGCCGCTTCGGGGTCTTCGGTCGTAAAGTACAGCGTCAGAAAATCGACGGGCGGGAGGGGTTTATCCGCGGTGTACAGCGGGACGCAGTTCAGTAGTTCGCTGTACTTCCGGTCGCGGCAGATTACCGTAAACGTCTCGCCCTTCCGGTCGACCATCGGGGAGATGCCGGAACAGCCTCTGCAGCCGTCCTTCGTCTTCGCGGGACAGGCGCGCATCTTCATCAGGGGCAGATACCCGTATGCGAGGAGACCGCGCGGGAGCCCCCCGCCGAGCTTCCGGATCCGCGCCGACGACGCCTCGAACGAGACGGTCGCGGAGGCGATCCCGAGCCGTTCGTATTCGTTCAGCGCGACGGTGTTCAAGATGTTGAGGCCCGCCCCGCCGTGGACGCGGAGGCCGAGCCGCTTCGCGAGCCGGATCCCGCCGAGGTCTTCGGCGATGACGTCAGTAAGGCCCTTCTCCTTCAGCGCCCGGAGGTCGGCCTCGAGCTTCGGATCGTCTGACGGGAAATGAAGCGACGGAAGCTCGCCGATCACGGACGGAGAACCATCCGGTCCCGTTGTTTCCGTGAGGATCTCCGGATGGGCGAGAAGGATGCGGAGCGGCAGGACCGCGATACCGCGGGACGCGCCGGTCCGGCAGAACACCCGCGCATATTGTTCGACCGTTTCAAAGCGGAGCCGGAGGACAGGCGTTTCGGGCGGCTTATAGACAGGGGACGGCGCTCCGGGTACGGTTCCCGCCGCCGCACGGCGGTGGGGGACCGTCCGGCTCCGTTCGGAGAGGAGTTCTGCGAGCACCTCCCGCCGCATGCGGTTCAGCTCCGCCGCCGGGAGAGAAAGGCCCGCGTTCTCCGCGCCGTCGGACGCGAAGACGCAGTCGAATTCGCGGAGGAAGAACGGCGTTCCGCCCGTCTTTTCGAGCGATTTCGCGGCGGATGCCTTCGTGAGGGGAACGCGCTCCGCCCGTTCGGCGGGACGTCCCGTGACGGTCGCCCACCGTTCGCCGTCGGTCGCCGTCAGGACCGTTTCCGTTCCGAGGCCTGCCGTCAGCGTCAGATCGACGGGGATCCGGGGCGCCTCGTTCCGGTAGAGGCCCGCGAGCTCCGCGAGGACCGGGGCAGCGGCCGTCACGTCCTCCTTCGTCCGGTTGCCGAACATCGAAACGTCGCGCTTTCCGGTGAGATAGCCGTCGGTAAAGCCGCTGCGCGAGAAGACGGCTCGAAGAGCCTCCTTCTTCACGGGTCCGCCGCGGTAGGCCGTCACCGTTCCCGCGACGTATTCGGGGCGCTTCATCCTTCCTTCGATCTTGAACGAGGAAACGCCCGCATCCGCGAGTTCCCGAATGTGGTCGAGATAGCACATATCCTTCAGCGAGAGCGCGTATCCGCGGCCCTTGCAGCTGAAGTCGAGGCGGCACGGCTGGGCGCAGAGCCCGCGGTTTCCCGACCGTCCGCCGATCATCGACGAGAGATAGCATCCGCCCGACAGGCTCATGCAGTGGGCGCCGTGGACGAACGACTCGAGATCGAGCCGCGTCCCCTTCGCGATCGTCCGGATCTCATCGAGAGACAGCTCGCGCGCGAGGACGGCGCGCCGGAACCCGAGTTCTTCGAGCAGCTTCGTTCCTTCGAGGTCGTGGACGGCCATCTGGGTCGAGGCGTGCATCGCGAGCGAGGGATACTCCTCGCGGAGGATCTTCGCGACCGCGAGATCCTGGATGATGACGGCGTCCGCGCCGGAGGCGGCGACCTCTTCGATCGTTTCGCGGACAGCCGTGAGTTCATCGTCTCCGACGATCGTGTTCACGGTGACGTAGACGTTCACGCCGCGTCCGTGGGCGTACGAGACAGCCTCTTCGAGCGTCAGCTCGCCCGTCTCGCCGGGCGCCCGCTTTCCGCTTTCGAAGTTTTCGGCGTTCCGCCGCGCGTTGAAGCCCTTGGCGCCGAGATAGACGGCGTCGGCGCCCGCGCGGACGGCCGCGTAGAGCTGGTCGCGTCCGCCGACCGGCGCGAGGATCTCGGGCCGGTCCGTCCGGTTATCGAATCTCTTTTCCGACATGGGCTTCCCTTTCTTTTTTCGCCAGTACAAGGAACATGATGATGCACATCGCATCCTGGACGACCGTCGAGCACGGCGTCGCGAGGCCGACCTGGAAGAGCGTCGGCGCTTCGAGGAACCGCGTCACGAGCCAGACGACCGGAACGCGCACGCAGAACGCGCCGACGAGGCCGTTGATCATGACGAACACCGTCCGCTCGCAGCCGTTGAAATAGCCGAAGCTGCAGAACAGAAGCGGCGTCAGCATGCAGTCGATCGCGTACGCCTTCAGATAGCTCTGGCATGCCGCGACGACGGCGGGATCCTTCGAGAAGAGCGCGCCGAGCAGGTCTCCGTGGAAGAACGACATCCAGAACACGACGACATTGATCGCCATCGATGTCAAGACCGCGATCCGGAAGCCCTTCTTCGCGCGCTCCGGCTGGCCGGCGCCCATGTTCTGGGCGGTAAAGGCGCTCATGGCCTGGGAGTACGCGGACGGGATCAGCATGATGAAGCCGCAGATCTTTTCGCCGACGCCGACGCCCGCAGACGCGACGACGCCCATATCGTTCACCATCATCTGGATGAACATGAAGCTGAAGCCGACGAGGATCTCCTGGAGGGCGATCGGGGCACCGAGCTTCAGTTCCTTCCGGACGATCTCGCCCTTCAGGCGGATCATCCCGCGGCGGAATGTGATCGGAACGTTCTTCCGGCGGATGATCAGAAGGCTCAGAAGGACCGAGACGGCCTGGGCAACCACCGTTGCGACCGCCGCTCCGGCGGCGCCGAGCCCGAGGCCCGCGACGCAGATCAGATCCCCGGCGATGTTCAGAGCGGCCGCGATGAGAACGGTCAGAAGCGGCGTCTTCGAATCGCCGATACCGCGGAAGATCGAACCGATGATGTTGTAGGCAATGATGAAGAGAGACCCCGCGCCGCAGATGCGGATGTACGACGCCGTCTCGGAGAACGCCTCCTCCGGCGCCTTCATGAACGACGCCCAGCCGTTCGCGAAGCCGGTCATCAGGACGGTCATCAGAACGCCGATGATCGCAAACAGCGCGATGCCCGTCCCGGTCGCTTCGCCGGCCTTCCACGGATCGCGCCGGCCGATCTCCTGGCCGATGAGAACGGTCACGCCCATCGCAAGGCCCGTGATGACCATCGTGACGGTCATCATGACCATCGAGCCCGTCGCGACGCCCGAGACGTCGGCCGTCTCCGCAAATTTGCCGACGATCAGAAGGTCGACGGCGCCGTAAAGGCTCTGGAGGAACAGGGCAAACAGGATCGGAAGCGCAAACTTCGTCAGGCTCGGAAAGATCGGGCCGGACAGGAGCGCAAATTCTTTTGTGGAGGCATCAGCGGAAGAGGTCATGGGGTCGGGCAGTCACTCAGTAGCGGTTCGGGTTCCAGAAGTTCGGCAGGAAAAGCGTCATGACCGTAAAGAGTTCGAGACGGCCGATGAGCATCAGAGCGGTCAGGAAGAGCTTCGTCCACGCCGGGAAGAAGCTGTAGGTCAGAACGGGACCGATCGCGCCGAAGCCCGGGCCGACGTTGCCGATCGCGCTCATCGACGCCGAAAGCGCCGTTTCGATCGAGACGCCGGAGAATGAGATGACGAAGCTCCCGGCGAGGATCAGACCGAAATAGAGGAACAGGAACGTCACGATCGACTGGACGGCCTCCTCGCGCATCGGCTTTCCGCCGATCTTGACCGAGACGACCGCGTTCGGATGGAGGCGCTCCGTCATGCCGCGGCGGATGATCTTCCAGAACGCGATCACGCGGATGACCTTCACGCCGCCGGCCGTCGAGCCCGCGCAGCCGCCGACGAAGAAGAGCAGGAAGATCACCATCCGGACCGCCGTCGGCCAGAGCAGGTAGTCGGTGATTCCGAAGCCGGTCGTGGACATGATCGACGCGACCTGGAACGCGGAATGGCGGACGGCCGTTCCGAACGAATCGTAGGTCTTCGTCAGAAGCAGAAGCGAGAAGATGAGGACCGTCACGCCGCACCAGATCCCGAGATACGTCTTCAGTTCGGCGTCCCGGCGGATCTCGCGGAATTCGCGGCGGATGAGGTAGAAGTAAACGGGGAACTTCACGCCCGCGAGGAGCATGAAGAGCGTCACGATCCATTCGACATAGGAGCTGCCGAACGCGGCGATCGACGCGTTGTGGGTCGAGAAGCCGCCCGTTCCCATCGTCGAGAGGGAATGGTTCACGGCGTCGAACACGTCCATCCCGCCCGCGAGCAGAAGGATGCATTCGAGGACGGTCAGGCCGATGTAGATCCGGTAGAGCAGCTTCGCGGTCTCGCTCTGTTTCGCGGTCAGCTTATCCTTCGTCGGGCCGGTCGATTCGGCGTTCATGAGCTGGGTCCCGCCGATGCCGAGCGAGGGCAGGAGCGCGATCGCGAAGACGAGGATCCCCATTCCGCCGAGCCAGTGGAGGAGCGACCGCCAGAACTGGACGGCATGGGGAAGGTTCTCGACGTCGTCGAGGATCGTCGCACCGGTCGTCGTGATGCCCGACATTGCCTCGAAGACCGCGTCGGCCGGACGCGGGATCGCGCCGGACGCGGCGAACGGGACCGCGCCGACCGCAGCGACGACGATCCACGTCAGCGTCGCTATCAGAAGGCCCTCGCGGATCCGGATCTGTTTCGTCTTCGGTCTGCAGGTCGCGTTTCCGGCCAGGCCGATCACAGCGGAAACGGCGGCCGTCGCCAGAAAGGCGACCGCCGCGCGCGGTTCTTTGTAGATCACGCCGACGAGCCCCGGCAGCGCAAGCGCCGCCGCGGTGATCAGCAACACGATCGATAGGATCTTTCCGATCAAGCGTCCGTTCAGGCCCATTTCACGTCCTCACTTCCGCCGGCGGAACAGCTCTTCCATCTTGGCGATCTGGGACAGGAGACAGAAGACGATGATGTGGTCTCCGACGCGGATCTCGGTATTGCCGCGCGGGATGATGACCTCATCCCCGCGGAGGATCCCCGCGACGAGAACGTTTTCAGGAAAATCGATGTCCTTCAGGGGTTTGTCGATGATCTCCGTCATTCCGGACTCGGCGACGAGCTCGATGAACTCAGCCTGGCCCTGAATGACCTTGGAGAAGACGATGCGGCGGCGGCCCTGGATGAAGCGCAGGACCTGGGCAACGGTGATGTCGGTCGGGTTCAGCGCGATCGAGATCCCCATCTGTTCGATCAGATGGCCGTAGCTCTTCCGGCTCACCTTCGCGACGACGTCGCTGACGTTGCGCTGGTAGGCCTGGAGGGCAAGCAGCAGGTTCTCCTCGTCGAAGTTCGTCAGCGAGACGAACGCGTCCATCCCGTCGATGTCTTCCTGTTCGAGGAGGGCGATATCGGTCGCGTCGCCGCAGAGGACCATCACGCCGTCGAGGTGGGCTGCCAGGTATTCGCAGCGCGCCCGGTCGATCTCGATGATCTTGGCGAGCACGCCGTGCTGGGACAGGAGCTCCGCGAGATAGAACGCAGTCTTCCCGCCGCCGGCGATCATGACGCGGTTCACCTCGCTCTTTCCGCGCGAATTCCGGTCGACGTACGGCTTGATCGACGAATCGCGGCCGAGGAGGTAGAGGCTGTCGCCCGGGAGGATCTCCGTCGCGCCGTTCGGAACGATGATCTTCCCGTTCCGCGAAAGCGCGACGATCAGAACGTCGCCGAGGGATCCGGCGATCGAGGCGACGTCGCGGTTCAGGATCCCCGGCAGATTGTCGGCGTTCCACTGGACGATCGACACGGCGCCGGAGTTGAAGTAGCCGTTGTTTAAATCATATTGCTGGATCAGGTAGCGGTTGATCTCATAGGCCATCGCGCGGTCCGGGTTGACGACGAAGTCGATGTCGAACGCGGACTGGAGAAAATCGCGCTGGTGGACGTATTCGGGGTCGCGGACGCGGGCGACGGCTTTTCCGGCACCGAGCTGTTTCGCGGCTTTGGCGATGACCATATTCTTTTCGTCCTCATCGCAGACGGCGATGACGACATCATATTCCCGGATGTTCATCCGGCGAAGGGCGTCGGGGCTTTTTGCGTTGATGTTGATCGTCAGGACGTCCATCGCGCTCTCCGCTTTCTGAAGAAGCGTCGCGTCCTTATCGACGAGGGTGATGTCGTAGCCGCATCCGAGCAGCGCTTCCGCAAGCGCCGTTCCGAGTTTGCCGGCTCCGATGACCGCAATCTTCATCGCAGTTCCTCCTTTGCATTGATATTTGATTATATCATATTCAGGCGATGAACGCCATCAGTTCCCTCTCTGAATCGAGATCGGTCTTCGTCGGATACGTCTTTTCCAGCGCATCGAACCGTTTGAGGCACTCCGCCGCCTCCGCCTCGTCGCCCTTCACGGCCTTCGCGACGGCGTATTCGGTCCGGATCACCGTCGGGAAGTCCTTCATCGCCTTGCGGAAGTTTTTCATCTCCTTCGTTTCGAGCGCGGAAACGTCGGCCTCGGCGCCCTTTTCAAGGATGTCGAGGAACACGGTGTCGAGCGTGACGAAGCTTCTGTAGAGGCCGTTCAGCGCCGTATCCGGGCCGTTCAGGAGCGCGATCAGCCTTCTTGCCTCCTCAAAGTCATGGGTGTCCATTGCGCGGTTTTCGGCGTTGACGAGCTGGGAGACGGTCAGCGCGTTCGAGAGGTCCGCCCTTTCCGCCGTCTCGAAGAGCGACGGATCGAGGTCGCGGAGGCGCTTTTCCTCTCCCTGGATCAGTTCGTTGATCTTCAGCTGGGACCAGAACGCCCGGAGCGCCGCCGGATCCCTGCCGAGATGGATCGCGTTGTAGCCGTCGTTCGGGATCATCCGCGTGAGGAGCGGAAGGCCGTTGACGAGCGCCATATAGACGTTCATGGCGACCATCAGGAGCGAGAACGCCGCCCAGGGTCCGATCCTTGAGGACACGAGGAAAAGCAGGCCGAACAGCGCCGCCGCGATCAGATTCATCAGAGCGCCGCCGTAATTGTAGAGCTTGTACGGCATCGTACCGTCCGTGAGATCCGGCGGGGCCATCAGACACTGGCCGCCCGTTCCCGCGAGGTTGAACCGCTTCCATTTCAGACCGCTCTCCGTCTTCACGAGCATGAGCGAAAACACGCGGAACGAGCGGAACTTATAGCCGCTCAGAAGGCCGAACACGAGATGGCCGCCCTCGTGGATGATGACGCCGAGGAGCCACGCGACCAAGAACAGGACCAGATACAGCGCGAACCGGAACAGAACGGTGCCGAGCGAAGTCTCCTTCGTATCGAACGGCTCGATCCCGCAGCGGATGATCGCGATGCCGCCGAGCGCGCCCGCGGCAAGCCCGGTGAGCAGCATCACGACCGTCCCGACGGTCGATTGGGTCTTCAGTGTTTTCTTTGCGTTATCCGTCATGTCAGCGTCCTCCGCCTGTTGTCTATAGATAGTTGTATTTTACCATATCTGAGGCCGCGAATGAACACAAAAAAAGCCCCGTGCCGGGCACGGGGTCTTTCCGGTACGGTTTAAAAGATATCCATCAGCTCCGCTTCGGTGAGCATCGGAACGTTTTCGCCCGCGAGGACGGCCTCGGCGTGGAGGACGTCGTCGACGCGGAGAACGACGTAGGCGCTCGATTCCTTCGAGCCCGTAAACGCATAGAGGTATTCGACGTTGATCCCCGCGGCCGCAAGGACGTCGAGGATCTGGGCGAGGGCGCCGGCCTCATCGCTCATCTCGGCGGCGACCACCTCGGTCTCCATCACGATGTGCTCCGCGGAGAGGACCTCCTTCGCCTTCGCCGTATCGGAGAGGATGACGCGGAGAACGCCGAAATCCTTCGTGTCCGCGAGGGCAAGCGCGCGGATGTTGACGCCGGCGGACGAGATCAGTTTCATGGTGTTGGCCAGCTGGCCGGGTTTGTTGTCCAGAAAGACGGATAATTGGGTGACAGCCATTTCTTGGTCTCCTTTCCTCAGAGTCAGTCGTGGAGTTTGCGCTTATCGACGACGCGGACGGCTTTTCCTTCGCTCCGGGTGATCGACTTCGGCGCGACGAGATGCATCTTCGGACCGATGCCGAGCATCGTGCGCATCGCCTGTTCGAGCCCGCGCTCGCGGGTCTGGATGTCGGCGATCTTGTCCGAGAACTGGTCGGGATTGAGCTCGACGTAGACGTCGAACGTGTCGTTGTTCCGTTCGCGGTCGACGACGATCTGGTAGTTCGGCGAGTAGCCTTCGTTCAGCAGCACCGTTTCGATCTGGCTCGGGAAGACGTTGACCCCGCGGATGATCAGCATATCATCACTGCGTCCCTTCGGCTTGCACATCTTGATATGAGTACGTCCGCAGGAGCACTGCTTCCGGGAAAGTACGCACAGATCTCTGGTGCGGTAACGGATCAGCGGGAATGCTTCCTTCGTAATGCTGGTGAAGACAAGCTCACCCTCTGTTCCCTCCGGAAGAACCTCTCCCGTCTCGGGATCGATGATCTCGGCGATGAAATGGTCCTCATTGATATGCATGCCGCTCTGCTCTGAACACTCAAAGGAGACACCCGGTCCGGAAATCTCGGTCAGACCATAGATATCGTAAGCCTTGATTCCCAGCTTGCTCTCGATCTCATGACGCATTTCCTCGGTCCAGGGCTCTGCTCCGAAGATACCGGCCTTAAGACGGATATCATCCTTGGTGCAGCCCATCTCATAGAGGCGCTCTGCCAGATAAGCCGCATAGGACGGTGTACAACAGAGGATGGTGGAATCCAGATCACGCATGAACTGAATCTGACGCTCGGTATTACCGGGTGACATGGGAACCGTAAGGCTTCCCACCTTATGAGATCCGCCGTGAAGAACGGGGCCGCCTGTGAAAAGTCCGTAACCATAGCATACCTGAACCACATCATCCTCAGAT
>JAEEGL013742549.1_pt1 | contig 16011 bp, 12 predicted proteins | sample 9134231 | NCBI WGS metagenome assembly JAEEGL01 (sample SAMN16246548, study PRJNA631951) | gut metagenome | biome: gut microbiome; feature: rumen; material: fiber-attached | host: Bos | place: Iran: Karaj | collected 2018-10 | reverse complement strand
GAGTAAATGAATTACCATAGTTTTGAACTTTATAATTAGCAAATTCAATATCGATATCATTAAGTTTAGAGAATCTTGGTGCATCAACTGGTCCTGTATCCTCTGTACTTTCTCCGCCTTCTTCTTCGGTATCTGGTTCATTAGGTTTAATACCTAAATGTGATACTTTCATTGCTAATATTTCTTCTCTTTCTTTAACAAGAGTTGCAACTTTATTATTAAGTTTACCAACTTCTTCTAAAAGAGATTCTTGTTCTACAATTGTCTTTCTAAACCTCATATATTTCTTTAAGATGAAGTATACAAGAAGTCCAACACCTGCAAACAAAATTAGCAAAATAAGTATTGCAAGTACAACGAATATCCATTCTGGTCCGCTAAAATCATCCTTATAAAAGTCTATAACTGCAATATAGCCTTTAATATTAAATATTTTAACGATTCCATTTACAAACCCCATAATGATATCTAAAACACCATTAAAAGCTTGCGATAAAAATTCGTATAAAAATCTAAAAAAAGTATCCATTTTTATCACCTACTATCATTTATCATTTATCATAATCATTTTATCATTTTTTGCTATCTCTTCACAATACTTAGAATCTTTATTTATAATAATGTATTCAAATATTTCAAATAGAATAAAATCTTCTTCTTTAGTATTAGAATCGTTTACATGTATTGCAAATTTATAACCATCCCTTATCATATCTTTGATGTTGTTATTATATTTAACATAATCATCATATTCTATTTTCATAACTGTCTGGTTCTTAAAACAATCATTAAGAGTTATATTTAAAAGTGTTGTTAAACGCTCTTTATCTTCAAAAAGAGTTGGAGTAAATTCAATCAAATAATATTTATCATAAATGCATTCTCTTATATCTTTTAAGATCAAATCTGTCATTAAATAGTACTCAACAAGTAATTTATCCTCGTTGATTACATCTTCATTAAATACCCTTTCTATTGCATATTCACTATATAATTTTGGGAATTGCATTTTGTAATCAATTTCAATATTTATAACATTTGGTTTAGATGTTGTATATTTCTTTAAATAGAAATCATTTGAATTGAAGTATTTAAAGAAAGCTTCTCTCTTTTCTTTGCTTGTATTAATTAGTTTTGTAATATTTTCTTTAAACAATGTGTCACTGCTTCCAAATAGTTCTGCTCTATAATCACACAAAAGTCTAATAAGAGTTTTATCGTTAATGATATTTACCCCGTCATAGCAAAGTATATAGTTAAATATTACATACATTTCAGTTAATTTAGTTTTAGTTTCATCATCGCTTCCTTCGAGAAGTTTTGTTAGCGTTTTTTTCAAATGATCAAAAATATTTTCTTCCAAAGATATTTCACTTTTGCTATAAAAGTTATAATATCTATTTTCAAAGTATGTATCTAATAATTTAGCAAATAATTCTTCGTCATAGTAATCAGATAAAACTTCTTTTGCAAAAAAGGAAATATTGTTTCTTTCAAACTTTAAATATTCTTCTAAAGCATTCATTTTACCCTCCTACTGACTACTAAAAGTTATTGCAGATGTTTGATTTACATATGGATATGAATAATTGTTATTAGTATTTAGTTTGTAGAACCTTACAGAAGTACTTGATAAAGCATCTGTTCTAAATGTTACACTGTTAATGTAATCATAACCATCTGACATTCTTCTTGTGGTTGTTCTAACATTATGCAAATAAGCCTCATTGGTCATATCTAATCTAAATAAGCTTGGATCAAATGTTAAAGTAATCAAAGCAGCAGCACATTTTGTTTTATCTGCAGCTGGTAAAGCCAAATATTCTGATATTTCTAATCTATCATTTACAGCATGACCAGTAAAAGCTTGGAACACTTTATAATAATCCAAGGTATTAGTAATATTAAAATCTAAGTATGGACTTCCTCTTGAATCGACAATTTCGTAAGACAATCCAATTTCACCAACATTAATAGTGAATCTACCGCTTAATGACTTGGTATATGGTGAAGTTGCTGTTGTCTCAACTTCTAGCCATACTGAATCACCATCTCCAAGTGTTACATTTGGAGTCATAGTAATTGAGAAATAATCAGTATTTGTTCCATTCGTAATAAGTCCACTATTTTTTGTTGCCGTACAGGTAACATTAGTTGAACATTCAAAATCAATATCATATGCTATATTATCTGGTGATGAAACGATATTGTTCTTTTTACTATCCATATTAAAAGTTACTGTAATAGGTTCAACACCAGACCAGTTATCCAACTGATAATATGCCATATTTTCAGCTAATTTATCACTATTAAAATAGAAGTTTTTAGTACTCAAATAATAGTTCTTTATTCCATTATAAATATACCTTCCATAAGTTACTGTTATAATCAAAAGGAAAGCTCCGATAGATAAAAATATTAAGTTTTTCTTTTTTAGTTTTATCTTTTTCATCCAATACTCCACTATCATATATTAGGATATCATAATTTGTAAATTATTACAATTAACTTATTAAAATTTAAACAAAAAAAATGCATCTTTCGATGCATTAATTTTATTTTTTTATTAATCAGCTTCTGTTGTGAATTCAAGAGTGTAATCGATAGTTCCGTTAGATGCTGCGTTTTCACAGTCAACATCTTGTCCTTCAACCCACATGTAAACTCTTACTTTAGTAATACCAGCTTGTAATCCGAAGATTTGTTGTTTTGCTGAGAAACCTTCAACTGTACTATAAGATGGAGTTACTGTAGAGAAGAAAGCAGAATCTCTTGTAGAATATTGAGTTGTAGAAGTTACGTGTAATTCAACATTATCAGTAGAAGCTATTGGAGCTTTAACTCCTGAATATGCTAATTGAGTTGCACTTGGTCCAGCTGTAGTTGTAGTATTGTAATAGTCACGTGCATTAGCTATTGCAGCATCTGTATGAACGTCATAGTTTGGTTCCCAAATATATACACGACGTGCATCAGTTGTTCCACCATTACCATCATCAACTGCGCTTTGGTTTAATCCTTGAATTGTAGAAATTCCAGAACCTGATGCAGTATTTCCTAATACTACAAACGCAATTCTTGAAGCATTTTTAATTCCTGTGTCAGGTGGATTTTGAACACCTGTAGGATTGTTTACAGTAACACCAGAGTTAGGTGTTAAATATAAATCTGTAGCAGCATCAACTTTTAAGAATAAGTCAAATGCTATAAATTTACCTGTAGTTCCTTCAGTTTCAGTAGATTTAGTAGCAGTTATGATATATTCACCTGTTGTAGCGTTACTTCCGATAACTCCATGATACATTTGCATTTTACCTGTTGAGTCAAGTTGACCAATTGTAGAAACTGGCTCTAAAGTTGCTGGTATTTGGTTAGTACTACTAGTATATGTAGTGCTATGTACACCTGTTATATCAGTACTTTGGATAATTGATTTCCAGTTAGTTCCATCTGCTGATATTTGGATACCATTTTGTGCCTCTACGTTTACAGTTAATTTGCTTACTTTAACAGTCTTATTAGCAGTGAACCATGCATAAGTTGTTGTTGTAAACATTATAGTTGTAAAAAACAAAGCAATTAAAAGTATCAATATTCTTCTTTTTCTGTTTTTTCTGTTCTTTCTTTCCATTTTTATTCCCTCCAATTTTAAAATATCATTGCGATATTTTTCTTTTGTTAACTGAAGTATATCATTTGACTTTTACCAATGCAATACTTTTTGTCAAATTTTGTATTAACTTGTCACTTTAGTTGTCACTGTCCAAAATTTGTTTTGCATTGACTCTTATTTCTATATTCTCGGCAACGCCTTGATATTTAAAGTTCTTGTCTGCAGCAGGGAATTTTACAGTCAATTTATAATAATCTGTATAATTGTTAGCATAGTAGAAATTTCTACTTGACGTTTTTATGCTTCTGAAATATGTTTCATCATCATCGGTTATAAAATCGTCGCTTATTATCGCATCAACTTCTGTATTATTGTTTGTTAAATAAAGCTCATATTCCAACGGGAGATTAGTTGTGGTTAGAACTTCTATATCATAGCTTTGGTTTACGTCACTTCTACCAGTATTGTTATAGTTTGCTACACTAAATGTATAAGAATAACTATCACCTGGTTTTTCATCTGTCAAAGTTATTTCTTCTCTCGTATATTGATCCTTTGCAATAAAGAAAGCTATATCGACAACAGCATCTCCTCTTGCTTCTGTTCTAAATCTTGAAAGTGTGTATGGTACTAAGAATATAAGTGACAACAAAAGAATGAAAAAGATTATGATTTCCATTTTTAATCTATTGTTCTCTTTTATTCGTGACATAACATCACCCCATTCCACTTTTACTTTTTTCTCTTCTTCTTTGATTTCTTTAGCTTCTTTAAAGAGAGCTAAAGTTTTTCCAATCAAAATTAAAGATATTATTGTTCCTAATAAAACTTTAGGAGTTGTAAACACCTTTATCCAAGCTGCCGCGCTAGGATATACCTTTACTACCTTTCCAGCTATTTTATCCTTTGTAATTGGATTGTCTACTGTATTATTAGCATCACCCTTAGTTACATAGGCCCCATCATTTATTTCTATAATCCTATGTGTTATATAGGCATCGCCATTTTTAAAAGATACTATATCTCCTACTTCATAATCAGCATCAAGTTTTACAACTATGACATCCCATTTCTCGATAGCTGGAGACATACTTCCACTTATTACTTCAAAAAATGCATAGCCAAATATATTTGTATAATCTTTTTTTAATATTTTAACTGAAAAAAAGTTATATGCAGCTAGTAACATTAGTGAAACTGTTATTATACTAAGTACTATTGTAATAACTTTATTTGCTATCTTAAAAATTTTGGATTTCATAAGCACCTCTATTAGCCGTTATTATTTCCTGGATCAGGTTCTTCTGGCTCTTCGGGTTCTTCTGGGGTTGGAGGCACATAAGGTGTTAACGTATCTCCAGCCATATACTGAGTTATGACAACTTCTACAGGTATTTCTAGCGTATTATTAGCTACCATGCCTAGTTCCGAATCCTTATCGTTATTAGCTTCATCATTTATCCAGCTCAAATAAACTCTAATAGTATTTGTCTCATCTTCTTCAATTTCACTTAAAGTTATAATATTACTATAAGTAAATTCATCAGTTTTCACTATAGGCTTATTGTTTATTTCAACAATATTATCTATTTCGAATTGATCTGGATCAAGTCCTGAAAAATCAAAAGTAACATCATACATTATAGATGTTTCAGTATCATTCGGATCAATTATAATATCAAAGTAACCAGTCATTCCAGGTGCCACTTTCCCAGGCTTAACATTCGTTTGAGTTATCCATGTTACATTATTGACCGTAAATGTTGAAGTATCGCCAGAAATAGCAGAGTTATTAACTTTTACTCTCCAAGCTGCAATGTCATTTTCTGTAGTATGAGTTTTACTACTCTCAAACAATGCAAAGGAAGAAGCAATTGCAAAAGCTGCTACTAAGAAAAAAAGTGGCGCGAGCACCATTATATTTTTCTTCATTATTTCTTTTTGAATTCTTTATATATTGCATATATCTCATAGATAAATGCCAAGAATAGTGGAAATACAACAATAAATAAGAATCCCCATCTAGATTGAACAACATACAATATTTGTCCTAGTGTTGACATTGCTATAGTTGAATCTTCAGTTCCCAAAACATATTCACCTGATATGTTATGATCTCCTTTTAATGTAAATGTTGTTTCTTTTTCATTAACTTTTTCTGTGTTGGTTACTTCTAAGAATTTAATCTTATGTTCTGTTGGATATGCATCATAATAGAATACTTTGTCTCCTACTTTAATACTATCCTTAGCTACATCTTTAATAGCTAGTAATGTGTTTGCTTTGTAATTTGGTTCTAATGTATCTTCTTCAACAAGAATTAAATATCTGCCAAGGAATTTTGATACACCATAATCATCCTTCTTTAATAAAAATGCTGTTGTAAATACTACTAATACTAAATATAATGCAATTACAACACCTAAAACAATTTTTAAAGCTTTTTTCATATTATTTACCTCTATTCTTTATTATCATTATTATATATATAAATATAGCATAATTAATTAAATTATGCAATTAAAAATTAATAATTAATTAAATAAAAAGATAGAAATTTTATTTCTACCCTTTTTCTAAAATGGCATCTTCATATTACCATTCAACATTTGTTTCATCATTTTTTTTGTTTGTTCAAATTGAGTCAATAATTTATTAACTTCTTGAACTGATAATCCACATCCTTTAGCAATCCTTGTCTTTCTACTTGCCTTAATAATATCAGGATTTTTCCTTTCCTGCGGCGTCATTGAAAGTACGATTGCCTCAATATGTGACATTTGTTTTGGATCTATTTGAACATTATTAAGTCCCATTTTAGAAGCACCAGGAACTAGTTTAATCAAGTTTTCAAGTGGTCCAAGTTTTTTAATCTGCTTCATTTGTGATAAAAAGTCTTCCAAATCAAACTTACCATTTTGCATTCTTTTAGCAGCTTTTTCAGCTTCTTTTTCATCTATTTCGGACTGCACTTTTTCAACAAGGGAAACTATATCTCCCATTCCTAAAATTCTACCAGCCATTCTTTCTGGATCAAAAGTATCAAGTCCATCCATTTTTTCGCTAATACCAATAAATTTTATTGGAACATTAGTTAAATGTCTAACTGATAAAGCTACACCACCTCTTGTGTCCCCATCTAACTTAGTTAAAATAACACCAGTAAGTGGTAATTTATTGTTAAATCCTTCAATAACATTTATAGCATCTTGACCCATCATTGAATCGATTACTAAAAGTATCTCTTGTGGCGAAACTTTCTTTCTGATATTTTCTAATTCTTCCATCAAATCTTCATCAATATGAAGTCTTCCAGCTGTATCAATAAGTACATAATCATACTTATTTTCCTTGGCATAATTAACTGCATGTTCTGCTATTTCAACAGGATCTTTTTTACCCTCTTCATAAACCTCTATTCCAAGTTGTTTTCCTATTTGCTTCAATTGATCAATTGCTGCAGGACGGTACACATCGCATGCTACTAACAAAGGTTTTTTAGCATGCTTTTTTCTTAGCATATTAGAAAGTTTACCAATTTGTGTAGTTTTACCACTACCTTGAAGTCCAACTAACATAAGTATTGCAGGATTTCCCACAAGATTTAATGGTTGTTGTTCTCCTCCTAATAATGCTGTTAATTCATCTTTGACAATTTTAACGAAAACTTCCCCTGGTTTCAAGCTTCTTTGAACTTCTTCACCAAGAGCTTTTTCTTTTACATTATTAGTAAACTCTTTTACTACTGTATAGTTAACATCTGCTTCCAAAAGTGCAAGACGTATCTCACGCATCATATCAGTTATATTATTTTCGGTTATTTTTCCTGTACCTTTTATTTTAGAAAGAGCTTTTTGTAATCTCTCACCTAAACTTTCAAACATTTTATCACCCTCCTGTTATATTATTTTATTTCCAGTTTGCTACTATATCACTATTTGAAGAAAGCGGTGCTGGATTTGGCATGTCTAAATGAACAATTACTGGTATTTTAAATGCCGTTCCAAATCCTAAGCAAGTTCCTGACTGTAATCCTTTTTGTTTATCTACTATATCTGAATTAATATTAGGTATCATCTTTCTTATATATTCTTCATCTCGTGGATGGTTTGTCTTAAATATCAAGAAATTAGAACACTGTGAAATAACTGTATCAGAAAGTTCCACAGGTCTTTGACTTATCAAACCTAATATTACTCCATATTTTCTTCCTTCTTTAGCAACACGTTCAAATATATTATAACCTATTAAGAAATTATCATTATCTTTCTTAATATATCTATGTGCTTCTTCAACAATTATATGGAAAGGAAATTTACCTTTCTGTGGAAGTGTCTTAGTAAAATCAAAGATAATTCTTGTAATTATTTTAGTAATAACAGCCGCAAGAGAATCATCTATATCTTCTAAGTTAATAATAACTACCTGACACTTTTCATTATTCTTATATAAGATTGTACTTAAAAATTGTTGAACATCCATTAATTGTTTACAATCAAATAATTTACCTTGTTCACCAGTTATTAATGAATGAAGTCTTACTCTTACCGTTGCAGCATCAGCATAAGTATTTGGATTATTATACCAGCCTTCTGATATAAGAGTAAAATCAAGAGCTTTCTCAAGATCGTTTAAATTATAGTAATTAAGTCCTTGAGGTTCATAATTATCTAATTCTTCATTAATAAACGAATTTACATATTCAGTAAATAGAATACTTTCTGTAAATGTACCAAGTTTATCTATATTAAAGCATTCTCTTAATTTTCTTGTATATCCTACACCTGTTATAACTGCATCCATATGGAAATTCTTAGTTGAACACGTTTCAACAATTGCAAATATATCATTCTTCTTTTTAGCAGGTGTTGAATCACTAAATAATATTGAAACAATAGCTTTGGCAATCAAATGATCTTTATATGCTTCTGATTTGCCATCTTTTTCAGCAAATATCTTTGCAAGTTTAACCATCCTTTCAACTATAGGTAATTGTGAATGAGACTCTGTCATTAAAAGAAGAGCCAAATCATTTGGATTAAGTAACCATAAAGGTATTCTTAAAGGTTCATAACTTGTATTTGTTCCACTTGTAGTAAATACTCTACTATTAAATCTTGGATCGAGACTAGATAATTGTGAGAAAGCATTAGCATGTTCTCCAGATACATCAAATATTATAAAGTTGGATTTAACTGGTTGAAGATTTTTATTTTCAAACACATTTTGAATTACTCTTGCAGTACCGAATGATTTACCACTACCACTATTACCAAATATAGCAAAGTGATTTCCAAAGAAATTATTTACACTTAAGCAAACTGGAGCTCCATTATAGAAAGGACTTCTTCCTAAATACATTGCACCTTCATTAGTTTGTCCGAGTATTACTGCTATTTCATCATTATTAACAGATCTTACTTTAGCATTCATAAGTGGCTTCCTAATAATTCCACCAAATAATTTTCCATTTGAAAATTCACCTAACAATTTTATTTGAACGGCATTTGCATTAACTTCAAATATTTCTCCTAAAATTTGTTTTTCCTGGTCTTCAATTACCACATGTGAACTCAATATATTATTTGTTATTTGCACCCCTTGCATAAGTGATACTGTAACACTAGTCTCATTAATATAAGTTATCTTATCAAACATTTTCCACCTCTATAATATTCCTTTTATATCTTCTAATGTTTTCTTATCAATCTTTCCTTCTAATAATTTAATAATTGTTTTCTTTTTTTCATAAAGTTTAAGTTTACTTTCTAATTCTTCAAGTCTTTCTTCCATAATTTTTAACTGGTTATGCACCGCATTTCTTGATACTTGATAATTAGTTGCTATCTCACTTAAAGATAAATTTTCCCAATAATATGCTTCAAAATATAATTGTTGTTTTTCAGTAAACAAATCTTTATAACAATCATACAAAATATTCAAATATAATACTCTATCCATAATTCACCTACATTATATCTTTAAATAAACCATAAATATATTTTTCTATATCAAATACTTGTAAGTCTTCTTTTCTTTCCCCAAGTCCAATATATTTAACTGGAATTCCTACGCTTTCTTTTATAGCAAGAACTATTCCACCTTTAGCAGTACCATCAAGCTTTGTTAAAACTATTCCTGTAATATTTGTAATTTCTTTAAATGCTTTTGCTTGACTTATACCATTTTGTCCAGTTGTTGCATCAATTATTAAAAGTGTTTCATGTGGTCCATCAGGTATTACTTTACCAATAACTCTATTGATTTTTTCAAGTTCATTCATAAGATTTGTTTTATTTTGTAAGCGTCCTGCTGTATCAATTAAAACAACATCAACCTTTTCTTTTAGAGCTTCATTTAATCCATCATATATTACGCTTGATGGATCACTTCCTTCAGCGCCACCAGCAAATAAAGAATCTGTTTTATTAGCCCATTCTCTTAACTGTTCAATAGCGCCTGCTCTAAAAGTATCTCCTGCTACCATCATAACTTTTTTACCTTCATCATGAAGTTTAGAAGCCATCTTAGCAATAGTAGTAGTCTTTCCTACTCCATTAACACCAACGAACAAAATAACTGTTGGGCCATCTTTCGCATAATTAATTTTATTAACAATAATATCATCATTAACATAGATTATAAATAATTCATCAACAATAACTTCTTTTAAATATTCAAGATCTTCTATATTTTCACTTTTAACTCTTTTTCTAAGTCTATCCATAAAGTTCATAACTGTGTCGACACCAATATCAGCCATAATAAGTATTTCTTCAAGTTCATCAAAGTATTCTTCTGTTGCTTTATGATATTTATTTGTTAAATTAATTAATCTAGATACAAAATTTTCACGTGTCTTAGTAAGACCCTTCTCATAGACTTTAACAGATTCTTTTTCTTTTTTCTCTTCTTTAATTTCTTGCTCTACTTCTTGTTTAACTTCAGCAAAGTCTTCTTCATCTATATCTTCAATTTTGTCTTCTTCAATTTCTTCTATATGTTCATCAATTACTTTTTCTTCCTTTTTGAACATGTTTTTTATTTTGCTAAATAATCCCATTAGTAATCACCATAATAAGTATATCAAAAAAAAGATGAATAATCATCTTTTTATTTGTTTTTTTAATTATATATGCGGATTACTACGACGCCTGATCCACCAGTACCACCTTTTCCACTTCTGGTTCCACCATTTTGGCCGCCACCGCCGCCGCCAGTGTTAGCAGTACCATTAGATCCACCTTGGCCGCCACCGCCTGAGCCACCGGAACCGTTTTTACCGCCTCCGCCGCCTCCGGCATATAAATCTCCTGTTGACTCTCCAAACTCACGTGTTGTGCTTCCACTTCCTGTACCACCTGATGCACTTTTTGCTGTTCCGTTAGAACCATCACTTCCTCCTGCACCACCTGTAGTACCATTTGAAGCACCAGCACCACCACCAGAACCTCCAGCGCCGCCAGCACCAGCGTTATTGTTTTTTCCACCTTTTCCACCAGAACCTCCAGTTGCCGTATAAGTAGTACCATCTATTACAATTGAAGTAGTACCACCAGTACTTCCAGTTCCTGCGGTATTATTCGGTTCACCATATGACCCACCAGTACCACCTTGGCCAATAACTACTGCATAACCTGTACTTTCAATTAACGTTTTTTGGCTTACAGTTCTAACACGGCCTCCGCCGCCACCGCCACCAGAACCATAAATACTTGAAGTATAATATCCAGCGCCTCCGCCGCCACCACCGCCTCCTACTAAGAAGACATCAGCGTTAACAGTTGCGGAGGTAGTAAACGTTCCATTTGATTTAAGTTTAACCCTGAAACTAGTAGAATCATCAAATATTACGTCATAAGTACCAGTATAAGTGAAGTTAACTGTCCAGCCAGCATATATTGTCCTGTTTCCAGTTGCAATTGTAGTTGCGGTTATTTCTGTTCCACCAGTTGATGTTGAATACCAACCTCTAAATGTGTACCCGCTTCTTGATGGAGTACATAAAGTTCCTAATGTATTTCCGTCAATTATTTCTTTAGTTGTACAACCACTTCCACCATTATTATTATATGTAAGTGTGTAATGAGTAGCTGGGGTTATGTTTCTGATTATTACAACACCAGAGCCACCTGCTCCGCCAGTTCCACTAGATAATCCACCACCGCCACCAGAACCTGTGTTAGCAGTTGCTGCCTTACCATTGTTTGAACTTCTAGTTCCACCAGCTCCACCTCCAGTAGCACCACCTGCACCACCACCAGCAGTAGTAGAGGATAAATTTCCACCACCGCCACCGCCACCGGCAGCATATGCTGTTACTGAAGTATCTGTAGATCCAAATTCACGCGTTCCAATTGATGAATCATTACCGGTTCCACCTGTCCTTGTGTCTGAGGCTCCTCCATTTGCTCCGTTAGAGCCACCGGCACCTCCTGCAGCTGCCGAACTAGAACCATCTAAGCTATACCAATATCCGCCTGCTCCGCCGCCGCTTCCGCCGGCACCTCCTGCTGCGTTACTTTGGTTCCAACCGTATCCACCAGTTCCTCCAGCGACTGTATAAGTTAATCCAGTAACTGTTAAAGAACTAGATGTTCCTGAACCACCATTGGCATCATTAGCACCTGCACTTCCACCAGTACCAACGGTTATAGAGTAACCAGTATTAGCAATGAATGTTTTTTTAGTGACAGTTTTAACACGGCCACCGCCGCCGCCACCACCGCCACGGATAACTGAACCAGAGTATTTATATCCTCCAGCTCCGCCTCCACCGCCACCTACTAAGAATAGGTCAGTAGTTATATCTTGTGAAGGTGTATATGTTCCTGATGATAAAAATTTAATTTTATAATCACTATTATTATTAAATACTACAGTAGAATTTCCTGTATAAGTATAATTAGGGATCCAACCAGCATACAATGTGTGGTCAGATGTACTTGTTACTCTTGAAGATGCAGTAACTTGTACACCGTTAACAGAAGAATCTGCCACCTGATTACTATACCATCCCATAAATGTATAACCAGATTTTGTTGGAGTACATAGTGTTCCATACAAACTTCCTTGAACAACAGTTTTAGAAGTACATCCACTTCCACCATTATTATTGTATGTTACTGTATATCGATTTGCTGTAGCAGTTACTCTTACTATTATTATTCCAGAACCGCCTTGAGCTCCAGAACCATTTGAGTAGCCACCACCACCGCCAGAACCTGTATTGGCAGTTCCTTGAGTTCCATTTTTAGAACTATTATTACCACCATTTCCACCGCCAGTTGCGCCACCTGCACCACTACTAGTACCACCGCCGCCGCCACCTGCAGCATAGGCAGTCAAAGATGTGTCAGTTAATCCAAATTTTCTTGTTCCAGTAGAAGAATCTAATCCAGTACCAGCTCCATATGCTCCGGCGCCACCATTTCCACCGTTGGTTCCACCAGCACCGCCAGCATGGCTAGCATTTTGCCCTGTATCGTTAGCGTAATATCCGCCGCCGCCGCCACCAGAGCCACCATTTCCACCTTTACCAGCAGCACTAGTACTGTTGTAATATCCACCAGAACCTCCAGCAGCACTATATGATGCATCATATCCACTTAGCGATGTTGTGCCACCGGCACTACCATTAGCATTACTAGCTCCGCCATTTCCACCAGCACCAATCGTTATAGTATAACTTTCTCCAGTAAGAAGGGTTTTGTTTGTATAGGTCTTAACGCGACCACCGCCGCCTCCTCCACCGCCCATTTGGACATCTGGACCATAAGGATTTCCGCCGCCGCCACCGCCGCCGCCTCCTACTAAGAAGATGTTAGTAATAAAATTATCATTAAGCGTTAATGTTCCTGAATTAGTAAATGTTATTTCATATGTATTTGAATCTACTGGTGTAATAGTTGCTCCACATCCAGTACATGTGAAAGCCTCTTGCCAATGTGCATAAACTGTTTGATTTCCCGTAGGAACAGTTGATGATGTTACTTCAGTTCCACCACTTGATTCAGTAAACCAACCAATAAATGCATTACCTGGCTTAGTAGGAACACATAATGTTCCCCAAGGGCTTCCATATGTTGTTGTTGTATTTGTACATCCACTTCCACCATTATTGTTATATGTCAAAGTAAGAGTAACTAATTCCCATATAGGATATAAAACTGTATTATTGACTAAATTTAATGATGTTACTGCTGATCCCCCATCAATTAATGACCATCCTGCTTGACTATAATAATTTGATTCAACTCCGTCTACAATCCTATTCCCGCAATTATAGTTAAGTACTGTATAACCATCTCCAGGTGCAGAGTAATCAATATAACTATCTGAAACTCCACTACTACAATCATATGTTACAGACGCTAAAGCATTGCTTGAAATGTTCGTACCAAATTCTATAGTTGTCGTTAGATTTGCAGCACTATATGCCACGCTTATTAAAGGTATGAATACTATAATTGAAAAAGCTAGCAAATTCATTAGTCTTATTCTTTTAACTTTTTTTAACATATTCATACCTCCTTTCAATAACGCAAAACAAAGCCATAAAAATGACTTTTTTATTATCTAATCATAATTAAGAGAGTTGTAAATAATATATGTTTCATCTATCTTTTATTCTCCTATATTAATATTACCAATTTTATTATTTTTTTTCAATATTAATTCAATAAAAATCGGCTATTAAATAGCCGGCTTTTTAGTTATTTTACAGTTTTTAAGAAAGTCTTTTCGCGATAAACAAATTTTGTTAGTAATTTCATATTTGGTTCGTTATCTACTTCATCTAACAAATTATTTAATAATTTGCCTTCATTTATATAGAAATATTCATAGAATGCCTCAGAAGATACATACTCATCAAGCATTACTTTACCATCTTTTTCGTAATTATAGATAGCAGCCGTATCTGTATAACCTTCTTCTTGTGTTTCACTCCACTCACTTACTTCATAAATATCATAATATTTATCTTGTATACCTGTTAAAATATAATTTCCACATCTCATGTAAATCTTTTTATTATTTGTAGAAATAACTTCTATATATGTATCATATCTATCACAATTTTCAGAACCATTTAAAGGATTCTTCAAGTCATTACTATAACCCTTTCTAATTAAATCCTCTAGATAATAGACATTATTTGGCTTTGTATAAAAATCTTTGTACTTACTAACATCACTTGCAAAATTATTAGCCAAAGTTTTAAATGCCGTATAGTTTTTACTATTATCAGAAATAAGTTTTGTTCCTATTGCAAATAAAATTAGTACTGCTGTTAACATTATTATAAATTCTGTTAAAGTAAATCCTTTATTATCTATTCTTTTCATATAATGCATTTACCTTCTTTCTAATATCAGGATTAATTCTTTCAATAGTAGCGACACTTGTTTCTAATGCTCTTTTATAATTTCCTTTATAAAATAAATTTTGAGCATGATTAAGACCACTATCAATATTGATATTTTTATTTCTATATCTATTTCCATAAACAATAGAATATTCTGCAAGTTTAGCAGTTTTTATCATTTCATTAGTAGTATTAAATAATTTAAGTACTAAATCACGTGAAGTATCTACTCTTGTATTTAATGTTCTGATTACAATAGGTTTTCTTTCTAATTCTTTAATTATTTCTAAAATAGATTCATTAGCTTCTTGTAACTGCACAAAATATGTATCAGATACTATTGGAAGTTTGTAACTTCTTATCTTTGCTTTTGATTGTTTTAACAATTCTTGAATTTCATCTAATTGTTCTCTCGCTCTTAATTCATCATCATGTAAATTACCTAAATTATTTAGTGTTATATCTAATTCATCCTCTATATATTTTAAGCTTTCAACATATGATTCAATATCTACAGCAAGTTGAGAGAATGGGGTTTTCTTTCTTGGTGCACTCTTAAGCATTGCTTTATATTCTTCATTCAATTTATCTGTTTTTTCATTTATTAATTCAATTGTTTTAATATCATTTTCAGTTAAATCATACATGTTTTTAATGTCATCCATTTGAGCATAAATATCTTTAACTTCACCCGTTGTTTTCTCTAACTTCTTTTCAAATACTTCTTTAGTATCTTCATATGATTTTTTAGCTTGCCTTTCTGTTTCAAACTCATCAAAAAGAGAATCCAAGTATTCTAACATTGTCTTAAGTTCAAACATGCAATTTTCTAGATTTAAAACTTTAATTCTATCTAATATCTTATTAACATTTTTTAATGATTCTTCAACATTATATTCGATCTTTAAATGTTTTAATGGGAACTTTTTAGCTTTCATTTCCCCATATACTTCTGTTATTTGTTCAATTCTTTTTGGAATCAATCTGTTTGCAAGAAGTACTAAATCAGGAACTTCTTCAATTACTATTC
>JAEEGL012673378.1_pt1 | contig 16011 bp, 17 predicted proteins | sample 9134231 | NCBI WGS metagenome assembly JAEEGL01 (sample SAMN16246548, study PRJNA631951) | gut metagenome | biome: gut microbiome; feature: rumen; material: fiber-attached | host: Bos | place: Iran: Karaj | collected 2018-10 | reverse complement strand
TGGAGGAGTGGACGCCGGAGTCTGTTCTCGGTGTGCTCTCCGGTCTTGCGGAGGAGCGCGAAATGAAGATCGGCAAGGTCATGTGGCCGGTTCGCATTTCTGTTTCCGGACAGGCGGTGACGCCCGGCGGGCCGGTGGAAATCTGCACGATTCTCGGTAAGGAGGAGTCGCTTCGCCGCATGGACGCCGGCATCGCCATGCTGGAGGAAGGAGCGCAGGCATGAAGCGGAAGGGAATTGCCCGACTGATCCCTTGGCTGGTTGGTCTGGACGTGCTTCTGCTCACGGTGCTGCTCCTCGTCAACATTTTTCACATCCGGGTTGATACGCCGGATAATGTGCTTCCCGCTCTGCACACACAGCAGCCGGCTGCAGTCGAGGTCATCACGCCGGAGCCGTTCGCGCTCGGCGATGAGCCGGAGCAGCTTTTGATCGACAACAGCGATATTGACCGACCTGCGGAGACTGCGCTTCCTCTTGGCGATGAGGAGCAGCAGACCACGCTTGTGGCAGGCAGCTTCGCGCTGCGCGGTGGTCCGGATTTCTCTCTCTATCTGGATCAGAGCCGCTTTCAGCTGATCGAAAACGAAGGTCGCTGTTATTTCTGCCCGCAGAATGACGGCGGGGATCTGTATCTGGAGATCGCGTATTTCAACGGTGTCAGTGCGGATCGCCTTGCGCCGAGCGTGTTCCAGGATTACGGCATCATCATTCAGGCGAGTGATGTGGAGGCAACCGAACTGAATGGCCACGCTGCAAAGCACGTCACTGCAAAGACCATGGAGAACCAGTTCGAGGCATACGTTTTCGATTCGGAGGGCGGATGCGTCACGATGGTATTCTGCGGCTCGGATGCCGTATCCGAGACTACACAGCAGGCACTCCACACGTCTATGGAGTCATTCCAACTGTCAGCTCGTCCATGAAAATTTGACACATGAAAAACTCTCTTTCGGTCACCCTAACCGAAAGAGAGTTTTTTGCAGGAGGTTTTTTGTGAGCAGAAGAGGGAAGATACGCCTGGCATCTTATGTCATTGCGGTAATGCTTGTTTTGGCTGCTGCAGTTGCAGCTTGCCACGTCGGCGCCGGAACGTATACCACGCAGCTGGACGCGCAGTCGTCGCGAGCCTTTGGTGAAGCTTTCAGCGCAGCGCAGCGTCTTGAGCGAACATTGGATGCCTGTGCATTTGCCGCAGACGCACCGATGCAGAGCGCTTTGTGCACGCAGCTTTATTCCGATGCCAATTGCTTTGAAACCGCGCTCAGTTCGCTTCCGATCCAGCTGGACGCGCTGGAGGAAATCTCACGCCATGCTGCCATAATGGGCGACTATGCGTATCTGTTGTCCCGCGTGACTGCAGAAGGAAATCCGCTTTCCGCTGAGACGCTTTCTCAGCTGACGATCTTCTCTGAAAGCATTCATCTTCTCACAAAAGGGCTTTCAGATTTGCAGCAGGCATATGAACAGGGTGATCTTGTGATGGAGCAGCGAGGAAGGCTAACCGATTCGTTCGATAATCTGGCAGAGGAAGTACAGAAAACTGTAACAACGATCGATCAGTCCTTCCACGATCTCGCGGCATCGTTTCCCGCGACCGAACCCTTCGCCTATGACGGGAGGTTTGGCGCAAAAGAGCAGAGAGCTGCAATGCTGGCCGGAAAAGCAATGGTTTCACAGGAAGAGGCGATCGCAATTGCGGCGGATTTTTCTCTGCGTGCTCCCGGCGATCTGCAGCCTCTCGACTGCACCGAAGGCGAGATTCCCTGCTGGCGGTTTTCGATTCAAAAGGACGCAGCAGTCGTCGCTGTTACCATGCAGGGTGGGGAAGTGCTGTCCTGGATTTCTGACTGTGCGGAGCCCGGTGCGGCGGATTCCGACGAGGTTGAGTTGATTGCACAGACATTTCTCGAACAGCATGGTTACTCGGATATGGAACGCATTGAATCTGTTCCCGGAGGCAGTACTGTGTCGATGACCTTTGTGCCGGTTGCTGACGATGTGCTGTGTCTGCCGGATCGAGTGACGATCAAGATCTGCCCATCAACAGGGAAGGTGACTGCGTTTGATGCATCCGGATTTCTGAAGCATCATAGGGCTCGATCATTTCCGGAAACGGCGCACGCGTGGACGCCGCCGGATTCACTCACTGCGGAGACGCAGAGAAAGGTCGTAATTCTTTCCCCGGGCGGTCAGGAACGGTATTGTACGGAATATCTCTGCCGCACGCAGAACGGGAATGCGGTGCGTATTGCAGTCAATGTGGAAACAGGGCTTCAGGAGCAAATCCTGCTCGGAGAATCGCGCGTCCAGCAGACGGACTGAACGCGGAAACTCTTGACGAATTTTCGGGGAACGTGTATTATGATTGGGTAAGAATATCATCAATGGAGGATCCATTATGAGTGTCATACCCAAAGTAGAATGCCGCCGCTGCGGGCGGGAATTTTCCGGTCTCCGCAGCCGCTGCCCATATTGCGGAACAACGCGAGTCCGCGCCGGGGATCCGGTTCCCCCCATCACAGCAAGCGAGGTTCCCGGTACGCCCGCGTCGCAGAGAGCCGAGGTCAATACCCGTTGGCAGACGCTTTTCGGCCTGCTTCTTCTGGCATGCGTCGTGCTTGCCGTGATTGTGCTAATTACGATCAGCCTCGCCGACGCAAAGGAAATCAACAGCTCCACTGCACAGAACCTGCCCACGCAGGATATCCTGCCGGAAGAATCCTTTGAGCCGGAAGAATCCGCTGCGCCTGTCGAGAGCGCTGAACCCACGGAGACGCCGTCTCCTGCAGATACGACGGTAGCAACCGAAATCGGCAGCATCAAGCTCACTTATTACGGCAGTGAGCGCACCGAATTCAGCGAGGCGGTCGGTGAGACCGTGCCGCTGGAGGCTGTTACCTATCCGGACGGAATGGCGGGTCAGGTTGTGTGGGCCAGCGAAAATGAAGCGGTTGCCATCGTGCGGGATGGACAGGTCACCGGTATCGGTCAGGGAATGACGACAATCACCGCCTCGATCGGCGATGTTGTTGCCAAATGCACCGTTTACGTCGGTTAAAAACACACTTGCAAACAGAAATGCAGCATGGTATAATATCCGTGCTGTGGGATTAGTTCATCGGTAGAACATCAGCTTCCCAAGCTGAGGAGGCGGGTTCGATTCCCGTATCCCGCTCCATATTCATCAGGACGCTGATTTGTTCAGCGTCCTGATTGCTTTTAGGAGGGCATTTTTATGCGCGTTCTCTTTATCGGAAACAGCCACACCTATTTTCATGATATGCCGCATACCTTTGCCCGGATGTGCAGGCAGCTCACCGGTCAAACGCCGGAGGTCACCATGCTGGCCTATTCCAACCGATCTCTCGCATGGCATCGGGAGGAATACTTTTCACTTCGATTCGCACTGCTCTATGGACAATACGATTACTGCATTCTGCAGCAGCAGGCGCATCCGTTCCCGGACGAGGAGCTGACACGGCGTAGTGTGCTGCGTATACTTTCGCTCTGCAGATCTGCAGACGTTAAACCTGTCCTGTTGATGACATGGGCTGAGCAGTCGTACCCGGAACATTTTCATCCAATGCAGAAGCTCTATACCGCTCTCTCAGCTGAGACCGGTGCCATGCTTGCACCGGTCGGTTCACTGTTTGATGAAATTCGACGCTTACACCCGGAAATTGAGCTCTACTGGCACGATGGCGAGCATGCATCTGTTTACGGCGATTATCTTATTGCAGCAACACTTGCGGCGATGCTGTGCAGTAAAACGGAGCTTTCCGCTTTGGACGATCAGGCGATCGATTTTGATCTCGACTTTGAAGGGGAGGACGGGATGCCGCTGGCGAAAGAATGCGCGGCAGACTGTGTTGTAATGCTTGAGGCAGAAAAAGCAGAAGCATTGCGCGCTGCTGTCTCCCGTCGATTGGGTGGTGCTGTCCATGACTAATCTTCTGGTGTTCAAGGATCTTTCCAAGCTGAATTGGAGTCAGCTTTTTGCGGTTTATCAGGAATCCTCTGTGGAAAACGCCGCCGAGTGGTATCCGGATCTTCCTGAAAAAGAAGCGCTTGCCAAGTATGAGGAAGGCTACCGTTCTTATTTGCTGGGCGATTTTCAGGCTGAGCACGGAATGCTTCTGATTTTGGAAAAGGATGGAGTATACCGGTCTTCGCTTCGTTTGATACCGCAGGATCAAAATCGCTTTTTTCTTGAAGCGCTTGAAACCCGCCCTGAGGATCGGGAAATGGGCTTTGGAAAGCGCATTCTTCAGGAGATGATGCTCTTCCTTCATCAGAACTTCCCGGGCTGTGCGGTTGCATCTTCTGTCTCACGAAAAAACAAAATCAGCATTCAAACCCATCGTGCGGCAGGCTTTTCCGGCACAAAGGAAAGGGACGGAAACCTGCGTATGACGTGGTCGGATGCTCAGCTTGCCCGTATCGGGGAGCAGGAGGCGCGGCTTGATCGGATTCTTGCTTCCGATACGCCCAGCACTGATGATCTTCGTGCGTTGGCTGCATATTATGACGGCCCGCTGTGGCGCATCGATTTTGAGAGCGATGAGGCCGGTCAGATCCCTGAGCGGTTCAAGCGCGGCGTCCTGAGTGAAGACGCAGTTTATGACTTATTAACCGAATATAGAGATCTGCTCTTATAAGAACAACAGCGCTGCACTCAGGGCAGCGCTGTTATTTGCAAAAGAAGTTGTTGAATTACAGAAGTATTACGCCTGCGGCCTTGCAGGCCTGGATGGTCTCGTTGTCCCAAACAGAAGACTGCACCTCGCCGATATGCGCTTTGCCGAGCAGAAGCATGGACAGTCTGCTTTGTCCAATGCCGCCGCCAATGGTGAGCGGCAGCTCGTTGTTCAGGAGCATCTTGTGATAGGTACGCTCCCGGCGGTCGTCGCAGCCGGCAATGGTGAGCTGCCGGTCAAGGCTGATCGGATCCACGCGGATGCCCATGGAGGAGAGCTCAAAAGCGCATGAAAGCAGATCGTCCCAGTAGAGCAGATCGCCGTTGAGCGTCCAGTCGTCATAGTCGGGGGAGCGTCCGTCATGCTTTTGACCGGACTTCAGGGCGCCGCCGATGCCGATGATAAAGGCAGTTTTGTGCTCCTTCAAGAACGCGTTTTCGCGCTCCTTCGGCGTCATTTCCGGCCAGCGGTCCTCAAGCTCCTGCGCAGTGACAAAAGTGACGGTTCGCTCCAGCTCCGGCAGGGCCTGAAGCTGAGGATAGATCGCACGCATTGTGCGCTGTGTATCGCTCACGGCCGCAGCGATATCCATTACGGTGCTCTTGAGATAATCGAGATTGCGGTCTTTGGCCTCGATTACTTTTTCCCAGTCCCACTGGTCGACGTAAACCGAATGCAGATTGTCCAGCACATCTTCGTCACGCCGAATGGCGTTCATATCTGTGTAAAGGCCTTTTCCGGGATAGAATCCATAGTCATGCAGTGCCATCCGTTTCCACTTGGCGAGCGACTGCACGACCTGCGCGTCTCTGCCGATGTTGGGGATATCAAAGTCCACAGGCCGTTCATAGCCGTTCAGATTATCGTTCAGACCGGAGGCCTCCTCCACAAACAGCGGAGCAGACACGCGGAACAGATTCAGATTTGCGGCCAGCTGATCTTCAAAAAGACGTTTGAGCAGGCCGATGGCCTTCTGTGTGTCATAGATGCTGAGCAGACTGCGGTAGTTTTCTGGAATATGGGTATTCATTTGGATGCCTCGCTCTCGGTTAAAATGCGGATGACTTCATGATAAATGCGTTCTGCATGGGTTCGGAAGGTCTGCTCCATGGCTTCGGCCAGCTTCTCAGTCGGCGCCATGATTTTCATGTCCAGCAGATCGCTGATGCCGTCTGTCACACCCAATTCCACAAGAACCGTACCGTCCTCCTGCTTTTGGTGCTTTGCCTTGATCATTGCGGCTCTGCGCATCCGCTCTGCCAACGGTTCGGTCACGCGGCGCGCTTTGGCGCGGACGGAATAGGGAATGCTGTCTCCGACTGCTTCCACATTGCGTCGGCCGGCCTCCGTGATTGCGTAGGCGTTGTTTTCCTCTGTGATCTGTCCCGTTTCCGTGAGCTCTGCAAGACAATCCGAATAGTCAAAATAACCGATGCCGTCATCGCAGAATACGAGATCTGACAGCGTCAGTGCGTCCACTGGCCCTGGAAGCTGCTCGAGCACATACAGAATCAGGATCTTAATATCCATTTTTTCATGGATAAAGCCGAAGTGGTCCATGAAACATACCTCACTTTGTTAATACAGTGTATTATTATAAACCACCTGCGGGAACCCGTCAACGTCATGGCAGACAGAAATTTGAAAAACCGGTCACATTCCGCTGAAACATGCATAGACTGAATTGAAGCGTGCTTCAAAATCGCGACAGGGAGGTTTTCATATGGCTGACAGAGTGGTACCGGGTCCGGTGGAGAACGGTGCTCCCATTCGGGAAGCGGTATGCGTGCATACGAGAAAGGTCTTTGACGGCTGCCGGGATAAAGACTGCGTGGAGGATCTTCGCATTTATCCGACCATCACGAGCCAGATGCACATTGAAAATGCATTCAGCGTCCGGCCCAGGTCTGCCGAGTTGCTGTTTGCTCAGGTAAACGTTCAGGAGATCACTTTCAACCGCGGTTATTATACCGTGGACGTAACCTACTTTTATCGGGTCAACGGTGAGACGTTTCCCGCCGGGGAGACAGTCACCGGTCTTGCGGTGTTCGACAAACGTGTGATGCTCTTCGGCAGTGAGGCCAGCGCCAAAGTGTTCACCTCTGCAGATTCCGCTCCGGAGGAAGCGGGACTTCCCATCGGCGTGGTGGAATCAGTTGACCCGATTGTGCTGCATTTGAAGCTCGTGGATCGGGATACGCCGCTGTCGGATGATGCAGAGCAGCGATCCATCCCGCAGGACATTCTGGATCACTTTGAGGAAGATGTGATCATGACAGAGCAGGGCAGAAACCTGTTTGCGACGATTGGCCAATTTTCGATCATTCGTCTTGAACGGGATACGCAACTGCTCATCCCGGCCTATGATTACTGTATCCCCGACAAGGCCTGCGAGAGTACAACGGAGGACGATCCCTGCGCGATGTTCAGCCGCATTGAATTTCCGCTGGATGAATTTTTCCCGTCCGATACCATTCGGCCGGAAACCGATTATCGCAGCCTTCGCTGAAAAAACCCCCCGAGCGATCTGTCTCGGGGGTTCCTGATTAATCCGGAGGGAGATTACTGATTGGCGCTGGTCCAAACTTCGACGAAGTGCTTGCCCGTTGTAAGAACTTTCAGCTCCATCGTGTAATTGTGGGAGTTGGAAGCTTCCATCATATCTGCATAGTACCAGGCGTCTTTGGCGCAGTCAGGCCAGTTGATCACGCCCTTGCAGGCATCGCCGCTTTTTGCGTCATGCTGGCGCAGCAGCAGACGGTTGAGCAGGGCGGCGGTTTCAGCGCGTGTGATTTTGTCGTTCGGACGCACCGTGTTGGCATTGGCGTCGCCTTTCACGAGTCCGAGATTATAGAGCAGATCAATAGACTGCGCATAATAGCCGTTGCCGAGATCCACGAAGATGTTGCCGATGAGACCATCAGTGGTAAATTCGCTGACAAACAGACGGCCGATCATGCAGAACAGATCCCGGCGGAGAATGGTTTCATTCGGAAGGAAGGAGGTGGAAGTCACACCGCGAATGACGCCTTTGCTGGCAAGCGCAGCAATTTCCTTTTCTGCCCAGTGACCCTTGCAGTCAGCAAAAGGATTGGCGCCCGCTTTTCTGAATTCGTTGGGGTTGATCACGCGATAGAGCATCGCAGCAGCCTCCGCGCGGGTCAGGCATCCGTTGGGTCTCACGGTACCGTCCGGATAGCCCTGAATATAGCGCGAATGATCCGCATAATTGATGTTCATCATGGGGATGGGGAACACCAAGATCGTGTCAAAATCAGGGGCGATACTGACGCTCCAGGTCAAACCAGGAACAGAGATATGCTTAATATCCATCAGTGAGGACTGCCAGGTAGCGGTCAGCGTATAGACACCGGTCAGATCCTTCGGAATCAGAACCAGACCCAGTGCGTTTGCCGTGTAAACATAGGACTTGCCCGCGCCAATGGTACCGTCCAGCAGACGGGCCTGCTCGGTCAGAACTACTTCAGCGCCTCCGGCGGGAAGGCCGAGCGGATTCTTAACATAAACTGCGTAGGTGGGAAGGCTGGGAAGCAGCGCTTCCACTTCCGCCGAGTCTTCTGCTTCTGCCGCAAAAGCAAAGGTCGGCGCCAGGGCCAGCACCATCAAAACCGCCAGAAATAGAGAGATCAGCTTTCCGGATTTCTTCATTTCTTCCACTCCTTATCATGATTGTCAACCTGCTCTGTTTGAGTTATGCAGAGCCTATCGGGATAAATAATACACTTAAAATAACAATATGTCAACCTTTTGTTTAAATTTTGTAACCTATATTGGGCGAATGTTTCTGATTGCAGAATAAAAACCGGCAAACGTTGATTCGTTTACCGGTTTTTATTATTCTGAGACCACTCTGATTTGGTGCGGGTAACAGGGTTTGAACCTGCACGGTTGCCCACCAGAACCTAAATCTGGCATGTCTACCAATTCCATCATACCCGCATGTGTTTTGCCGAATTCGCTTGTATATTATAGTGAATTTTGTCTTCAGTGTCAATGGAATTTGCACGTAGTTGGGAGCAACATCGTGTTTTGGATTGACGAAACGGGGAAACTGCGATAAACTAATACCACTGATTTTTTATGGAGGAAAAGCCATGAGCAGTTTTCAGGATCTTTATGATCATGCCGCCGCAGACCGTGGCAGAGCGATGCAGTTTCTTGCCATTCAGGAGATTCGGCGTAAAGCCGTCAACGAAATGACGTCCGCGGGCGTCTATCAGGAACCGGATGACGATAATATGACCGATGATGACCGCGCCAATCGCCGCGCGGAGGCAGCTTATGTCTATGGCCTGCACAGCATCATTGAAGTTTCCAAGATGCCGGATCAGGAAGGAGACGAGGCCTATGCCATGGCAGTGCGGGACACTTCCACGAAGGCATATTGTATTACCCTGTGCCTGCAGACCAAAATGGAGGAGCTTCGCGCGAACGGCTCTGAGAAAAAGAGCGCGAACGGCACGCCGAGATTTACCATCGTCGTTTCCAATGACGGGCCGGAGGAGACGACTGATCCGCTGCATGAAGCGCTGGAGGTGCTCAAGGTTGCGTATCCTTCATGGGTAATTAAGTATGAGGTTCGCAGCGAAGAGGCTAAGCTCCGCTCTGCGATGGCAGAAAATCTGCGTAAGTTAATGGAAAAAGTGCAGAAGAATCAGACGGAGGAAACAGTGCAGGAGCTTGCCACTGCTTTGATGGCGACGCCTCTTGTATTTCCGGCGCAGCGCCCGAAGGATGCGCCTGCTCCGAAACCGGGGGAGGATGTGCATCTCCAGTTTGGAAAGGCGCGCTCTCAGGATGGTAAGAGCTATTTTCTCGCGTTTACAGATCACGCCAGACTCGCAAAATGGAGGCAGTTCAGCAGCGTTGAGCTTGCATTTAAGGACTATTCTCAGTTGATTCTCAATTCGCAGGATCAGGGCCTTATCGTTGATCCCTATGTCGGAGCGAACATGTGCCTTACAAAAGAGATGCTTCAGGCAACGCAGCAGCAGTATGAGATGATGAACAGTATGATGGAGATGTTCTCTCAAATGCAGAACGGTACCATCGAAGCCGATGAAGAGGAAAAAGGCTATAAACCGAAAAAACCGGAAGTCAATGAATGGTGGAAAAAGAAATAACGAAACGCCTCTGAGCCCAAAACTCAGAGGCGTTTATTATCAGCAGAATTCGCAGGATTCCGCTTTTGGCTGAATGGATTCGTCGTGGTCGATCCATTCCTGAACATCCGTCACTGTCAAGTCGCTTTCTCCGATGCGGCAGACTACGCGCTCAATCCCGGAGTTGATGATCATCCGGCGGCACATGGCACAGGACGTTGTGTCGCGCAGAAGTTCTCCGCTCTTCGCGTCTCTGCCGACGAGATACAGTGTGCCGCCGATCATATCTCTTCTGGAGGCGGAGATGATGGCGTTTGCCTCGGCATGGACGCTTCGGCACAGCTCATATCGTTGACCTGAAGGTATGCGCAGCTGCTCGCGGTTGCAGTATCCCAGTTCATTGCAGTTGACTCTGCCGCGCGGAGCACCGTTATAGCCGGTGGAAAGGATTTCATCGTTTTTAACTATGATGGCGCCGTATTTTCTGCGCAGGCAGGTGGAACGGCCGAGCACGGCGTCGGCAATGTCCAGATAATAGTTTTCCTTATTCACACGTTTGTCCATTGAGAACACCGCTTTCTGTTCATGTTGTTTTCAGTATAACGCAGAAGGGAACACCATGCAAGAAAAAAGAAGTCCCGAACCTTCTTGTCCGAGGTTCGAGACTTCTTTTTTGATGTGTTATCCGCAAATCCGCAAATCAAAGTTGAGCACCCATGCTGCGGATGCAGTCAGGGCAAATATTCTTTCCCTTATAGAGAATCAGATCCTTTGCGTTGTCACAGAAAATGCAGGCAGGCTGATATTTCCGAAGAATCACAGACTCACCTTCCACAAAGATCTCAATGCGATCTTTCTCCTCGATCCCTAGCGTTCTCCTCAACTCGATCGGCAAAACAATGCGACCCAGTTCGTCAACTTTACGAACAATACCGGTGGACTTCATAAATGCTTCTCCCTTCTTGTTGAAATGACAGGAATACTGCCATATACAGTGCCGAATTTTGTCATTTTGCACTTTCAGTATAGCAACATTTGTAAAATTGTCAACAAGAATTACCAGTTTTTGCGGTTCAGAAAATGCAATTCTCCATTTTGCATATTTTGGGTCCGAAAAAACTGTGTGATCTGTGAATAATCACACAGTTTTCGGAATCGTGATTCCTTAACATTTTTTAAAGATCGATTTTGACGTTTTTTACAGAAAGACAGGAAAATGATGGTTATACTATAATAATGTGGTAATTGATCACTCCGGCTTCAGAACGTCGCGGTTTTTGTAGAAGTATTCCGCGCCGGAGTATACCGTCGTCAAAACGATGATGATCCAGACGAGGGTGTTCAGCCACTGAATTTCGTGCGGAATGCCGATCAGCATCATCAAAATGATACCGACCATTGTGCTGGCGGTTTTGATTTTTCCGGACCAGGCTGCGGCAATCACACGCCCATTGTCCACAGCAATCAAACGCAGACCGGTCACGGCGAGCTCTCTCGCCACCACGATCAGCAGCGCCCAGCCGGGCATATAGCCCTGCTCAACAAAGACCATCATGGCAGCGATGACAAGCAGCTTATCAGCGAGCGGATCCATGAATTTTCCGAAGTCGGAGACCTGATTGTAGTGTCTGGCAATATAGCCGTCCAGAAAATCGCTGATACTGGCCAGGATAAAAACAGCAAGCGCCCAATACATATGTCCCGGGAAGTTCAGGTACATGAGAATCACCAGCACCGGCACCAGAATCATGCGAAGAATTGTGATTTTGTTTGCGGTTGTCATGGAATACACCCCTTTCAAACTTGTGCGCCGGAGAGCTCTCCGTCTTCCACTTCTGTGATGGTCACCATCGCAAAGGTGCCGGGCTCTGCTGACCCGGTAAAGTAAACTGTTCCGTCAATTTCCGGGGAATCGGCAAAGGTTCTGCCGGAGCACAGTCCGCTCCTGGATTTTGCTTCACAGAGCACCTTCATGGTTTTTCCAATGCAGCTGTTATTATAATCATACATGATCTGCGCCTGCAGATCGAGAATCAGATCCGCGCGGCGTTGAGCCTCTTCTTCATCACAGCGATCTTCCATTTTTGCAGCCGGTGTGCCTTCCTCCGGCGAAAAGGGAAATACGCCGACGCGTTCCATACGAACCTCACGCAGCCAGTCGCAGAGTTCTTCAAATTCGACCTCTGTCTCTCCCGGAAGGCCGGCAATCAGACTTGTGCGGATCACAAGACCCGGTATTTCGTGTCGAAGCTTTGCGATCAGAGCCCGAATTTCATCACCGGTGCCGCGCCGATTCATGCGCTGAAGAATTTTATTGTTGATATGCTGCAGCGGAATGTCCAGATAGTTTACGATCTTTTCCTCCTGCGCAATCACGCGGATCAGTTCATCGTCAAAGGCGTCCGGGTAGAGATAGTGCAGACGAATCCACTCCACGCCTTCAATTTTGACGAGTTCTTTCAGCAGAACGGAAAGACTGGGCTTGCCGTAGAACTCTTTGCCCCAGCGTGTGATGTCCTGCGCAATGACAATCAGTTCCTTTACACCCTGCGCTGCCAGCGCTCTGGCCTCGGCGAGAATTGCATTGAGCGGGCGGCTGCGGTATTTGCCGCGGATGGCGGGGATTGCACAAAAGGCGCACCAGTTATCGCAGCCCTCGGCAATGCGGAGATATGCCCAACCCGGGCCGGTGCTGACAACGCGTCCGATCTCCTCCACGGGGCCGTTCTTGTCTGCGAACAAAAGGGGCTGTTCGTTGCGCATGACCGCGTCGACGGCAGTACAAATCTCTCCGTAGCTGCCGGTGCCGAGCATGCCGTCCACCTCAGGAAGACTCTCAAGAATGTCCTGCTCGTAACGCTGCGAAAGGCAGCCCGCGACCACGATTTTCTTCAGCTGGCCGGCTTTTTTCAGCTCTGCGAGTTCGAGAATGTGGTCAATCGCTTCGCTTTTGGCGCTGTCAATAAAGCCGCAGGTATTCACGATGGCAACGTCACATCCGGCTGGATCACCCACCAGTTCATGCCCAGCCTGATCAAGCAGATATAGCATTTGCTCGCTGTTGACCAAGTTTTTTGGGCAGCCAAGCGATATCAGCGCTATTTTATATCCCATAGGTATCCACCTCTGATTCGTCGCAGTATCTTTGGATTGCCGCCTGGATTTCATCACGATGAAAGCCGCGGCGGTAGAGATAATCGGATGCCTTTCGAAGCGCATCCCGATCGGGCGCAGGGGAGTGAAGTTTTTTCCTTAACAGACGATCAATCTGCTCCTCCTGCTCCGGCATCGCAAGCAGCGCGTCTTCCCAAAGTTCCTTCGGGATGCCGCGCCGATAAAACTCGTTTCGGATTTTTCCGGGGCCATAGCCCTTTGCGGCATAGTGACGAACGCACATCGCTGCGTATTCAGCGTCATTCAGCAGCCGCAGCTCCAAAAGCCACTGAACGGTCTGCACAGCGTTCTCAGGCGTTTCGCCTTTTTCCTTCAGGCGATCCTGAAGTTCCCTGGAAGACATCGGCCGCACACCGATGATTCGCAGTGCACGCTGCTTGCATTTGGAGAGGCCGGATGCAGCTTTCATCGCTTCAAATGCTTCCGGAGAAAAGGTTTTTCCGCTGAATAGATCGAGATCTGCAACGACGTTCAAAGTTGTGCGAATCTCTTCACCATTGTCAAACCGGGCAAGAAATTGTTCCGGCCCGGTTTGCTTTAATTCGGTTAAAGTGAACACGGTCAGCCTTCAAAGTCATCCGCGGTGATTTCCACAGCGCGGCCTGCGGCGACAGCTGCCTTTCTGGCCTGAGGACTCATGAGCTTGATGGCATTGGCACGGATCTGCGCCTCAAGCTCGTCCGCGATTTCAGGGTTATCCTGCAGATAATTTTTCACGCTGTCTCGTCCCTGCAAACGCTGATCACCGACGGTGAACCAGGCACCGGCCTTGTCGATCAGATCCAGCTTCACGCCAAGGTCGATGATTTCGCCGATCTTGGAAATGCCTTCACCATAGATGATGTCGAATTCGGCCTCTTTGAACGGAGGCGCCACTTTGTTCTTTACGATCTTCGCGCGTGTGCGGTTGCCGATCATCTCTCCGGCAACTTTCATGGTTTCAATGCGGCGCACATCAATGCGGACACTCGAGAAGTACTTCAGCGCACGGCCGCCGGGCGTCGTCTCCGGATTTCCGTACATGACGCCGATTTTTTCACGCAGCTGATTGATGAAGATAACGACAGTGTTGGTCTTGCTTACAGCGCCGGTCAGCTTGCGAAGCGCCTGGCTCATCAGACGTGCGACTACGCCGACGGAGCTGTCACCCATCTCGCCCTCGAGCTCGCTGCGGGGAAGAAGTGCCGCCACAGAGTCTACGACGATGACGTCGATGGCGCCGCTGCGGACGAGCTGCTCGGTGATCTCAAGCGCCTGCTCGCCGGTATCCGGCTGCGAGATCAGCAGATTGTCGATATCCACGCCGAGTGCGCGAGCGTAGGTCGGATCCAATGCGTGCTCCACGTCGATAAACGCCGCCTCGCCGCCTTTTTTCTGCGCGCTGGCAAGCACATGCAGCGCAAGCGTTGTCTTACCGGAAGCCTCAGGTCCGTAAATCTCAATGATACGACCGCGGGGAACGCCGCCGATTCCGAGCGCAAGGTCGAGAGAGAGGGAACCGGTGGAGATCGCTTCCACATTCACCTGATCGGAATGATCACCCAGGCGCATGATTGCGCCCTTGCCATAGGTTTTTTCGATCTGCATCAGCGCAGTCTCCAGCGCGCGTTTCTTGTTGTCCGGTGCGACGGGCGCGGGGGCGACGGTTGCGTTCTTGCTTTTCTTTTCTGCCATAATGACACCTCTATATCTAGTCTGTATAATACGAATTAATTCTTCGGCCTGCGGCCGACCACAACTCGGTCGATTCCGGCTGTATCCTGCACGGAGAAGACGTCCTGCAGCTGTCCTTCTCGCATCAGAGCGCGAACGGAGGCGGCCTGATCCTCTCCGACTTCAAACATGAGAAGTCCACCGGGACGCAGCACACTGATCCAATTGTGGATGATTGCGCGGTAGAACATGAGTCCGTCTTCGCCGCCGTCCAGCGCGCCCAGCGGTTCATAATCACGTACAGAGCTGTCAAGCGTGAGAATGTCGAAGCTTCTGACGTACGGCGGGTTGGATACGATCAAATCAAACTGCCCAATGCTCATCGGCGGCTTTTCCAACGCGTCGGAACGCAGCGTGGCGGCTCGGTTTACGCGGTTGAGGCGGATGTTCTGGCGGCTGACCTCCAGCGCTCGCTCGCTGATGTCCACCATCAGAACATGCGAGGCCGGAAGCTCGTGTGCCAGCGCGATGCCGATGCAGCCGCTGCCGCAGCAGAGATCGAGTATGCGCGCGTCCATTTTGCGGCCTTTGAGCGCTTTGAGTGCGGTGTCTACCAAAACCTCAGTATCCATGCGGGGAATCAGCACGTCCTGCGACACTTTCATCGGAAGTCCATAAAACTCCCAGTCGCCCGTGATATAGGCGAGCGGTTCTCCGGCAAGCCTGCGCTGCAGCAGCGCTTCCAGCTTGTCCTCGCATTCCTTTGAGGTATAAAGTGTCAAATCCCGCAAAAAGGCTTCTTTGCTTTTTCCTGCTGCTCTGGATGCGAGCAGACGCGCTTCCAGCGAGTAGCCCTCAATTTCAGCTTTCTTCAGCGCTGAACGCGCGTGAAGATACAGCTCGTTATAGGTTTTAGGCAAACTGATTGCCTCCTTCAGGGAAATTTACCAAGCGTCGCTGCCCTGCACATCAGGGATTACAAGTTCCAGAGAGCGAATGGCACATTCGATCATGCTGTCATCCGGTTCGTTGGTGGTAAGCCGCTGCAGCCATTTTCCGGGAGCGGATAGGATGCGGGCAATGGTGAGATCCTCGTGCCCTCCGACCCAGCGGTTGAGCTCGTAGCTCAGCGCGACGATCACAGGCAGCAGCAGAAGATGCAGACCGAAGCGAATCCAGAAATTGCTCCAGTTCGTGAGGAACGAGCTGACAACCGAAAACACCAGAATGCTGATGATTACGACAACGAAGAGGAAGCTTGTGCCGCAGCGGGGATGAAAACGGGACTGCTCACGAACATTTTCCACCGTGAGCGGCAGACCCTTTTCATAGCAAAAGATGGTTTTGTGCTCCGCTCCGTGA
>JAEEGL011542620.1_pt1 | contig 16011 bp, 6 predicted proteins | sample 9134231 | NCBI WGS metagenome assembly JAEEGL01 (sample SAMN16246548, study PRJNA631951) | gut metagenome | biome: gut microbiome; feature: rumen; material: fiber-attached | host: Bos | place: Iran: Karaj | collected 2018-10 | reverse complement strand
TTGAATAAAATTTAATAATCCTTTTACTACATTACTTTCTATTGAAAGAATAAATGATTGGATTAAATAATTTAATAATGATATTTTTATTATGTTATTCTTTGTATTCATTGTTATTAACATTGCAAAATTAAAAAAAGGGTTTGTGTCATTTCCACTTATTGTATTTGAAGTACTTATTATTGTATTATTATTTGAATTTGTAGAATTTTTTATTATTTTTTGATTATGATATTTTATTTATATTTTTTTTTTGTTTTTTTTGTTTTTTTGATTGTTTTTTTTTAATATATTTGTGTGTCTTTCTTGAATTTTAATGTTTATTTATTTCATTAATTTATTTTAAATTTTCATTATAATTGAATTATATTAAATTAATATAATAAATAATTATAAATAATTAATTACTGTTTATTTAAAATTCATTCAATTTTTTCTTTCCATTTTTTAAAATAATCTGAATTGAAAATATCTTCTTCACTTGGTCTCTCATTTGCTTCACTTTCTGTCATCCAGTATATTAACTTTGATTCTTCTGGATATTTCTCTTTAACTTTATCCACAATTATTCTTTTATTTCTTAAATTAATAATTGATTCTCTTCTTTCCATTAATGAATAAAAACATCCACACATTTCATATAATATAACTCCACAAGCATAAATATCTACTTTTTCATTATATATTTTTTTATTAATTTGCTCAGGTGATAAATAAAGTGGAGTTCCCACAACATCCTCTTTTATAATTTGTCTATTATTTATTTGAGTTGCTAATCCAAAATCTCCAATTTTAATATCTTTATCATTTATAAATATATTAGCTGGCTTTATATCTCTATGAATAATTCCTCCTGAATGTATTTTACTTAAACTTTTTAAAATTTGATGTGTAAATCTAAAAATAATTTTCCTATCTATATTATTCCCTTTGTCAGCATGCTCTTGAATAAATTGGTCTAAAGGTAATCCATCACAATATTCCATTTGTATAAAAAAATATAAATTTTCCTCTAAAGTTGAATTTTTTTTACTAATTATACTTCTTTTAGAAAATAAATTAGAATCATCTCTAAATTGGATGACTGGTTTTGGGATTTTTTTATAATTTTTCTCAATTTTTTCATCATCACTTGCTGCACCATCAATATCAAATATTTTATTCACAGAATTATTTGAATTACTTTGAATTTCATCTTCAAAAATAATTGATTTTTTATTATTATTTTCATCATTACTATTTATACTTTCATTAATTTTTGATAAAGTAGAAGGTATATTTTTGTTAAATGAATATTTTTCTGATATTTTTTTCAAATTAGAACTGTTTCTTAAAGTATTTGATAAAAGAGAAGATGAATCATTGAGTTGAGAAAAATATTTCGTAGCAGAACCTAAATTTCCATCAAACCAACAAGTTTTATATTCAACTATATGTTTGCTTCTTATTTTTGTCATTGTTTTAGCCTCAGTAACAACATTTTGTTCAGATAAATCAGATAATTTTATAATTTTTATTGCATATAATTCTTCATCAATTTTATGTTTTGCCTTTAAAACAACTCCAAACCCTCCTTGACCTAATTTTCTTATATCTGTAAAATCTTTATCTAATCTCGTTTGTTGAAAGTTTTGATTATTAAATTGATATATATTATATTTTTGTTTTGTTTTTGAAGTTGTTGATTTATTTATTTTGGAATCATTATTTATTTTAGATGTATCTTGGGAAAGATGGTTTTTCGAAAAATAAACACTAGAATTTTCTCCCTTATTTGGTTCATAATCATCATCAAATGATATTGATTCTTCTTCTTTATCATTATTACTTTTATTATTACTTTTTTTTGAATAATCATTTCCAAATATTATACTTTCTGAATTTTTCATATCTTCAGTGTATTTTCTGTTGTTTTTTATAAATGAATTTGTTTTCTCTAAGTTTTTTAATGTATTATTCATTGAATTATTTTCACTTAAAAATAAATTTTCATTATCTACATTAAAGTTTTTAATTTCTTTATGAATTTTTTCTATTTCTTCTGTTTTATTGAAAACTGCTTTTGTTGTTTTCTTTGTTTCAAAAGTTATTGTATTATCTTTTTCATTTTCTCTTGAATTAATAGTAATTAAATCAATTCTTTGTTTTTGATGTTTTTTAATATTGTCTTCATTCATAATTGAAGTGAATTTTTGAAGATATTCATATGTGTTATTTTCATTATATAATATAATTCGATTTTCTGATTTATTTTTGTTTGATATAAATTCTTTTTCTAATAAATCATTTTCATTTGATTCAGAATATTTATTTTGAGAAATACTTTGATTTAAGTTTTTTTCAGAAATTGACTTTATATGATGTTCTTTTAATTCATTTATGTTATTATTCTTAAAACCATTAATTTCAGATTCTGAAGAAGAAGTTGTTTCAGCATTATTTTTAGAACTATTATCCTTATAATATTTAAATAATATAAATAAATGCGTTCCGAACATCATTCCAAATACAATTATAAGAGTAATCCAATTTTTTTTTAAATAATTTTTAATATCATTGAAATATATTAATGATTTCTTATTTATAATTTCACCTAAATCAATTTTTATTTTTGATTTTTCATTAAAATATTGTTTAATTTCACCCAAAGTATTATCTTTATTCAATGATTTTTGAATTTTTTTTATTTCTTTAACTCCTTCAAAATTTTTATCATAAATTTTAACAGGAACATTATCATCTTTATAATAAGAATGTATAGTCATAACTTCATTTGAATTTATTCTATTAACTAAATAAGGTAAATTCTTTAATTGACGAAACTGATTATTAATATAATTTTCTTTGCATCTTTCATTTCCTCTTTGAATAATGACATCACTATAACTTGCTTTCCAAATTTCTTGATCTTCATTTAGACAAGATAAAATATAATCAACCCTTATAACAGTTAAAATATTAGGAATATTTAAGGATTTTTTTTTAGAAAAATTAATAATTTCTTGGTTATCACTTTTTTCAATAATTCTTCCAGAAATAATATCAATTATGAAAAGTGAAGTCTTTTTATTTCCTATTAATAATAAATCATTAAAAGTAAGAGGTGATTGATTCACTAATTCTTTTAATGAAATTTTTAACTGTGTTAAATTTCCATTTTCATAAATATAAATTTTATCGTCTAAAGGTAATAATAAAATTTGATTTGTAACATTTTTTCCAATTATATCTGAAGTTATTAATTCATCTCCTAATGAAATTTCCCATTTTTTTTCATTATTTGAATATGCATGTAAAAATCCATCTTTTGTTGTTATAAAAAATAAATCTGCTTTTTCAACTAAATAATTTCCTTCTTTGTTTTTCAATGAATTTGGAAGAATTGATGGAAGTGTATTCTCTTGTGTTTTCACATTATCCATCAAATATATTATAATAATCAAAAAAAGAATGAGAAAGAATTTCGATTTTGGAAATAAAAATTTGATTATTTGTTCTATAATATTTAACATTTTTTTATTTATTTTTTTTTATTTTTCTTATAGAGACTTTTTTAAATTTTAATTTATAAAAAAATATTATTTTTGATGACGTGTTCTTTTGTAAATTATTTTAATTTTATTATTAGTATTTTTATTTGAAAATGGAATGAATTTTTAAGTAAATTAGTTTGTTATAATACAACCTATTTTTTAAATATGATTTTCTAGAATAATGAATTTATTATTCCATTTATTAAATTTTCTTAAATTTTTTCATCAATAAAATAAATAAATTACATTTAATAAATTTCATAATTAATTATATGATTTTTTTAAAAAAGAATACAATCATAATTATTATAATTCTTTTGAAATTAAAAAATTGTAAGAGAATATTAAAATTTTCACATTAACAAGTAATTTAGAAATCTTATTTATTCTAATTAGATTAATTTTTTATTTCAATGTTAAATAAATTTATCCTCCTTTTACAAAATATTTTTGATTTAATTTTATAATTTTTACAACTTCCAAAAATAGAAATACCTAAAAACAAGCATTAATTAAGATTATTCTATTTAAAAATTGTATTTTTAAAAATGAATGAAGAAAACAAAAAAAAAAAAAAATTTTGTATTTATAAATTTAACTTATAAAAAATAGTTACATTTATATTAATATATAACTCGATCAAAATAAAAAAACAAACTGATTTTCCAAAATCTTATGAGCAAACTTTCATTTTTTCAAAAAAACAGCAAAAATCCAAAAACAAAAAAAACTAAAAATTAGTGTTTAAAAACGGATATATCAAAGTCAGAAAAAAAAATTAAATTTTAGAATCCTATAAAACCATGAAAATAAAAAAAAAATAAAAAATAATGAAAAAATTAGCAATAGCAGCCTTCGCACTTTTTGCCTTCTCCTCAGAAGCTCAACTTAGAAAAAATGCATGCGTAGCAAAAGGAGGAAAATGTACTTTTAATGCAAGTTGTTGTGGAACTAATGTTTGTCTTTCTCAAAGTGGAAATGTATGTGGACCTCATGTTAAAACTGGTTATGCATGCGGAGAAGACGGTGAATGTGGTGACAAATCTTTTTGTGATTATGCTAAATCAACTTCTACTAAAAAAGTTTGTATTCCAAAATATAACAATAATACCAAATGTAAAAAAGATAAACAATGCCTTTCTGGACATTGTAATGGTAATTTAGGTGGAATAAGATCTGGAACTTGCAGAGCTTCTGCTACTTCTTAAATATTTAATGAGTACTTAATATTTTCTTTTATATTATTATAAACTTTTAGGTATTTTACTTATTTTTTGTTTTTTCAAATTTTTTTATTTTAATATTCAAGTTTGATATACAAAATGACAAAAAATCTTATATTAAATTAAAATATTTTTTTTGGAAACTAAACATAACAATTCATCAAAACATTTAGAATTAGAAAAATAATAAAAATTATAAAAATAAAAAATAATTTAATGAAAAAAACTATAAAAAGAATATTATTAAAATGTGATTTCATATCTCCAGAAATAACATTATTTTACAGAGGAATAGACTCTCATTCTTCAATTTTTTCAGGAATTCTTTCAATTATATTATTAATAGGAATAATAATACTAACAATATATCTTTCAGTTGATTTGATAAAAAAGGAAAATCCAACTTCATTTTATTATTCAAAATATATAGAAGAAATAGGATCATTTCCTTTAAATTCAACTCATCTTCTTCATTATTTAGGAATGTACTCTTCATCAAATGTAGAAATTAAAATAAATACTAAAGCAATAAATATTATTGGTGTCAATATTAATGATGGAAAATTTTTAAAGAATACAAATGCTTCTAAATATTCTCATTGGATTTATGAAAATTGTGAAGATTCAGATTTAGGTGATTATATTAATAAATTTGATGATAAACAAAAAACTAATTTTTCTAATTGTTTATGTATATCTAAATATTATGATTTAGAAAATAATAGAATTATTAATAAAAATGATGAAGATTTTGTATATCCAACTTTAAGTCATGGAGCCTCTCATTCAAATAATTTTGAATATGGAGTTTATTATCAAAAATGTCAAAATAATACAATAATAAATAATAATAGTTGTTTCTCTGATAGTGGAATAGAAAAGTTTTTAGAAACAGTAATAGGTTATGAAATTTATTTTATTGATCATAGTATAAATGTAGATATATATAAAGAACCAATTTTATATTCAATTCATAGAATAACAAGTGAAATAAATTCAAATTCATTTGTTTTAAATCACTTAAATTTCCATCCTGCAATTTTAAGAACAGATGATGGAATTTTTTTGGATACTGAAAAAATAGAATCCACATATACTTTTGATTACAATGAAAAAATAACACATTCAGATAATTCTATTCTTGGTTCATTTAATTTTTGGATACAAAATACTCAAGTTATTTATGATAGAACATATAAGAAAATTCAAGATATTGCAGGAGGAGTTGATGGTATTGTTGAAATTGTTATGTTAATTGCTAAATTTATTAATAATATTTTATTAGGTGGATATTTAACTTTAAAAGATTTTTCTTTTGAAATTGAAAAAAATTTAAATATAAAAAACAATAGAATTAAATTAACTTCTCCTTTCTTTTATGGTCAAAAGGTAAAAAAATCTAATAATAAAGAATTTGATAATAAAATACATGTTACTAGAACATTAAATTCAAATAGAAGTTTAGTTAGAAGAAACACATATTTTATAACAAATTCAAATTATAATGAATTGGAATTATCAAAAGCTTTAACAAATACAATATCACTTAATAAAAATATAAAATATAAAAAGAAAAAAAAATTAAACTGGTGTTTTTATCTATTAAATGAAACAAAAATAAAAAGATTTGAATATGTTGAGCAATTAGATAATAAAAGAGAAGAAATAATAAGTGAAGAAAAATTAATTGAAATATTTATGAATGTTGAAAGAATAATAGAAATGTTAAAAAGAGATATGAATTATTATTCTGACTCTGTAGGCAATGATACTAAAGAAGCAATTGAAATTAAAGAAATAGAAAGTGAAAACAATCAAAACGACAGTCATATTGATTATATTCCTTCTCCATTAAATTTAAATAAAAGTTAAAATTTAATCTTTATGATATTTAATTTAAATATAATTTTAAAAGTAAAATATAATTTCTATAATAAAGAATTTTGGAGATAATTTAAAATATAGTTTTAACATAAGATTTTATGAATTATAATAAGGTAATATTGTATATTTTTTGAATAGAATTTGATAAATTTTTTTCCAATGAGAAAATAACTTTATTAAAATTTACGCAATAAATAAATTAATTAAAAATAAACTTTTTAAAAATTTTAAAGGCTTAATTATCCATATATTCCTTCTAAATAGTGAAAAATAATCAATGAATATATATTTTAATAAATCAAATGAATTTCAAGATAAAAAATCCAAAACAATAAAAATTAAATAATATTAAAATTAAAAGAAAGAAATTTTCAAAAATATAATTACCATTAAAAAATTCCTTTTTTAAAATTTTAAAAAATAAATTTAAAAGAAAATTTATTTGCATTTTCCACTTTTAACTCCTCCCCAATTTCCTTTACAAGTATCTGATTCGCATTGATAATTATGTTTGCATTTATGATCAGATGAAAAAGGAGCAGTGCAAACACCATCATAGCAGAAATTAGGATCAAGACATTCTCCATTTTCTCCACAATTTTGACCAACAGTTAAATGAGCTCCACATACTTTTCCATATTTTGAAAGACATACTCTGTTTCCACAACATTGAGCATTAAATGTACATTTTTCACCACCCATTTTACATGAGGTTTTGGCTTTTAATCTTGCTTCTGTGGTAAAAGCAAATAAGGCTATTGCGGCAATTGCTAATTTTTTCATTATTTTTTTTTTTTTTCTACCAGATTTATAGTTTTGAAGTTATTTTTTTATTTTTTTTATTTTATACGTTTTTTTATTTATTTTTTGTTTTTTTTTAAATAAATTTTTATTCAGGATATTATTAATTCATTTTATTCAGTTATTTAAAATTAATTAAATAAAATTAGATATTAATCGTGATATTTTATAAATATTATTAATCATTAAATTAGTATATATTATATCATTAATAATTTAAAATTTTTTTTTATAATTAAATAAAAAGAAAATGTTAGAAGGTCTGATTGAAAAATTAATAAAACTGTATTTTGGAGATTTCATAGAAGGTTTAGATGAACAAAAATTATCAGTGGGAGTAAAAAAATTAAAAATAAATTAATATAACAATTTAGTTATGGTCAGGAAATTTAACATTAACAACAATATCAATAAATAAAAAAGCAATAAATGATTTAAAATATCCTTTTAAAATGGAAAAAGGATTCATAAATGAATTAATAGTAAATATTCCATGGAAGAACAATTTTTCAGTTCCAACTGTAATAACAATAAACAAAGTAGAAATAATATTATCTTTAATTCCAAAAGAAAAATGGGAATTTTTAGATTCTATTTCAGTAAAATCAAAATTAAGACTTTTAAAACAATATACAAAAAAACAACTAGAAGAATTAAAAGAAAAAATTGAAGGAGAAAAAAGTAAAAATTACTTAGATAAACTTTTTATTAAAATACTTGATAATCTTCATATAATTTTTAAAAATATTAATATAATTTGTAAAGAAAATGAAAATTCTTTTGGAATTAATTTAGATGAAATTGTTGTTGTTAATACAAATAGTAATTTTGAACAAGTCTTTATAGATAGAAGTAAAGAAGAAAAAAAAAATAATGAATGTGATAAAGTCAAACAAATATTTAAATTATTATCAATTTCTGGTTTTTCTGTTAATTTAAATTTAAATAATGAAGGTGATATTCCTATAATTAGACCTTTAAATTTAGATATTAAATTAACTAATAATTTAGATGATAAAAATTTAAATTCTGAAAATGATAATGCTGTTTTTAATATATTTATTAATTTACAAAAATTTGATTTAAATCTTACTCAAAATCATTATGCTTATATTATTAATTTAATTAATTTTATTTTTGCTTATCAACAATTTCAATTAAATTATTATAATTCAAATAAATTTCATTATTTTAAACCAAAGAATGCAAATATGGAAAATAAAAAAGAATATTGGAAATATATAATTAATATAGTAAAAAAGCAAATAAAATACATAAAAAATAATGATTTAAATGCATTTAAAATTCCTAATGAAAAATTTGAAGAATATCATAATAATTATATGTTACTTTATCCTAAATTTTATTATAATTGTATAGAAGCAGAAAATAAAAAAGAAATAACAAATAAATTAAGTTCTGAAGAAATAAATCAATTCAAAGAAATAGTATATAATTCTGATATAAAAGATTTAAAAAATTGGACTTTAGCTTGTTTAGAAAAAATATATAAATTTATAAAACAAGGGAAAAATAATAATGAAGAAGAAAAAGATGATTCTTTTTTTGGTAAATTTTTTAACAAAAAAAATATAGAAGTTACTTCACAAGAAAAAGAAAAAATTGAAGAATTATTTAAAAAAATAAATGAAGATTATAGTTTAATTCCAATTAATCAAAATGAAAATTATCCTAAAATTAAAATTGAATTTAAATTAGATGAAGGAACTTTTAAATTTATTATGTCACCTAAATTAAATAATGATAAAAGTAATAAACTTGAAGAAGGATTTATAATGAATTATAAAGAATTATATTTTTCATATATTGTAATGAAAAAAAATTCAGAAATGAAAATTAAAAGTACTTTAAAAGATTTTGGAATAAGTTTATTTAATAGTGTTTTTAATAATATAACAACTTCAACTAATATAACTTTTAAAGAAGATAATAATAATGATGTAAAAATATGTGAATATTTTTTTATTTTAAGTTTTATTCAAAATAACATTTCTAATGAATTTGATTTAAAAATTTTTTCGTTAAATCTAATATTTAATCATATTTTAATTGAAAGAATTATATCTTTTTTCTCTGCAAAATATTTAAATGAAAATTTATCAAATAAAGCTTATGAAAGTTTTAATAAATTTAAAAGTGAGACAGCAAATTCTTTAATAGAAAATAAAAATAAAATTAGTATTATAATTTTTCCTAGAAAATTTTATTTACCAATAAATAAATTTGATATAAAAACTTCAAAAATGATAATTTTTAACACAGGAAAAATTCAATTTACAAATGAAAAAGAAGAACAAAATAAATTTATTTTAGAATTAGATTCTTTCACAATAAATTATAATAGTACATTTTTATTTTTAGAAAGAGCTTCATTTAAAATGAATATATATTTAACACAAACAATTTTAATCAATTTCACAATTGAAGATATTAAATTTAATATAAATTCACATATTTTTACTTTATTTATTTATTTCTTTGAAATATTTAATCCTTCAAAAGATATTTGGGCGACTTTAAATAGCAATGATAAAGAAATAAAAACCAATGCAAAATTTGTTAAAAAGATTAAAAAAAAAAATACTAATAATTTAACTTGGGAAGAATATTTTGCTATTTTAAGTGGAGGTTATATTTATTTTTATAAAGAATATGACATTCAAAAAGAACAAAATTACGAAGGATATTTTTATTTAAAAGATACTCATATAATAGAAAATTCAAATGTGATATTTATGAAAAATAAATATGCAAATATTAATTTATTATTTGAAGATGAAAAAGAAAAGGAAGAATTTAAAAATATAATAAATGAAAGAATAGTAGAAATGAAAATATTTAATAATGAAGAAAACGAAGAAAATGAAGAAAATAAAATAAAAGAAAAAGAACAATCTAAAGTGTTGGAAGCAAAAATAATTTTTAAAAACTTTTCTTTATTCATATATGGAAACAATACTCAAATTCAAGAAAAAGCAACTCCATTATATTATATTTCATCATCTCTAATAAAATTAAAGGGAAAAATAGATGATTTAGATAAAAGTATAGAAGCATCAATAAAAGATATTGAACTTGCAGATTTAAGTCAAAAATATAGAAAATATAATCCAATATTATGTAATAAAAATTTAATAGAAAATAATAATGAAGAACAAACTTTATTTGATATAAAAATATCTATGATTGATATTCATTCTCCAAAATATAAAAATATTCAATATGATGTAAATGTTGAAGTTGGTAATGTTACTTTACATTGGTGTCCGGAAATAATAAAAAATATAGTTTCTTTCTTTATTCATAATGATATAGAAAAAAGTAAAATTGAAGAAGAAATATATAATAATAGTATTGGAAATACTAATTTTTTAAGTGTTAAAGATACAAACACTCAAAGTGGAATTAAATTAAAATGCGATAAAGAAAAATATATATATATTAATTTCAATAGTTCTTTTAAAGGAATTAATTTAATTTGGGTTCAACCTATATTAAATATTAGAATGAGTTTAATTACTTTCTCAAGAAGTACTTTTCAAATAGAAATGACTGTTGATCATACAATAATAAAAGGAAATTTAGGTAATACGGAGATTTTTGATTTAACTAATTATCCTTATAAAAATGATGAAAATAAAAATTTAAAAAATAATAATATTAGTTTTAATAAAAGAAGAATTTTCGGAAGAAATATTATGAATATTAATAATAATAAAGATAAATTCTTAATTAAATTTATTTATCAATCAATGTATAATTGGTGTCCTTTATATAAAAATGATAATTATTTAAGTTCTGTTGATGTTATTGTTAATTCTGTTTATTTAATTTATATTCATGAAATTTTTTATAGAAATTTTACTTATTTTACTAATTTATTTCTAGGGTCACTTTCTGCAAATAAAGAAACAAAACAATTTATTTTTAATCATTATAATATTACAATACCAAATGAAAGAGATATTGATTTTATGAAATTTAACATTAAATTCATTTCTCCTAAAATTATACTTAAACCAAGATATAGTTTTAATGATGAATATTATTTTTTTGAATGTAGTCAAATTACTATTAATGAAAATTACCAAACAATTTTAGGTAAATTATATAATAATCCAAATGAATATCGTTATTTAACTACTTACCAATTTAATATTGAAAATTTAGGAATGAAATCTCAGTTAGATTCTTCTTATGAATTAATAAAAAACATTAATCCAATTATTAATATTCATGTTACTGAATATACTGATAGGGATTTAATTACTTATAGTAATTTAGATTTTGATTATTCTTATCAATTTGATTTATCTTTTAATGAAAAAATATTTGTTAATTTTAAAAAAGAAGATTTTACAAAATTTTTCAGAATATTAGATTTAAATATTTTATATACTGATTATTTAGATAAAGAATATGATTATTTAGAATTTAATGATTTAATTAATTCAACTTATACAGATTCAAATAAGGAATTATTTGATAAATATAATGATATAATATGTAATACTTTTATAAAAAATATATATTTAAAATTAGAGATAGATAAAATCACATTTATAGACTTTGAAATATCATATATGTTAATATCATTATTTAGAAAATTAAACCAAAACAAAAACTTACATTTATCAATAGGAGAAATAAGTTTATTTTACACAAAAAAAGGAAAAAATAATAAAGAAAAATTTTTCATGGATAACTCTTCATATAATTGGAAAAAAAATGAGGAATATATAAATTCAATGTCAGAAAAAGTGGAAAATTTCACAATAATAAAGGACTTAACATCAAATGATAAAATATACAATCAAATAAATTCAAAAATTTTAATATTTTCAAATTCATCAAAGCAATATAATATAACAATATCAAATTTTAAATTATTATTTCAATATAACATAATAATGTATTTATATGATACATTTATAAATGGATTTCCAATATATATAGATGAAAAAAATTTACCAAATGATTATTCTTCTAACGAAGAAGATTTACCTGGTTATTCACTTTTATTAGAAATTAAAAAACCTTTAATAAGTATGTTATCTACTGGATTATCTTTTAAAGAACAAGAAACTTTATGTTTAACAAGTGAAATTATTATTGGAATGAAAAAAGAAAAAATTAGCAAAATTAAAGAAACAATTATTAATAATATTATTAATGGACAAAATTATAATGATAATTGCTTTGATATTTATTCTTTAAATGTTTCCTTTTTTGATATTTATCCTTTTATTTCTAAATTAAATGATGATTATGATAGAAATAGAAAAATAATTGATAATTTTTTATTTTCTTATGAAAGTAAACAAACAATGCAAATTATAGATTTAGAAAGTAAAAATTATTTAATTAAAACTAATGGAAGTTTAAACATAGATAAAATTTCAATTAGATCATCTTATAGAGATATAATTTTCTTCATTAAAATAATAAAATTTAACATAGAAAGTTATTTAGAAATCAAGAATTCAATAAATAAAATATCAACAGAAAAAGAAAACAATAATTTAAAATTAATAGAAAAAAAAAAAATAAATCAAGATTTATTTTCATCAAATTTTACTTTAGTTTCACAAGGATTTAATTTAATATTAATAGATGATCACACAAATACATTTTATCCTTTTTTATCAATTTCAGTTTCAGAATCAAAACTATTATATGAATTTATAAATAAATATTCAGATACAATAAATATAATTGCAATAATTAAAATATTTTGTTATAATTATTATGCTGGAATATGGGAACCTTTATTAGAAAAAAGTAAATTATTAATTGAAATAATGAATGATAAAAGTGATAATAAAAATTTATTTAAAGTTTTTCATATTAGTTCATTAAATTTAGATGAAGGAAATGATAATATTATTAATATAAATTTATCTGATTTAGTTGTGAGTTTTTTATATAGAACCTTATCAAGTTGGATTAATAAAATAAAAATGTTTTATAATGAAAAAGTAGATGATTCAATTCAAAAAGCAAAAATTTCAAATCATTCTATTTTAAATTATACTGGGAAAGATATAAATGTATTTAAAAATAATATTTTATTAACTAAATTAGAAAATGGAAAAAGTTTTGATATTGAATATTTCCAAAAATTTGATAAAAAAAATTCAAACTCATTTATGATTAAATCAGATATAAATTCAAATAATAATATAATAACATTTGATTTCATTGAAAAAAATCTTAAAATAAAAAACAATTCTTTAAAAATAGACAACATGCAAATAAAACATCATTATTTAGAAATAAACAACATATTTTCAAATAATAATTATAATTATATAATATCAAAAGTATATTTTAAAGATTATTCATTTTTAAAAAAATATATTTGTTTCTACAGTCCAATAACATTTAAAAACAAAACAAAATATTCTCTTTTATTTACTTGTTCACAAAAGCCTTTTCAAACATTAAATTTAGAAATTAACCCAGGAGAATATACTGGAATTCCCTTTGAATATATTAATGGAACAATTCATATAAGTTTAAAAAATAATAATTCAAATCCAAAAATTTTTCGATGTTCATCTTTTTTAAGTGTAAATAAAATTTCTGATGAAATTAGATTTGATAATATATATTTATTCTTTAAAAAAAGTTCTGAAGAACAAGTCATTGATATTATGTTACCTTATTCAATTTTAAATTGTCTTCCTTTTGATATTTCTTTAGTTTTAAATGAACAAAATGAAATGTTTAATATTCTTAAAGGAGAAAAACAATTAATTTCTTGTGTTTCTGCTAAAAAAATATTAAAAAGTTATGTTTATATATATAATTTTCATACTAATAAAGATTTTATTATTTATAATCCAAATTCAAATAAAAGTTCAAATTCTACTATTAAATTATATAATAATGACAAACAAGAAATTAATATTTGTACTCAGTTAATAAATAATAATAAAGATTCTGTTTATTGTATTGTTTTCTATGCTAGAAGTTTAATTATTAATCATTCTGGTTTATTATCTGATAACATTAAATTTTATTATCTTGATGATAATGATAAATGTATTCTTATTGCTAATCAAATTTTTAATTATAATTTCTTTATTTTTAATGACCAAATTTATAAATATTTAGTTATTAAATATTTTGGAAAAAGTGGGAAAGAAATTTTTATTTCTAATAAAATATCCATTAATGCCATTGGAACCACTAATATAATTGAATTATTAAATCAAAATAATAATAAAAGAAAAATTGAATTTATTTTAGAAATTAAATTATCTTTAATTAATCCTTCTCTTGATATGTTTACAAATATTTTAAAATTAGTTCCTAAATTTATAATATATAATAAATTAAAAGAAGATATTAATATGAATATGATAGTAGAACAAAATGAAAATTATAATATTTTAAGTAATAGTAAAATTCCTCTTTTTAATTTTAACTTTGATCCTTATTTAAATTTAATTCAAATTAAACCAAAAAAAAATAAAGAAGATTATGAATTTAGTTCTCAATTTCCTTTAAATTTTTGTTCTGGTTTTCACACAGTGAAATGTTACAACAAAAAAGAAAATAAGAATAAATTTATAAACATTGAAAAAAAAATAAATGATTTATCAACATATTTAATTATAACAGAATCAACAATTGATAACTGTGAAATAAACATAGAAAATTTATCAAAAAATACATTTTGTCAATTTTATCAACAAGGTTATATAAATAATAAAATAACATTAAAACCAAAAAGTAAATCAATGTATGCTTTTGATAATTTATTAGATAAGAAAAATTTATTAATAAATTTTATAGATAAAAATGGGATTTATTATTCAAATACATATTATTATGAAATTAATGAAGGAAAAGATAATTTTAGTGAAGTAATCACTTTAAAACATCAAATGTTAAATTCAGGACAACAAATTTTAATAACTTTTTATTCTAATGATGGTTGTAAATATAAAATAATAATATCTGATTATATTGAAAATAGAACTTTTTATAAATATAATACTATAGAATATAATTTTTCTTTTCCTTCAATTGGAATTAGTTTAATTGTTGATAATAGACATTCAATTGGAGAAGATTATAAAAGAAAAGAAATATGTTATATTTACTTAGATGAAATAATATTATATGATAAATATATTTTAAATTTAATTAATGGAAGTATTCAAAATGATATTCAAATAATAATAAAAGATATTGAAATTGATAATGTATTTTCCTTAATAAAAAATTACCCAATCATTTTATTTTCAAAGAAAAGATTAAAAGATTTAGAAGATATAAGTTTAAGTAGTTCAGGTAATAATAATTCAAATAATAATACAGATAATAAAAATTCTACAAATTCAAATAATAATACAATAATAAGTACTTCAAATACAATAAGTGGAAATGACACAAATCCTTTTTTTAATTTTGCAATGTTAATAACAATGAATACAAAGAATAACATAATAAAAATATCATTATTAAATTATTTAATCCAATCATTTATTCTTTCAATAGAAAGTAATGTAGTAAAAGGATTATTAAATTTTATTCAA
>JAEEGL011015424.1_pt1 | contig 16011 bp, 12 predicted proteins | sample 9134231 | NCBI WGS metagenome assembly JAEEGL01 (sample SAMN16246548, study PRJNA631951) | gut metagenome | biome: gut microbiome; feature: rumen; material: fiber-attached | host: Bos | place: Iran: Karaj | collected 2018-10 | reverse complement strand
CATGATGATGAACGTTCACTTCGAGGCCTGTGACCACCTGCACCGCACGGTACAGGAGATTCACGATGCTGGCATGAAGGCTGGCGTCACTCTGAATCCCGCCACGCCCGTCTCGATGCTCGAGGACATTATATGCGACGTTGAAATGGTACTTCTGATGAGCGTCAATCCCGGATTCGGCGGTCAGACCTTCATCGAGAACACCCTCAAGAAAGTTCGTCAGCTTCGACAGCTCATTGCCCAGAGTGGCAGCAAGGCCCTCATCGAGGTTGATGGTGGCGTGCAGGGTGAGACAGCTCCAAAGCTTATAGAGGCCGGTGTCGACGTTCTCGTCTCTGGCAGCTACATCTTCAAGAGCCCCACGCCTGAGCAGACCATCCACAACCTCCGCAGCCTGTAACGACTAAAAGTTTGCCCGGAGTAAACTCGTAGTTTGCCCGGAGTAAAAGGGGAGTTTGCCCGGAGTAAACTCCGGGTGTGCTGGTGTGGGCTGATGTTAGTGGTAAGTTAGTATTCCAAAGCGAGTTCTATCTGATGTTCCTTCGCCATTTTGCGGAGGTTCATCAGAGCGTAGCGCATACGGCCCAGCGAGGTGTTGATGCTGACGCCCGTGAGCTTGGCAATCTCCTTGAACGAGAGCTGCTGGTAGTAGCGCATGAAGACCACTTCGCGCTGTGGGGCGGGCAGGGCCTCCATCATGCGCTTGACGTCCTGCTTCACCTGCTCGTTCACGATTTCGCTTTCGCGGTAGGTGTCGCACACCTCTTCGCCCTGCAGGTTGCTCAGGTTGTTGTCATCAGCCAGGTCTACCACGTGGTCGCTCTTGAGTGCGCGGTACCAGTCCATGATGGCGTTGTGGGCTATACGCGTCAGCCAGAACATGAACTTGCCCGAGTCGGTGTAGCGTCCCTCGTGCAGCTTGGTAATCACTTTGACGAATGTTTCCTGAAAGATGTCGTTGGCTATGTCTTCGTTGCGTACAACAAAAACGATATAAGCATAAATCTTCGACTGGGTTCTTTCTAATAACTCGTCAAATGCTTTATTGTTTCCTCCTACGTAAAGTAATGCCAACTGCTCGTTGGTCATTCCCTCAAATTCCTTCATATTGGTTACTTATTTGTTATGAAGTATTTTTGTTTCGATAGGCAATAAAGTTTAAGTTTAGGAGTTATTATTAATTGATATCGCTGCAAAAGTAGACAAAATAATTAAAATAACCAAACAAATTGGCAAAAAAATGAAAATAAGTTGTATCTTTGGCATCGAAAACAACGAATAACACCCTAAATTGATATGAAAAAACTATTTGTCCCCGGACGTTTATGCCTATTTGGTGAGCACACCGACTGGGCAGGTCATTACCGCACGATGAATGCAGAGATAGCCCCTGGTGCCGCCATTGTGACGGGTATTGAGCAGGGCATCTATGCCGAAGTTGAGAAGTCGTCGCTCTTTGAAGTGCAGAGCGTGGTTCCCGAGATTGAGAATGAGTGGCAGGACTTTGCCTGTCGCATGGACGAGCAGGAGTTGAAGCGCATTGCCAAGTCGGGTTCGTTCTTTTGCTACTGTGCTGGTGTGGCCAGCTATATGCTCGAATGGTACAAGGTGGGCGGCGTGCGCATCAAGATTACCTCAATGACGCTGCCCATTAAGTCGGGCCTGTCGTCGAGTGCTGCCATCTGCGTACTTGTTGCGCGCGCGTTCAATTTATTATATAATCTGAACCTCAACACGATGGGCGAGATGAACATTGCCTATGTCGGCGAGCTGCGCACCTCGTCGCGTTGTGGACGTCTCGACCAGGCCTGTGCCTTCGGTGTGAAGCCCAACCTGATGACCTTCGACGGCGATGAGGTGGAGGTGCAGTCGCTCAATGTGAAAAAGCCCCTTTACTGGGTGTTTGCCGACCTTTGCGGCCAGAAGGACACGGTGAAGATTCTGCGCGACCTGAACCGTGCCTACCCCTTTGCCTCGAACGAGCAGGAGCAGTTGGAGCAGCAGGCACTGGGAAAATTGAACCAGGATATTGTCGACCGCGCCATCAAGTACATGGCCGAGGGTGAGCCAGCTAAGTTAGGTCAACTGATGACCGAGGCCGAAGAGTTGTTCAACAGCCACATCATGCCGATGTGTCCCTCAGAGCTCGAGGCTCCGAAACTACGTGCCACCCTGGCCGACCCGAACATTCAGCCGCTGGTCTACGGCGGCAAGGGCGTAGGCTCCCACGGCGACGGCTCTGTGCAGTTCCTGGCCCGTGACCCTGACTGTCAGCAGAAGCTGATAGACTATCTCAAAGCTAAGGGTATGAAGGCCTATCCGCTGACCATCAAGCCCGTACACACCGTGCGCCGCGCCATCATCCCTGTGGCAGGCTTCGGTACCCGTCTCTATCCGGCCACCCGTGCCCTGAAGAAGGATTTCTTCCCCATACCCTGTCCAGACGGCATGGTGCGTCCCGTTATCCTCATTCTGATTGAAGAGCTCATTCAGAGCGGTATCGAGGAAATCTGTCTGGTGCTCGGCAGCGAGGATGAGCGCCGGCTCTATGCCGACTTCTTCGAGCGTCCGATAGACGATGACCACATGAGCAAGCTCTCGAAGGAAGCCCAGGAGTATGAGAACCATATCGTCGACATAGGCAAGCGTCTGCGTTATGTCTACCAGCGTGAGAAGCGCGGCTTCGGCCACGCCGTCTATCAGGCTGCCCAATTTGCTCGCAACGAGCCCGTACTGCTGATGCTGGGCGACACGCTCTACCGTTCGCTCACCAACAAACCCTGCGCCCTGCAGCTCATCGAGGAGTACGAGCGCTACAACTGCCTGATCATCGGACTCTATCCCGTGGCCCTTGGCGATGTTAGCCACTTTGGCATCATGAACGGCGTGTGGGAAGACAAGGACGAGCGCATTCTCAATGTCACCACCGTCTATGAGAAACCCACGTCGAACTATGCCGAGGAATTCCTGGCCGTGCGCAACAGCATGGGCACCCGCGAGTACTGCTCTGTTTTCGGACAGTACATCCTGACGCCGGAGGTGTTTGAACAATTAGCCCACGACATCAGCGAGGCCGATGCCGAGGGCACTACTCGTGAAATTGAACTGACCTCAGCCCTTGAGGCTGTTCGCAGTCGTGTGGGTATGATTGGTGTCAGGCTCTATAGCCAGCGCTTCGACATGGGCAACCCCGCAGCGTTGGTCGATACCATCACCAAGTTCTCACATATTTAGGTTTTTCATCGAAAGTGAGATACGGCCGCGACGGCGGTCGACTTCAATGACCCGGACCCGGACGTGCTGATGCAGCTTCACGACCTGGTTCGGGTCTTTGACGTAGCGGTCGGCCAACTGTGAGATGTGGACAAGTCCGTCCTGATGGACGCCGATATCGACAAAGGCACCAAAGTTGGTGATGTTGGTCACGATACCGGGCAGCTCCATGCCCTCTACGAGGTCGTCGACCGTTTCGATGCCCTTGGCAAACTCAAACTCCTCAATCTGCTCACGAGGGTCACGGCCGGGCTTCTCCAGCTCCTTCATGATGTCGGTCAGCGTGGGCAGTCCCACGTCGCCAGCTACATATTTCTTTAAGTCCACAGCCTCGCGTTTCTCCTTGTCCTTAATCAGGTCAATCACGGTGCAGCCCTGATCCTTGGCCATCTGCTCCACAATCTTGTAGCTCTCGGGGTGTACGGCGGAGTTGTCGAGCGGGTTCTTGGCATCGGGTATGCGCAGGAATCCGGCACATTGCTCGAAGGCTGAGGGACCGAGTCGTGGTACCTTTTTCAGCTGGGCGCGGCTCTCAAAGGCTCCGTTCTCGCGGCGATAGTCGACGATGTTCTTGGCAAGTGCAGGGCCAAGTCCGCTGACGTATTGCAGCAGGTGCTGCGAGGCGGTGTTCAGGTTCACGCCGACGCTGTTGACGCAGCTCATTACCGTCTGGTCGAGCTGTTGCTTCAGTTTTGTCTGGTCCACGTCGTGCTGGTACTGTCCCACGCCGATGCTCTTCGGGTCAATCTATACCAGTTCGGCCAGAGGGTCCATCAGTCGGCGGCCTATTGATACAGCGCCACGGACGGTAACGTCCTCGTCGGGGAATTCCTCACGCGCGGTCTTCGAAGCGGAATAGACGGAGGCGCCGTCTTCGCTCACCACGAATACGCTTACGCCCTTTCCGGTTTCCCCGGAAAGACAATCCTCCACAAACGCCCGCGTCTCGCGGCTGGCGGTGCCGTTGCCGATGGCGATGGCCTCGATGCGGTACTGCTCTATCATCTGCTGAAGATGGACGGTAGCCTGCATGCGATGGTTTACGGGAGGGTGGGGGAAGATGGCTTCATGGTGGAGTAGATTGCCCTGGGCGTCGAGGCATACCACCTTACAGCCCGTGCGGAATCCGGGGTCGATGCCCATGACGCGCTTCTGGCCAAGGGGTGCCGAGAGCAGTAGCTGGCGCAGGTTCTCGGCAAACACGCGGATGGCCTCGTCATCGGCCTGTTCCTTACTCAGGTTGCCGAACTCCGTCTCGATCGATGGCTTCAGCAGTCGCTTGTAGCCGTCCTCCACGGCTTCGGCCACCAGTCGGCCGCAGGGCGTGCGGCCATAGACATAGTGACTTTGCAGGCGCTCGATGCACTCGTCGTCGTTGGGTGCGATGCTGATGCGCAGGATGCCTTCGGCCTCGCCGCGGCGCATGGCCAACAGACGATGGCTGGAGCAGCGTTTCAGGGGCTCGTGCCAGTCGAAGTAGTCACGATATTTCTGGGCCTCATCGGTGTCCTGTTTGGCCTTGACCACCTTCGATGTGATGACGGCCATTCGGCGGAAGGCTCCGCGCACCTGCTGACGGCTACGCTCGTCCTCGCTCACCTGTTCGGCGATGATGTCCTGGGCACCTTTCAGGGCGGTAGCGACGTCAGAAACGTCGCCCACAGTGAATGGGAGGGCAGCGGCTTCCGGGTCGCGTTCGCGTTGAAGCAAAAGGATCTTGGCCAGCGGTTCTAAGCCTTGCTCACGAGCCACTTGTGCACGTGTGCGGCGCTTCGGACGGTAGGGTAGGTAGATGTCTTCCAGGGTGGTGGCGTCCCAGGTGTCGTTGATGCGCTTTTCCAGTTCGGGCGTCAGCTTGCCCAGCTCTGTAATGGTCTTTACGACCGTCTCCTTGCGCTTCTGCAGTTCCTTTAGGCGCTCGTACTGGTCGCTGATGGCGCTAATCTGTACTTCATCGAGTCCGCCCGTGCGTTCCTTTCTATAACGCGCGATGAAAGGAATGGTGCAACCCTCGTCCAGCAGCTTCAGCGTGCCGTCGACGTTCTTTTCTGAGATATTCAGCCTTTCGGCTATGATTCGTGCGAATTGAGTCATCGGAGTTGTATTATTGTCTTTGTTGTCATGCTACATACCCCAGAGGCTGTAGCTCACATCGTAACCAGCAAGGAGGAACCAGTTGGCTAATGTCTGTTCGTAGCTGCGCAGCAGGAATAGTGGGGCCTCAATGCGTTCCTCGAGTTTTTCCAAGGTTTCCACGTCTTCGTCAATGTCCGTGCCAGCTCTCGCTCCAAGACCTGTGAAATAGAGAACGACCTCCGTCAGGTCTTGAGTAGTGATGCCGGCATCGGCGCACATCTCTTCGAGGGCGTCGGTATTGAGATCGACCTTCTCCAGAGTGCTATTGATGCTGGGAACGAGGTCGAATACGGTATAGTGAGATGGCAGATAACGACGGCTGAACCCGCCATTCTTCACAATCTTCTTGAGGTCGACGCCCCAGCCCTCCAAGGTCTTGATGACCTTCATCAGGTTCATGTCGCCCACGACGTCGTGGAAATAGCGGTTTTGCTCGCCCTCATAGTAAAGTACGGGCCAGAACTGGATGGCGGCAATGGTCTGTATGAGCCACACGATGGCCGCGCCGGTATGGTCGAGCTTGAATATAATGGTGTTGGTTTGCAGGTTGGTCTTGCCAGGCACGAGGCTCGGCGTGAACCCCTTTTCCTGCATCCAGGGGATGATGGCGCGTACGCACTGAATGGGCACGTAGTTGTCGTGGCGGCTGTGTGCTATGAAGTATTTCTGTGTCAGGTCAGGCTCCCAGCCGTTCATGAGGTTGATTTTCTCTAATTCAGCCATGAACGCCTTCGACTGTTCTGACTCGAGATTCATGTAGGCCGGCTGAATCAGGTTGTGAAGCGAGTCCTCCATGTCGACACCGTAGTCGCTGAGCGTTCCCTTGGTCTTGGTCTTGAGGAACTCCTGTACGCCTGATGCCAACGGCTCCTTGAACAAGTCCTTGTAGTCGATGTTCATGTGGCAGTTCTCAACGCAGGAGATCATCATCATGATGACGTCTTTGCAGTCTTCGCACCAGTCTTTTGTTACGTATTCCTTGTAGGCTATAGCATAGTCGGTGGGGCCGCCGCCGGCAAAGGTCTTGGTGAAGGTAATGCCTTTGTCCTTGTATTCCATATCGCGCAGCTTGGCTACGTAAAGGCTTTCCGAACCACCTTGCGAGAATCCCAGGTTGAAGAGATATTTGCCTTGGGGCAGCTGCTTGTCGTTGAGAATCTGGCGGGCTGCCAGCAGACCGTCGAGCGAGTTGCGGGCATTGACGTCGCCGCTGTGGTAGAACATGGGATGGTCTTTCGATGCTCCGTAGCCGATGAAGTCGCTCATTACGAGAATGTAATTGGGACTCAGTGGATTGGCTATCAGACCGTTGATCAGTTCCTGGTTGCCTGATGTCGGGCAATCGTTGGGTGAGCCTAAAGTAGCGCGGTTGAAAAGCATGATGCCGTCGCAGGGGGTGCCTTCGATGATGTTCGAGGGAATCATCATCACACCGCTGATGGTGACGGGCTTGCCGAAGGCATCCTTCGAGGGGTACTCATAGATGATGCGACGCACGGCACGGGAAGACAGCGAGAAGCCCCCGACGCGGGTCTTGATGACGGTGTCGCGGTCATAGGTAATCTTGTAGGTGGCATCCTGTGCTGCACATGGGGTGCTGAAACTTAACAGTAGAACTATAGAAATGCAGATAGGTAAACAACTAACTACCGTTTCCTTTACCTTGTTAATTAATAGATGTCTCATAATCGTTCTTTTACTTTCTAACCTTTTTACCTTTCTCATTCTTGCCTTGTTGCTCAATGTAGATGCCGCCGTTTTGGGGCTGGTCGATGCGTATGCCGTTGAGGTTGTAATACTGACTCTCAGTGGCTTCGGAGTTCAGCTCTTCTATGCCGGTAGGTTGTTTGTCTGAACGTGCGAACTGGAATGTTGCTGCCACAGGCCAGTGATCGCCTAACGGTTTGCCGTCAAACAGATAGCCTTCGCGATCGGTCGTGATGGCTATGGGCTGGATTTTAGTGCCCATAACGGGATTGATGTAGAGAATCTTGTCAACTGTCTCGTTGCCAGCAGTTGCTTCAGTCGTCTTCTCCGATGGATAGACGCCGCCTTTCTGCAGTTCTACCCACACGTCGGCAACCGTGCCGCGACCACTCTCGTTGATGGCATCGATAAACTCGCGCTTGACATCGTCGCGGCCATACAGGCTGTTCATGTCGCCGGCGATGATGATGGGGCGTGAATCGAGTTGCTGGAGAACATCTTCCTTCAGCTGAGCCCATTGGGCCATGCGTGCTTCGCGGTCTTTATCGCCTTTACCCTCAGCCTCGTCCTCATTGAGAGTGGCATCCATGTGCATGTTATAGACCACGATGCGCTCACCGCCTCTAAGGGTGACGCCGTAGCGGCGGAAACCTTTGGTGATCATCTCGTCGTTAGCATGGCTGAACTTGCCGAAGCTCTGAGTCCAGGGCGTGCGGGCTGCAGGTGTCACCTGTAGGTCGTTTTTCCAGCAGGTCATCAGACCATCGCAGCTGAAGCGGTGGTTCTGCAAATGCAGAAAGTCAATCTTCTGACCGTCCACACCAACCTGGCCACTCCACTCGTCCATCTTGTAATTGTCCTCCAACCACACGGAAAGCACGCCGTGATAATTGAAGTCTTCTTGCATCATCACCAGATCGTAGTCTTTCTTCGCCAGATATTTTCCGATACGCGCCGAGCCGGTATCACCAGGGCCGTCGGCATTTATTTTCACTACTAAAACCTTTTGAGGCAGTCCGTCTACGTTCAGCGTGGCTATCGAGAACTGCTCGTTGTTCTGTTGGCCAAATGACAACAGACTACTGCAAAAAAGCAGGGCTGCTGTAAGTCCCCTGCGTTTTGTTTTTTTCATTTCCTTCATCATGTTCTTTGCTGTTGGTAAGTGTGTACATTATTTCTTTTTTAGTTCTGATGGCAAAGGTACGCATAAAAACTGAGTTATGCAAATAAACCGACCAAAATCCTCCTTTTCCAAGGTGGTCTTTAGAGGATAAAGTGCCTCTAAAGTAGAATGAGGTACCGAGTTGCAGGGAGTTTGCCATAGAGTTATTAGCGTTTGCGTATGCCCAAACAACCGTTTGCGTACGCCCAAACAACTGTTCGCGTACGCCCAAACAACCGTTCGGGTATACGCAAACGCTGTTGTTGAATTGTTGTTAACTGCTGGTAACATGCGCCAGAATTGCGATTGACCATAATTTTCTATTTATTTTTGAGTTTTCTTTATAAAAGCTGCAACTATTTGCTACTTTTTTTGTACTTTTGCACAATGATCGTTATTGAGTTAATATGAGCAACAAAGAACCTGGCTATGTTTACATACTGACAAATCCCAGCTTTCGCGAGGATTGGGTGAAGATTGGCAAAAGTTCACGTCCAGTGGATGTGAGAAGCTTATAAGAACATAAGAATCTATAAATATGAACGAACAAAACACTTCACAAAGTAGTAGAAGTATAGAACTCTGTAAGAGAGTGGTCACAACTGAATCATTCATAGCGGAAGCCAAAGAGATTTATGGTAACCGCTATCTATATGACAAGGTCAATTATATAAACTGTGAACAAAAAGTCATTGTAACTTGTCGTATACATGGCGATTTCGAAGTCTATGCCCGCAATCACCTTGACGGAAAGGGATGTCCCAAGTGCAGGAGAGGAGAGAAATACATTACAAAACTGCATGAGAAGTTTGGAGACAAGTTTGATTTGAAGGAATTCGTTTATGAAGATTATCAATCGCCAGTAACTATTATTTGTCCCATTCATGGTGAATTCTCGAAATTGCCCAGCCAGATATTAAAGTCTGAATGCGGTTGTCCCTTGTGTGATATTGACGCAATCGTGCTTCCCAACTCATTTGTAGGTATAGATTTTGAGACACTCTATTCTCAACGTGTTTCGGCTTGTTCCATCGGTATGGTTAAGTACATTGATGGTGTAATAGTAGATAGATATTACTCTCTCATCCGTCCTCCTTTTGATTATCCTGGCAAATGTGGTGACATATTGACCTGGGTTCATGGAATTACGGAGAGGATGGTGAAGAATGAAAGAACATTCAAAGAGCTATTGCCAGAAATAGAACGTTTCGTTGACGGTTTACCTCTTGTGGCGCATAATGCCTCAGTAGAAAGAGGCTGCATAAGAGATGCAAGTGCTTTCTACGGGATAGAGACAACACTTGATTTTGAGAATATTTACGATACGCGACAACTATCAAAACTAGCAGAAACAAAGCTTGGCACCCCTAAAAAAGAATTATTGTCACACCAACTTGATGATGTATGTGAACGATTTGGCGTTTCAGCTAACAATCACCATAATGCATTGGCTGATGCTGAAATGTGTGGTAATCTAATGATCGCGTTTCAAAAGATAATTGGCAAAAGTGCAGCCTCAACCCTATAACACCATATATGAGATTAACCTGCTAAAAAGTAAGAGACGTATGAATAGTATATTTGACAATCTCAATGAGAAACAGATAGAAGCTGTAAAGGCTACCGAAGGTAAAGTTCGTGTCATTGCTGGAGCTGGTTCTGGAAAGACTCGTGTACTTACACATCGTTATGCTTTTCTTGTTAATGAATTGGGTATTGACCCTGGGAACATCCTGAACATGACCTTTACAAATAAGGCAGCAAGGGAAATGAGAAATCGTATAGCTCAGTTAGTCCATCGTGCTCATGTCAACGACTTTACATGTACTATACATGGATTTTGCGTAAAGTTTCTCCGTCGAGAAATTCATCGTATTGGTTATCCGCAATCATTTTCTGTCATTGACGAGGAAGACTCTAAAGTGCTTGTAAAGCAGGTTTTCGAAGAAATGCATCTGGATGCGACAAAAACTACTTTAGCAGACTTTTTCGCCGCTGTTGGATCTTATAAGAAAAATGCACCTTATATCACTAAGATAATTGTTCCCGAGGCTGAGTTGGAGGCAAAGGATGTAAATGAGGTTGTTCGGTATATTCAGTTGCAATTGAAAAATTTTGCAATAGACTTCAACGATATCATCTATTTCACTCTCTACATCATGGAGAGATTTCCTGATGCATTGGCTTATTGGCAAGAAAAGATGAACTATGTGCAGGTGGATGAAGTGCAAGATTGCAATGATAACGATTGGGCTATTATTAATAACATTAGTGGAGGATATGGTAACCTTTTTATTGTAGGAGACCCAGACCAAGCTATCTATGAGTGGCGCGGAGCAAAGCCAGACAACTTTGTTCATTTTCCTGCCGAAACAGATATCGTTCTTAATCAGAACTACCGTTCAACCCCCAACATATTAAATGTTGCCAACTCTATTATTGCTAACAATGAAAACAGAATACCCAAAGACTTGTTTACTGTTCGCCCTGCGGAAAAGATAGTCGTTCATTATCATGGCAAATCAGAATCAGAAGAATGTAAATGGATAGCAAAACAAATCAAAGATATTTCTAAGAACAACATTCCATATAGTAGTTTTGCCATACTATATAGGGCATCTTATCTTTCTCGGAATATTGAACAGGAACTGATGCGCTCACAAATTAAATATGTCATCTGGGGTGGTATACGTTTCTTTGAACGTAAGGAAATAAAGGACTGCTTAGCCTATCTGCGATTGATTGCAAACAAGAATGACGATTTGTCGTTTAAGCGAATTATCAATGTGCCAGCAAGAAAGTTTGGTAAAGCATCCCAAAACAAATTACAAGAGATTGCTGATTCAGAAAAATGTTCATTGTATGAAGCTTTAGTAAAACATAAAGATGATGAAAGCTTTGCCCAAAAGACAGATATTAATCAGTTCCTACAATTCATTAATGACTGCAAAGGGTATAGTAGTTTTACTTCCATTGGAGAATTTTTGGACTTTGTACTAAAGGACAGTGGATTGGAAAAGATGTATAGAGAAGAAGGAGATGATGAACGACTGGAAAACATTGAAGAGTTAAAGCGCTCTATACAAGACTATGAGAATGCGAATGTTGAATCTGAATTCTTGTCATTGGAATCATATCTTCAGGAGGTTGCACTTTATACAAATGCAGACTATAAAGAAGATGGAGATAATGTCAGACTGATGACCATACATCAAGCCAAAGGCCTAGAATTCCCATATATTTTTGTGACAGGACTTAGCGAAGGAATATTCCCAAATTATCGCTCAATTAGAGCTAATAACAAAAGAGCTGAGGAAGAGGAGCGCAGGTTAATGTATGTCGCAGTAACGAGAGCGGAGAACGGACTCTTCTTAACTGAATCTGAAGGTTACAATTATGTCCTTAAGCAAGAAAAATTCCCGTCAAGATATATTATGGAGATTAAGGATGGCCTTCTGCAAGTAGAAGGTGAGATTGATGAGGAACTTATGAAAAACTTACTCGCAGGAACGAGACGCCAGATGGCTAATATGGATGCCAATACGACTATTAGCTCTAAGGAATATGAAACGGGCGATAAGGTTACAAGTAAATATTTTGGTATAGGAACTATTATAGAAAAAGCATCTGATTCAAGTTATAAGGTTGAGTTTTCTATGGGTAAGCGAGTTGTTCAGACTAAATTCCTACAGCCATGTAATGACAAAACTGAGTCTGAAACATCCAACAGCATGTCTGCCTTTAACAAAAGAAATTCAGAACCAACAATAAAACTCTGCGTTGGTGATATTGTTGAACATGCATTGTTAGGGAAAGGGAAAGTTACCGTTCTCAAAGGTACAGATAACGATGCAATAGCAACTGTTGAATTTGAAAATACAGGAAAAATTGACCTTATGGTGTCAAGAGTAACGTCTAAAATTCTGAAAGTATTGGAGCAAGAATCATTGCCCCAAGGGAGGTGAGAAGGAAAATTGAAGTTCTAGTGATTATTTCGAAATAAATGATTATCTTTGCAACCAAAATAAGGAGAATAATAATTTATAGAAACAAAAAGGGAATAAAATATGAACTACTTTATTAAAAACATCCACGTAAACAAGTTGTTCCACTTAAACGACTTTGATATCCCTATTTCAAGGGAGGAGTTTCCACATCTTATCATCACAGGTAAGAATGGTAGTGGTAAGACGGTATTGCTGAATGCAATATCGGACTTCCTGAATATCATTAAAAATGATAAGTCAGCAGAATTCCTGGGATATCAAAAGCAGCTGGATATTTGGAATAGCCAATTAAGAAATTCTACAGATGAGCGTGGTAAAATGCAGGCTCAAAATGTGATAAGCAATATAACAAAACAGATAGAGAATCTCTATGGCAAGATTGATGTTCAGTCAGACCTCTTGGGAAGAATCATTGAGAAATACAACAAGGGGGAGTTTGTCATTGCATTTTATCAGGCAGACAGGAAAGTAAAGATGTCTGAGCCAAAGAACCCAACAAAGCCCGTATATAATAAGAAAGGTGATGTGAAGGATACGGCCACATCGCAATTCTTGAATTTCCTGTCAGACTTGAAGATTCAGGAGGCATTGGCACGTAATGAGAAGCAGACAAAAGATGCAGATGATATCAATGCTTGGTTTGAGGACTTCAAAGATTTGATGAAACAACTTTATCAGGATGATAACCTCAGCCTGGAATTTTACTACAGAGACTATAGCTTTAAAATCTGTACGGAAGGCAAGAAGTTCAAGTTCACTGAGGTCTCTGATGGCTTTGCTGCCGTATTGGACATAGTGGCAGACCTGATTCTGAAAATGCAGGATGACAATTCTCTGACACGAAGCTATCAGAAAGAGGGCATTGTGCTGATTGATGAGATTGAAACGCATCTGCATCTGGCTTTGCAAAAGGTTATTATGCCGTTGCTGACGAAAGTATTCCCCAACATTCAATTTATCATCACTACCCATTCTCCGTTTGTACTGAGTTCCATGCCTAATGCTGTGGCATACGACTTGGAACATCAGGAAGTGCTGGATAATCTGACAGAATATTCTTACGAATCGTTAGCAGAGGGTTATTTTGGCGTCAGAACACAGTCGAGTTATGCAGAAATGCAATTAGGGACATTTAAAAAATTACTTGAGAAAGATGAATGGTCTGATGCGGAAAAGGTTGAGATAAAAAAGTTAAGATCTGATTTTGAGAAGATGGCAGAAGTTTTTTCGCCACTAATTGTTGGTGAGTTCCAACAGATTGTGATCCAAAATGCAGAGAAACTCAATAGTCTATAATTATGATTAAAGTATATAAGAGTCCCAACATACCTTCTTCGTTAACAACAACTACAGCTTATGACGGAGAGGATGTAAAAAGTCAGTTACTCGCTGATCAACACGACAAGTGTTATATCTGCGAAAGAAATCGTGATACGGATTTCGAAATAGAACACCATAAAAGTAAGGCTAACTATCCCGATCTTATTCAAGAGTGGGACAATTTGTTTATGGGATGTGGATATTGCAACAGGAAAAAATCAAGTGATTTTGACAACGCTCTCAACCCCAAAGACTTTTCTATAGAAGATGAGATAGAACAACGAATTGATTTCGCGAATAAGAAAGCATTATTTGTCGCCAATAATAATGATAGCCAACATGGCGAGACCATAAGGCTATTGGATAGGGTATTTAATGGTTCGAAAAAGATCAGGACAATAAAAGAAGAACGATTCTTTGAACAGGCATTAATTATCATCAATAAATTCTCATACCTCATTCTTTGTTATTTGAATCATCCTAATGTAAATACTGAGAAAGCGGTAAAAGACGAGTTGACCATTGACAAAGAATTGTTAGGATTCAAATATTGGATAATCCGAGATACTCCAATGTTATACAAAACATTTGCTCAGTATATAGTCTGGAATAAATGATTCTATCTCGCAGGAACAAAGCAGAAAAAGCTGTCATCCAAAGATGGTAAAATAGTGTCATTTGAAATGACACAAATTGACAGCGGTGTAATTGTGCCAATGATTGGCACAAATTCCAAGTGTACTGTTTTCAACGGTTTGGACAAACTTATGAACAGGTGCAAAACCGATTGACGAATTAAAGGACTGGGTATGTTAATAAGGAGCATTCAAAAATCAAGGGCGAATGGCAGCTGTTGAAATTAAAATAGGAATGGTATCTTAGTATAGTTAATCACAGGAAACAACCCTCACTCCTCACACCTCTTACACCTAATTTGGGTGAGGGAGGTGTGAGGAGTGTTACCTAAAAAGTGAGAATAACAATATGTAGGAAAAACGGTTGTCATGAGACAAAAACGAAAATGAGACATCCGGAATCTGGGATGTTCAAAAGGCGGCCCCTTTCATTCAAAAGGCGGTGCCTTTTATCCAAAACCCGGTGGGTTTTGACAAAAAGGGACTGGCTTTTGGATTGTTTCAAGCTATTTTCTTGTGTAATTCGCTGTTACTTTTTGGTGCAATTTTGTTGAATTTTTATGCTTTTGCTTTCTGTATTGAAAAAAAAGTAGTACCTTTGCATGCGCTAATAAAATTAGGTAATAAAGAATGATTTCGGTAGAAGGATTAAAGGTGGAGTTCGGCGTCAAGCCGCTATTTGCGGAGGCCAGTTTCGTGGTCAATCCGCGCGACCGCATTGCCTTGGTTGGCAAGAACGGAGCGGGCAAGTCGACGCTGCTGAAGATACTGTGCGGCCAACAAAAGCCCACGGCGGGCACGGTGGCAGTACCTACGGATACGACCATCGGCTATCTGCCGCAGGTGATGAGGCTGCAGGATAATACCACCGTACGCGAGGAGGCACAGAAGGCGTTTGCCAATATTGCCGAGATGAAAGCCCGCGTAGAGCGTCTGGAGCGCCAGATGAGTGAGCGTACTGATTACGAGAGTGAAGACTATATGGCGCTGGTGGAGCGCTACACCACGGAGCATGAGCGATACCTGATGATGGGTGCTGAAAGCCGTGAGGCCGAGCTGGAGCGTACGCTCATCGGCCTTGGCTTTGAACGTACCGACTTCGAACGCCCCACGAGCGAGTTCTCGGGTGGCTGGCGCATGCGTATAGAACTGGCGAAGATACTGTTGCAGAAGCCCGACGTGTTGTTGCTGGATGAGCCCACGAACCACCTTGACATTGAGTCTATCCAATGGCTGGAGCAGTTCTTAGCACAGAGTGCCTCGGCAGTGGTGCTGGTGAGCCATGACCGTGCCTTTATCAATAATGTGTCGAACCGCACGTTGGAGATATCCTGCGGGCGCGTGATAGACTATAAGGTGAAGTACAACGAGTATGTCGTTCTGAGGAAGGAACGCCGTGAACAGCAGTTAAGGGCTTACGAGAACCAACAGAAGGAAATCGCTGAGATGAAGGACTTTATCGAGCGGTTCCGATATAAGGCTACGAAGGCCGTGCGGGTGCAGCAGAAGGTGAAGCAGTTAGAGAAGATTGTGCCCATCGAGGTGGATGAGGTCGATAACTCGGCCATGCACCTGAAGTTCCCGCCCTGCCTCCGAAGTGGCGACTATCCCGTCATCTGCGACGAGGTGCGGAAGGCTTACAACCATCTTGTTTTCGACCACGTGAACCTCACCATCAAGCGTGGCGAGAAGGTGGCTTTTGTCGGCAAGAATGGCGAGGGTAAGTCAACGCTCGTGAAGTGCATCATGGGCGAGATTCCCTTCGACGGCT
>JAEEGL014091785.1_pt1 | contig 16012 bp, 8 predicted proteins | sample 9134231 | NCBI WGS metagenome assembly JAEEGL01 (sample SAMN16246548, study PRJNA631951) | gut metagenome | biome: gut microbiome; feature: rumen; material: fiber-attached | host: Bos | place: Iran: Karaj | collected 2018-10 | reverse complement strand
GGATAAAAATAGCCGATACTAATATTGATTATCCGGTTATGCAGACTACAGATAATGAATATTATCTTAATCATAACTTTGATCAGGAGGAATCTAAGGCAGGAGCCCTCTTCCTTGATTACCAGTGCGACGTAGTTTCTGGCTGTGATAATTACATAATATACGGACATCATCTAAGTAGTGGAGGTATGTTCTCCAAGCTTAGCGACTATCAAAGTAAGTCTTACTATGAGAAGCATAAGTATATTAACTTCGATACTATATACGAAGAAGGTACTTATCAGGTGATGTTTGCATTTCGCTCAAGAGTATACGATTCGGACCAGGTTGTATTTAAATATTATCAGTTTATCAATGCAACCAGTGAAGAAGAGTTTACATCATATATGAATGAGATGAGAAAAGACTCATTCTACGATACAGGAGTAGAAGCTTACTATGGGGACCAGCTTCTTACCTTATCAACATGCGATTATAACGAAAAGAATGGCCGATTTGTTGTTGTGGCCAAGAAGATTTATTAATAAGTAAGCATATTTATTCTAGGGGGATAGATATGCGCCCAAGCCCCTTACAACAGTGGAGGTAAAAGATGGCTAAAGCATCTGAGACTAAGAAAAAAAGAAAGTTAAATGCTAAAGGAAGGAAAGTTATAAGAAGATCTATAGCTGGTGTTCTTATGGCATCTGCACTTATTGTTGCTGCCATACCTGAAGATAGATCCGGTGTTGCTAGTGCTGCACCTACAAACTATAATGAAGCACTTGATTACGACACAGATTCCGGACGTGATAGAAATAAGGAAGTTAAAAAACCTGACAATGTTACATATTCATTAGCATTCAATTCAGATCCAACACATCCAGATACCCCATATGAAGCTTATGACGTACGACAGATTGATGGTAACTGGACAATTCTTTCTATGTACGAGTATTTTGTACCATCTGGTTCTAGTACAGGTGCTGGTGTTATCTATAAATATAATGATACTTATAACGTTAGTGAGCTTAACCTTGCATCTAATATCTATTCTGGTTTTATGGTTGTAACGGTTAATGAATATAACCAATATGTCACTGATACAATAAATAAACTTAGATTTTATCTTGATGGTTCGCCAGTTGAAAATGGTTCGATGACAGGCCTTGATGCTGATGGCAATACATACGTTAATGATCCTAATCTTGTAAAGAAATATTTACCTGATCAATACGCCGCTTTCCAATCTGAATACAATACAAAATACAGCGAATGGAAAAAGAATAATCCAGATGTTACAACACAACCATCACTTTCGGATATTGGTATGACTCCGCTTGATGTGCCAGGTTCTAATATTATTGAGGATAATAAGAGAATCTATTACTGTGAACATAAACCTATTACAGGTACATCTGAGCTTATGCAGGGATGCACTCTTCTTCCTGTAAGAAACTATGCGCCTGGTAAGAAGTATCTTGATTTTAGTGGCGGAGTAAATTATATGCCTACTAACGATCAGGTTTATCTTGTTGTTGTTAACGATAATACAGCTGCTACAAATCAGACTGTTGAAGTTGGTGGTTACAAATTTAGATGGCTCTCTACAAAGGGTATTGAAGCAATCGGTGAAGATGCTTTTAAGGGAACAGAAAAAGTAGATAAGCTTATTGTTGGTAGCGGTATTGCATATATAGGTGACAGCGCTTTCAAGGGTTCATTTATTAAGAATGTTGAATTCACTGGTGTAACATATATTGGTAACCATGTATTCCAAGATTGTACATATCTTGAAGATATTACCCTTACAAACTCTACAACAACTATCGGTAAGGAGGCTTTTAGGGGATGTAACAAGCTTAAAAAAGTTGAACTTCCTGAAGGTATGAAGAATATTGGCTTTGGCGCTTTTGCTGACTGTCCAGTTCTTGAAAGTGTTGATCTTTCACAGAATGTTAATGGATGTACTATAGGTGAATATGCATTTTATGATTGTACAAAACTTTCATCAGTAACATTTAACGATGACTATGATTTTGCAATAGGTAAGGCAGCATTTGCTTTATCACCAGGTAATGGTGCAGCTTCACAACTTACAGATTTTAGCTTTCCAAAGACAATTAAAGATTATGTAAGTGCTAAAACTGTTAATGACTATAGTGAAACTAACTACAAGTTATATAATACGGATGATACTTACTATACAGCAAGTGACGCTAGTTATACTTCCAGAATAGGAGACTACATACTTGCAAATAGGGATAACCTTAAGACAGTTACTATGCCTGTTAACTTTGGCTCAAGTACTAGTTATGAAGTAGTTCCGCTTAATACATTTGATATGTGTATTAATCTTGAGCATGTTGATTTTACAACAGGCTATAACCGTATGGCCTGTTTTGATCCATATCTTTTTGAAGATGTTCAAACAGAAAGCTTTTATGTGTTTGGTCCTGATACATCTCTTTATGCAGATTCTGATGGTAAGTATTTTGCTAACCCTAGAAAGTGTACCTGGGCAACATCTGAAGATAACTCTGGTAATGCTAAGAAAGCAACACAGGTATCTGACTATATACCGTATGTATATTATGCAGATGGTAAGAACCACTATGAAGTTGGTATATTAGATTACAGATATGAGCTTGAGGTTAACGATTCTGATAATACTGCTTCCCTTTTAAGATGTGAGCGAATTAAGGGTGGGGATACAGATATTGATGTGTTTACTATTCCTGGTACTGTTGCTAAATATTCTGTTAAGGATATGGAACCAGGATGTATTTCTGATGAAATTAAAAAGAAAATAATTAAGCTTAATATAGCTGACAATTCTATCGAATCAATTGATGATGGTGTATTTCAGAATTGCGCTAAACTTAAAGAAGTAGACCTTGGCAATTCAGTTAAGTCTATAGGCAAAGATGCTTTTGCAGATAACAGCCTTCTTGAAAAGGTTACAATAGGAGAGAACATCGAAACTATTGGTCAAACTTCCTTTGCAAATAATCCAGTTCTTACGGATGTTATTTTTGAGCATCCTTCAAGTTACGATACCTTCCAGTCTATTGGAACTGATGCTTTTAAAACAACAAGTCCATACTTGTATTTTACAGGTGATATTATTAAGGGATATGAACCTTTTGATTATGCTATGGGTGGCAATGAGATTAATACAAATTCTGTATATATCTGTTATAAATCACCAAGCCCAACAAATTTCAAGGTTCTTAAGGATGATAAGAATGATTGTATAACTCTTATTGATTATCCACATTATGAAGATCTGCCAATTGATGTTAGAACTGCATTTGAAAGTGGTGGTACTACACCTCTTAACACATCTCAGCAGGCTCAGCTTGATGCAACAAAGCATCTTGATGTTCCTGACGCTGTAGAATCAATTGATATGCCAGCATTTGTTAACGGTAATAATAATATCAATACAAGAAACTTTATATATATTATTAGTTCTAATAAAGTATTTGGTACTGATTATACTCGTAAAGATGTTTATAGTAATGAGAATCTTACTAATGCATCTAATGAACTTCTTACTAAATATTATGATGCCCAAGGCGGATATCACCCAGGTTTATTCTCAGGTCAGATGGATGAAAATTTTGAACTTGGCAAAGATGGGGATTCTGGTGCTCAGACATGCGTTAAAGGTAATGACTGGATTGAATCTATCCAGATTCCAGGTGTTAAGAAGATACCTGATTATGCGTTTGACTCATGTGAAAGATTACAGTCAATCATCGTAGGTCCTGACCTTGAAGAAATAGGTTCTTCAGCATTTGTTAACTGTACAGATCTTGCAAGTATTGGTACTAACGGTAATACTAAGTACGACTTTGATAATTATATCTTATACGAGAAACTACCTGATGGAACATATGAAATAACAACATGTCTTCCAGCAAGAGGTATCGGTATGAGCTCAGATGAAATCTGGGTAGAGACTGCCAATGACCCTAACCTTCCTAATGTATCATCACTTAACGAAGGTGCATTCCAGTCATGTTCTCATATTGCTAAGGTTGACCTTTCAGATACAACAATTGACTCAGTACCTGTTGATACATTCAATGGTTGTAAGACTCTTACAGAAGTTATACTTCCTACAACTGTATCTAACATTGGCGAGGGTGCATTTGATAATTCTGCACCTGCCCTTGACGTACAGATTCCTTCTAACTCACAGATTTCTGATAAGGCATTTGACCCAGATTCAACTGTAACAATCTGGACTTATAAGGAGTGTAACGTTACTGCTAACTATGATCCTAAGGGATATGACAAGGTATATGTTAAGTTCCTTGGCTCTGAATATGTTATCAAGTTCTTAAATGATGACCTTACACTTTATAAGGCTGTCTATGTATCTGATGGCGGTAATGGATATTATCCAGAGCCAGACCCAACTCCATTACTTGCTGAGCATAATGGATATCAGTTCTCAGGCTGGAAGTTTGATAATGACAATAAGATTTACAACGTAACAGAAAACAGACAGGCAATTGCTGTATTCCATGATGACTCTACTATCCATAAGATAAAATATCTCAACGATGACTACTCAGTATTTGAAGAGATAGAAGTCCAGGATGGCGGTAATGGTTACTATCCTGAAAAGACACCTGAACCAAAGGATTCTTCACACAAGGGCTACAAGTTTAGCTACTGGAAGTTCTTTGATGATAATGGTATCAGAAATGTAACAGAAGACAGACAGGCTGTAGCCGTATTCGTTGATGATAATGGTAATACTACTGAGAAAGATACTACATCTAAGAACTCAGCATCTAGCAATACTGCATCAAATAACAAGGCTCAGTACAATGTTATCGTTGAAAATGGTGCTGGTTCTGGTACATATGAAGCTGGTAAGGTAGTTACTATTACAGCATACTCAGCTACTAATGGTATGGTATTTGATAAGTGGACAACATCAAATACTGACATAGGCTTTAGCAATGCTAACAATGTATCTACAACATTTATCATGCCTACACATAATGTAAAGGTTACTGCTACATACAAGTCATCTTCAGGTAACTCAGCATCTAAGAATTCAACATCGAATAATAATGCTAACAACAATAACAATAACAAGAACAACAATAGCAACAATGGTTCAACCTCGAAGAATTCTACATCAGGTAATGGTGCTAACAAGAAGGGTAACTCTAATACAGACGTAAGAGTTACAACTGAAGCTATTGACAATAGTAAGAAGAATCTTGCATCTGCTACAGTTGCAGGTTCTACAGATAACTTTGTAATTAAGGTTACTGATTCAGCTGCTGCATCAGCTGCTGTTGAAGAAGCTCTTAAGGCTAAGTACGGCGGAGACATAAGCAATATTAAGTTCGTTGCCTTCGATATATCTCTCTATGATGAGACAGGTACTTATCCAATTGAGAACTATCAGAATCTGGCTGTTACAATTACCCTTCCTATACCAGATGATCTTGTAAGCTATGCTGGTAATAACAAGATTGCTGCAGTTATTAATGGAGCAATCGATGATAAGGCAGTTAAGTTTACAACTATTGATGGCGTGCCTTGTATGACATTTACAGCTAACCACTTCTCGCCATATACAATCTATGTAGATACATCAAACCTTACTGGCGGAGATCTGGATTCAACACCTAAGACTGGTGATGGTATAGCACCTAAGTGGTTCTTAGCACTTGGTCTTGCAGCATTCTCAGGAGTACTTTTCTTCTGGAAAGATAAGAAGCTCCTTCCTCAGAGTGCTAAATAATATTTGGATGATTTTATGACAAAGAAGAAATTAATTCTTTCAATTTCATTACCTATACTTGCTCTTGTTATAGCCATAGGCTTAGCAGGAGGGTATTTCTCAAAGGCAGATTCTACTGACTTTGTTATTTCTAATGGCGTCCTGTCGAAATATACAGGAACCGCTGAGAATGTAGTTATCCCAGAGAATGTTACAGAGATTGGCTCTGATGCATTCTCTGGTAATCCTTACATTAAAACTGTTAAATTCCCTAAGAAAATAGAAAAGATTGATTCGAGAGCCTTTCAAACTTGTATAGCACTTGAGTCTATTGAGATTCCTGATACTGTAACAAAGATTGATTCTTCAGCATTTGCTGAGTGTAAGAATCTTAAGTCAGTTAAAATTGGTACCGGAGTAACATCTATGGGAGATGGTATCTTTTCTTCATGTATGAATCTTGAAAAGGTTGATGTTGTTTCTGGAAACTCAGCTTTTCAGTATAAGGACGGGGCTATCTATACTAAGGATATGACTGGTCTTATATCTTATATGCCAGGTAATAAGAATGCCAAGTATAATATGCCTGATACTGTAACATCTATATCTGAGTATGCATTCTCAGGATGTCAGTATCTTAAGGAACTTCGCCTATCTACAGGTATATCAAAGATTCCTTCCAATGCATTCTACAATGCAGTTTCTCTTGAGCACGTAATTATAAACGAGCCTACTAAGGAAATTGGCTTTACTTCATTTAAGAACTGTACTGGACTTAAGGAAGTTGAACTTCCTATGTCTATTAATAATATTTATGACAATGCCTTCGATGACTGTAAAGAAGGGGTATACTTTAGATGTCTCGATACTTCATATGCAGCTTCATATGCTAGAAATAGAGGATTTAATGTAACTTCTGTTTGCACTTATGTTTTAGAAGAAGATAATACTAATACAAATTCTAGTCAGAACGCTGTATCAGATAATAGTACTACTAATAATAATGATGGACAGGATACTCCAACTAATAACATGTCATCAGATGCTGTATCAAGTCTTGTTCAGAAGATAGCTGGTGAGCCAGGATATGATAAAGCGCAGGCACCTGCTAATGATGATTCCTCAGTTATGTATGGCAACGGAGTTATAGTTTCTGACAAGGTATTTGTTATGACTAATGGTATGAAGGTTACTGATGGTAAAGACCTTGGTAACAGCCAGTCATCTACTACAAGCTCTTCGGTAAGTGGCAGAATAGAGAACTATCAGTATTACAACTCAGATATGACTTCATATGACTTTAGTGATTCTGGCGTAAATACTATTGGAACTTTAGCATTTGCCAGATCAGATTTAAAGTCGGTTAATATACCTTCTAATATTATTTCTATCGAGTATGGTGCTTTCTATCACTGCGATAGCCTTGAAGAAATCAATATTCCTTCAAGCGTTGTAAGTATAGAAGCTTATGCATTTAACCATACACCTTGGTATGACAAATGGCTTTCTTCTGGAGAGAAGTTTTTGATTGTTGGTGATGGTGTGTTATACTCTTATAATGGTCAGGATGAAGATTTAGTAATACCTGACGGAGTTAAGTTTATTGCGCCGGCAGCATTTTCAGGACATAGCGAGATTAAATCCGTTACATTCCCTGATTCTTTGAAGGCTCTTGGTGATAACTCTTTCTATAACACAAATATAGAGACTATCAACAATCTTGGTGATAATGTTGTTACTTACGGTAACAGCGGACTTAACAGATAAAATATATCCTTGCCAAAGGATTAACTAAATAAAAATTAAGGGAGACTTACTACAATGGCAAAAATTCAGATGACAACTCCACTTGTTGAGATGGATGGAGACGAGATGACAAGAATCTTATGGAAGATGATTAAGGATGAACTCCTTCTTCCATATATTGACCTTAAGACAGAGTATTACGATCTTGGTCTTGAGCATAGAAATGAAACAGATGATCAGGTTACTAAAGATTCAGCTGAAGCTACTAAGAAATACGGCGTAGCAGTTAAATGTGCAACTATCACACCTAATGCTGCTCGTATGGATGAATATAAACTTAAAGAGATGTGGAAGTCTCCTAACGGTACTATTAGAGCAGCTCTTGATGGTACTGTATTTAGAACACCTATTATCGTCAAAGGTATCGAACCATGTGTAAAGAACTGGAAGCAGCCTATAACACTTGCTCGTCACGCTTATGGTGATGTATATAAGAATACTGAAATCAAGGTTAACGGACCTGGACAGGCATATCTTGTATTCGAGGGTGAAGATGGAACAGTAAGTAAAGAACTTATCCATGATTTCAAGGGTAGTGGTGTACTTCAGGGTATCCACAATACAGACAAGTCAATCTCAAGCTTTGCAAGAGCTTGCTTTAACTATGCACTTGAACTTAAGCAGGACCTTTGGTTCGCTACAAAGGATACTATTTCTAAGAAGTATGATCACAACTTCAAGGACATCTTTAATGAAATCTTTGAAGCTGAATATAAGGATAAGTTTGAGAAGGCTGGTATTGAGTACTTCTACACACTTATTGATGATGCAGTTGCAAGAATTATGAAGTGTAAGGGTGGTCTTATCTGGGCTTGTAAGAACTATGATGGAGACGTTATGTCAGATATGGTTTCTTCAGCATTCGGTTCACTTGCTATGATGACTTCTGTACTTGTATCTCCAGACGGACTTTTCGAGTATGAAGCTGCACATGGTACAGTTCAGAGACACTACTACAAGCACCTTAAGGGTGAAGAAACATCTACTAACTCAGTAGCTACAATCTTTGCTTGGACAGGAGCTCTTAAGAAGCGTGGTGAGCTTGATGGTATCGCTGAGCTTTCAGCATTTGCAGATAAGCTCGAGAAGGCTACTATTGCAACAATTGAGTCTGGAAAGATGACTAAGGACCTTGCTCTTATTACATCTCTTGAGAATGTTGAAGTTCTTAACAGCCAGAACTTTATTAAGGCAATTAAGGAAACACTTGAGAAGAGCTTATAATTTGTTCTTGTTTATAGAAAAGGATTTATAAATGTCTAGAACAGATGATGTATATAAACCAGCCCTGTCTGGTAAAAAGATACCTTTACTTCCTCTTGATAATAAATGGTACAAGCTTATGAGTGGTTATACCATGACTGAGCAGATGGTAGCCGACGAAGAGGAGATTAAAGAGCTTCTTAAAAAGCAGGGCAGGCTTAATACTTCACTTAAAGAATTAAAAAAGAAAAAGAATCATCTGATGGCTCAGATAGTTGGTAACATGGATGAAGAAGCTGGTTCCACTATGGATGACATAAAGCAGCAGATTGAAGAGTGTAATCGTACTATGGATGAGTACATGGATGAACTTATAGATATTCCAAAGCTACTTAATGAGATTAACTATCGCCTTATGCTTGGGACTATGGAACTTTGCTACGATTCTATTAAGACTAACACCGATGCTATTAATGAGATAGGTGACTGGATTGATAATATCCGCAAAGAACTAAAGCTTAATGTTGTTAGGAAACAGGAGAAGGAATATAAGAATCAGCAGATATATTCCTACATGCATGACATATTTGGAGCAGATGTTATAGATATCTTCGATATGAAATACAATCCTGAATCTGAACATGTGATTAAATGAGATACGTTATAGATGCCCTCAGGGCAAAAGAAGTTGAATCTAATACCATTAACAATATAGGAGTGCCGTCTCTAGTACTTATGGAGAGGGCAGCTCTTTTTGTGTATGAAGAGTCTTTGAAGTTATATAAGACAGGGGCAGTTGCTTTCTGTGGTATGGGTAACAATGGGGCAGATGGTATAGCTACTGCCAGGATGTTACTTCTTGATGGGAAGAAGACTTTGGTTGTTATGGTAGGGGATATTTCAAAGCAGTCTCTAGAAAATAAGACTCAGCTTGAGATTTATACTAAGCTGGGCGGGGAGTGTTTATATGTGTCGTCTGCTAATATAGATTTAGATGATGTCTTTAAAGATGTCAAATCTAGATTTAGCGACTACAACCTTATTATAGATGGTCTTTTCGGTATAGGTTTATCAAGAGAAGTTGGTGGATTATTCCTTAAGACTATTGAATTTATTAATAGGCTTAAAGAGGATGCTTCTGATAAGTATACAGTTTTAGCAGTTGATATAGCTTCAGGTTTATCTACAGATACAGGACTTGCTTTAGGCGCTGCTGTTAAGGCTGATTATACATATACATTTGGTTATACTAAGCTTGGTCATTTAATAGGCGATGGCCTTAAATATACAGGCAAACTTCTTTGTAAGGATATTGGAATAGTTCATGATGAGAACATAATTAATCCTGAAACTGGCTGTCAGGTTCTTGAGGAAGAAGATAGTCATAAACTTTTACCGGCTCGTGACATAGCCGGAAATAAGGGTACGTTTGGTAAGGTTCTTGTTGTTGCTGGATGCGATAATATGCCAGGAGCAGGGATACTTGCTTCCAAGTCAGCATTTAAGGCTGGCTGCGGTATGGTTAAGCTTTTAACCTCTTGCTCAGACAGAACAAGTCTTATGACAGCACTTCCAGAAGCTATGGTAACTGTATATGGCCCAGATTTTGAAGAGGACTTTAAGGCGGGTTTTGATTTTTCAGATATATGTATTATAGGTCCAGGCCTTGGTAAGTCTTATCTTAGTAAGAAGGCTTTAGAATATACGGTTCTTAACTATACTAAGACTTTGATTATAGATGCAGATGGGTTAAATATCTTATCTGATAATATAGAGCTTTTGGCAAAACGTTCTGAAGCAGGTTATAAAACTATAATTACTCCTCATCCTGGAGAATTCAAAAGACTCTTTGGATGTAAGGATAAAGAATATCAGGATGTAAATTACTGCAAGGAGATTGCCTCTAAGTACGGCTTGGTACTTGTAGCTAAAGATGCAAGAACTATTGTAACAGACGTTAGGCAGGCATTTATCAATACATCAGGATCAGATGCTCTTGCAACAGCTGGTAGCGGAGATGTGCTTACTGGAATAATTGCAGCTATGGTTCTTGGTAATAAAGATATTGAATTAGTTAAAAACGTTGCTTATGGTGTATATCTTCATGGCGCTGCTGGAAGTCTTATGGGGGCTGAAGAAACAACTTACTCCGTTACAGCCAGCGACATAATTGAAGGCATAAGCAAGTATATAAATCAGGTTATAAAAGGATAAGGGACTTTGAAAAGTAGCAGATTTAAGAAAAATGAAGACCTTCAGGAAGATGACAAGCTTGAAGGTGAAATATTATCCATAGTAAATGAGGGTACTGATAACGGTGCTATTAAGGAAAGTGAAGCAAGGATGATTTCCAACATCTTCGCCCTTGATGATACCAGTGCCGGTGAGATAGCAACTAACAGAGGTATGATTGTGTCTGTTGATTTATCTATGACTATTAAAGAGGTTATAGATATTATGCTTAATCACTCATTTTCAAGATATCCTGTTCTTGATGGGGATATAGACCATATCGTTGGTATCCTTCACCTTAAGGACGTATTCAAGGCATATAATAATTCCTCTAAGGAAGATTTTGTCTTGGAAAAAAGGAAGGACATAATCCGTAAGGCTAAGTTCGTTCCTGAAAACAAGGTAATTAACAAGCTCTTTAGAGAGATGCAGGTTTCAAAAACCCAGATGGTTATAGTTGTTGATGAGTACGGTCAGACAACAGGTATCGTCTCTATGGAGGATATACTTGAGCAGATAGTTGGTAATATCCAGGATGAGTATGATGAAGACCAGCACCTTATCCAGAAGAATGCCGGCCAGAAATCATTTAAGATAGATGGTTTTGCCCCGCTTGAAGAGGTTGAAAACCTTCTTGGTATCTCATTTGGACAGACTAATTTTGATACTATTAATGGCTATCTTACAGACAAGCTGGGACATATACCAGCCCAGGAAGATAAATCATTCATTTTCACCTTTGATAATTATGAGTTTCAGATTACAGAAGTTGAGGACAAATGCATCAAACAGGTAGTAGCTATGCCCTTATCTGTAAAGGCTTCAAAGGTTGAATGATTCACATAAAAATGATAAAATTTTGATGATTAATTTATATGGAGGAATATTATGTCAGGACATTCAAAATTCGCTAACATTAAGCACAAGAAAGAGAAAAATGATGCAGCAAAGGGAAAGATTTTTACAATCATCGGTAGAGAAATTGCTGTAGCTGTTAAGGAAGGCGGACCTGATGTTGCTAATAACTTTAAGCTTGCCCAGGTAGTTGCTAAGGCTAAGGCTAACAATATGCCTAACGATACTATTGAAAGAGGTATCAAGAAAGCTGCTGGTGATGGCAATGCTGTTAACTACGAACAGGTTGTATACGAAGGATACGGACCAAAGGGTATTGCTATTATCGTAGAGGCTCTTACAGATAATAAGAACAGAACTGCTGCCAATGTAAGAAGTGCTTTTACTAAGGGTAAAGGCTCAATTGGTACACAGGGCTGCGTGTCATATATGTTTGATAAAAAGGGACAGATCATAATTGCTAAGGAAGACTGTCCACTTGATAGCGATTCGCTTATGGAGAAGGCTATCGAAGCTGGAGCTGATGACTTTAATGAGGAAGAAGATTCATACGAAATCATCACTGATCCAGATGCATTTGAAGAGGTTGCCAAGGCTCTTGAGCCACTTAAGCTTCCAATCGCATCTTCAGAGATTACTATGATTCCTCAGAATTATGTATCTCTTACAGATGAGGAAAGTGTTAACCAGCTTCAGAGAACACTTGATTTACTTGATGAAGATGATGACGTTCAGAACGTTTATACTAACTGGGAAGAGGAATAATTGACGATGGACGTTCTTTATATTGTAGTTCCATGTTACAACGAGGAAGAGGTTCTTCCTCTTACAATTCCAGAATTTAAGAAAACTATTTCAGATCTTGTTACTAAGGGGAAGATATCTCCTCTTAGCAGGATTTTATTTGTAAACGACGGTTCTAAGGATAAGACATGGGAGATTCTTGAAAAAGAGCACCAGGAAGATGAGAAAGTTTTAGCTCTCAAACTTGCCAAAAATGCTGGCCATCAGAATGCCCTTCTTGCAGGCCTTAGCGTGGCTAAAGAGAAGGCTGATATCATGGTTACTATAGACGCCGATCTTCAGGATGACATTACTAAAGTAGAGGATATGGTTGATGAATATCATAATGGCTGCCAGATAGTTTATGGTGTTCGTGACAATAGAAAGAGCGATTCATTCTTTAAGAGATTTACAGCACAGGGCTTCTATAAGTTTATGAACAGAATGGGAGTAGAGACTATCTATAACCATGCTGATTACAGACTTATGAGCAAGATTGCTGTAGAGGAACTTTCTAAGTATACAGAAGTTAATGTATTCCTTCGAGGAATGGTACCTCTTCTTGGATACAAGACGACCTGTGTTTACTACAGCAGAAGTAAGAGAGAAGCAGGGGAATCTAAGTATCCACTTAAGAAGATGTTATCATTTGCATTTGATGGTATTACATCATTTAGCATCAAGCCAATTAATATGATTGTTGGTCTTGGTGTATTTGTGCTTTTCGTATGTATACTTGCTGCGATTTATGCTTTTATTTCTTATTTTACAGGAAATACAGACAGTGGCTGGACTTCACTTATTCTTTCAATATGGTTTATTGGAGGAATCCAGCTTTTATCAATAGGTGTTATTGGTCAGTATATTGGAAAGATATACAAGGAAGTTAAGAGAAGACCAAAGTACAATATTGAAACTGTCCTTGATGATAATAATAAAAATAACTAACGGGGTTATTGTATGGTTCAGGCTAAAAGTAAATTTACATATTTTACATGGGTATTATATTTAGTGCTTCTTCTTGGCACTATTATGGTTACTAGCTACGGTCTTACTGAGAAGATGGGCAATACTGGTGATATTATGTTCATCGGTATGGGACTTCTTGGTATTATTTTCTTTGTACTTGCTATTAACCTTATATCATTTGTCATTAAGAAGTTGTTCCCTATGAATGGCAACTTTAGCCTGAGTAATAACTACACTGAAGTTATATTAGTTGTATTTATTACAGTTCTTTCTTTCATGATTCGCTTTATTTATTTAGCAAATCAGAAGGGAACTATTTCAGGTTCAACTAACCTCTACAATACTGCAGTTCTTATGAACTTTAACGGTATCGACTTTGCATCTAATGGTGAAAGAATCTTTACAAGAGTTATATCTTTCTTATTCTCAACATTTGGTAAGAAAGAAGTTATAGCTATGTACTTCCAGGTAGCCCTTCAGGTTATTATGGTACTTTCACTTTATATAACTTTAAGAAGTCTTATAGGTATGTTCTCGGGTGCTGTTGCTACCTGTATATTTACCTTTATCCCTTATATTTATTCTAATATTTCACATATAGATTCTGAGGGATTCGTAGCTATGTTCAATGCTGTAGCTATATTATTTATCACTCTTGGTGTTAAGTATGCTAATAAGCCAGAACATAATCCTGCACAGTTTATAGGCTTCCTTGTAGCAGGTGGTCTTCTTGGTGGATTTAGTGGATTCCTTGATATATCAGGTCTTTGCCTTATAGTTCTTGGCATAAGCCTTATTATCTGGGGACAGAGAAACGATGAAGCAGTTACTGGATTTAATCCTGTAATTCTAATACTTACATTCCTGGTTACTTACATAGCAGGATTTGTACTTTCGTATATGTTCCTTGGTGGTTCATCAATAGATTCATTTGTTAATGTAATTATTAATGATTTTAATGGTTACATAGGCGGTATAAAGTTGAATCTTTATATTAACAGCCCTGCTTACGCTACATATTCAGCAATTATTATTGTTGGATTTGCTGTTATCTGGGCTGAAAGAATCTTTAACTGCCAGAGAGATCTTGGTTCACCATTTGTACTTTATGGTTTCTTACTTGCTTTACTTTCATTCCTTAGTATTAGTTCATCTAATCTTGGATTCTTTACAACATATGTATGGTGCATATTTGCAAGTATAGGTATTGCAAGTTTATCTGATAAGTCACTTGATGACGATTACGAATATATAAGAGAACGTGAGAAGGCTAGAAGCCATGCTCTTGCTGATAAGAGAGCCTATAAGAATAATATCAGAAGTAAGGTTAAGGCAGCTAAAATCGATGCTTCAGCTGCATCTACAGATATTAGTTTAAATTCTAAAAAGGACGATGTACCTACACTTGATTTCCTTACAGAGAACAAGGATGAGTACGCAAGAAAGATAGAAGAAGAAAGAAGACTAGCTAAAGAGGCTGAAGAAGCTAAGAAGGCTAGTAGCAATAGTAAGTCTAAGATCAAGGACAGTGGAACTTCAAAGCCATCTAAGGCTTCAGAACTTACTAAGAATGTAGAGGCTCCTAAGCCTGTGGCTGCTTCAAAACCTGCTGAGACTCCAAAGCCAGTAGAGACTCCAAAGCCAGTGGAAACTCCAAAGCCAGCGGCAGCTCCTAATCCGGTAGAGACTCCAAAGCCAGTGGAGACACCTAAGCCAGTGGAGACTCCAAGACCAGCTACACCTAATCCTAGACCTAGAGTTAGCGCACCAGTGCCAGCACCTATTCCAGCTGCACCAGCACCAGCTCCAACACCAGCGCCTGCGCCAGCACCTATACCAGCAGCGCCAACTCCAGCACCTGCTCCTGCGCCTGCACCTGTTGCTGCACCTAATCCAGAAGCGCCAGCACCTGCTCCAGCTCCAACTCCAGCGCCAGCACCAGTTCCTGCTCCAACTCCGGTGCCAACACCTGCTCCAGCTCCAGCACCTATGCCTAAGGCTGAGGAAGTTGCTGCTCCAACACCAGCACCTTCTGCTCAGAAGAGCCAGGAAGTTCAGGCTAAGACTAATTCAAAGCCTACAGTTAATAACTCAAAGACTAAGCCTGTTACTGATAATACTCAGGCTGAGAATACAGAAAATCCAGATGTTCCAGCTGTTACACCAGCTTCAGCACCTGAGAACAAGGCTGAATCACCATATATTCCAGTTATGAAGTTTGGTAGAAGAAAGGATTATAAGACTGCCGTAGTTAAGACAGGTAACGAGAATCCTATTATCAACCATGATGGTGAAAAGGTTAAGCCTAATACAGTTGATTTAAGTGGCACAAGAATAGTTGAAGCAAGTTCACTTACTGGACTTAAGAAGAATGAACCTATTCACAACCCACTTCCTACACCTAAAAAACATGTTCCAAAGGACATG